>Ga0194131_10000982_pt1 | contig 49308 bp, 35 predicted proteins | sample TA2KigO120mmetaG_FD_148631 | JGI IMG/M metagenome (GOLD analysis project Ga0194131, IMG submission 148631) | Freshwater microbial communities from Lake Tanganyika, Tanzania - TA2015053 Kigoma Offshore 120m | ecosystem: Environmental > Aquatic > Freshwater > Lake | place: Tanzania: Lake...
ATATAGCTCATCGCGTGCGCTCCAATATAGCAAAGCCGTTGGGAACGCGAAACTCGAACATCACCGCAGACTGAGGGCAGCAACCGCTACACCCAGAAGCGAAGCCTTGCCACAAACCGCGCGCCGGTAGCACGCTCACTGTGGCCGGCACGCCGATGGCAGCCCCAGATAGCGCGCAGGGCTCGCGCTCGTGGCGATATATGCCGACGGTGCGCCCTGGCTGGCTTTCTTACTGTCCACACGCTGATGGCCATCATTTTCGGATTCAAGCATGACCAAAGACCCAAATGACGTTGTTGCGGTTTTGGCCAGGGAGTACCGGCATGAAATCCGCCTCAGCCGCCAGCGGATGACGTGGTGGATCCTTGGATCTTTGTCGCAGGCCTTTGTGTTTCAATCCTCGGTCTCATCCCATTCGTCGAATTCCTCCAAGAAAAAGGCCCACCAGTATCTTTCTTCGTTTTCGCACTCTTCTCCGTCTTGTTCGGGTATAGCGTGGTCCTTTGGCTGATTGATTGGACCCTTCCTGACCCCGTGGCAGGGCGAAAGGGTGTGCCCGACTCAGCCCCCGCGAGACGCAGAAAACATCTAGCTCATTGTCGCTCGGATAGGATACGTTAGCAGGTTATGCGCGATGAAACGAGGATTTTGTTCTTGTGTCGGCGCGACACGGCAGCAGGTAGGGCGGGCTGTCCTCAGCCCGCCGCGAAGTACGGATGGGTTGGGAAAACGGCGCGGTGAGGACACCGCGCCCCTATCCTGTCGCAACCCGGATATCAAGGGCGAAGCCCTTGGCTAGTTAGAACTCCTGGCGATCGGGACGAAACGAGTCTGGTTTTACACCGACGCCCTTTTCCTCAGCGTGTCTCAAGGACAGCGATGGCAAAGACATTCGAAATTGGCTTGAACCCCAGTTTTCCTGCAGACGAAATGCTCTCCTACTTGGGCCCGTTGCAGAACGACGCGCGTTTTCGATGCCAGCTGCTGGAGGGGTTGGACAGGAACGATGCCGTGCTTTCCGCACAGCAGCTTCAGGGGTTCGACGCCGTCATCGGAACCCTCAAGAAGACCAACGCCGGCTCGTTAAGCGATGGTCAACGATTGTTGGGCGTCGCCTGTTTTGGGGTGGGTTACGACAATGTCGACGTGGGAGCCTGCACGAAGGCGGATGTAGCGCTGCTGCACACGGCTGGCGCCGTCAACCATTCGGTTGCTGAGGCTGCCTTGGGATGGATGATTGCCCTCGGGCACCACACGTTTCGGAAAGACCGCCTGCAGCGCGAGGGAAGATGGGACGAGCGTTCCGGGTGGATGGGTTCGGAGATCCGCAGAAAGACGATCGGAATCATCGGGCTGGGTGGAATCGGTTCGTATCTGTCTGGTTTGTTGCGGCCGTTCTTGCCGAGCGAGGTCATCGCCAGCGATCCGTTTGTCAGTCCCGAGCGTGCGGCGGCATTGCAAGTGCGCTTGGTCGCTCTGAACGAGTTGCTGGCGTCTTCGGACTATGTCGTCATCAGTTGTCCGCTAGCGAAAGAAACCCGCGGCTTGCTTGGCGCGGCTGAGCTGGCGCTCATGAAGCGAACGGCCTATCTGGTCAACGTCGCGCGCGGGGGCATCGTCGACGAAGAAGCGCTGTGCCAGGCCCTGCAGTCTGGTGCGATCGCCGGCGCCGCCATCGACGTGTTCGCGGTCGAACCTGCACCCGCCGACAACCCGCTGTGCAAGCTCGATAACGTCATCTTGGCGCCGCACAGCATTGCGTGGACCTACGAGCTCTTTCAGGAAGTGGGAGGAATGATTTCGCAGCAAATGTTGTCGCTGCTGGCCGGAGAAATTCCCAAGGGCGTCGTGAACCGGGAGGTCTGCGGCAGGCCAGGGTTTCTCCGTAAGCTGGAGCAATGGAGCAGGTAAAAAACCGGCTAGCGAATGCCAGGCTGGGCATCGCGGCCGAATGGCAATCGAAGAATCTGATTTGCAGAAGCCTTTTAAGGGCTTCTGTCGCAAAGATGAGCGTTTGGAGTGAAACACACCAGTGCTTCGCTTGGAGTTTTGTTTTTCGGTTCCTGCATGGGCAAGATGCCCATGCTACGTGGAAGCCGTCGCTCGCGCGAAAGCGGGAGCCCAGGGACGGTTGGGGTTAGCTGGTGCACTGGCGGAATAGCTTGGATTCCCGCTTACGCGGGGAATGACGGGGTGGTTGGCCAGGGGCGGGGAATAACGAGCGATTCCCGCTTACGGGGAATGACAACGCTGGCTCAGAGTCTTATGGGAAAGGTCCTACAGGGCTGAATCAACTCCAATTCGACAGGAAGGTACTCGATGAAACTGCCACGCCTTCGTTTTAGCGCGCGTCTCTCGACTTTGATCGTGTTTTCCAGCCTGTCGTGCCTCGCCGTCCACTTTGGCCAAGCCAGGCGGGCGATGACCGCAGCGGACGTGAAAGGGCTCATGTCAAAGCTCTCGAACTGGGGACGTTGGGGCAAGGACGATCAGTTGGGGACGATGAACTTGGTGACGCCTGCCAAGCGCCAACAGTCCACTCAGTTGGTCAAGGAAGCATTCGCCGTTTCGCTGGCGCGCTCGGTCGACAGAGAGAAGGCTGTCGACAACCCGAGCCCCTTCCTCCATCGGATGGAGTTTCCTCCGCCTGTTGGCATCTCGACGCGCTTCTTCAGCGACACGTACTCGGTCTCCTATCATGGCCATAGCGCCACCCACATCGACGCCCTGTGCCACATGTCTGTGGAAGGGAAAATGTACAACGGGTTCGCCGCAAGCCGGGTTACGGAGAAAGGAGCCCAAGCTCTCGCCATCGATTCGCTAAAGAGCGGCGTACTCACCCGGGGCGTGCTGGTCGACATTCCTCAACTGAAAGGCCTGGAGTACCTGGAGCCCGAGGCCGCGATCTACCCGGAGGATCTGGATGCCTGGGAAAAGAAGACGGGCCTCAAGATCGGTAGTGGCGATGTCGTGCTGTTACGGACGGGGCGATGGGCGCGCCGGGCGGCGAAAGGTGCGTGGGACGCAACCACGCACGCAGCAGGCCTCCATGCTTCGTGTGCAGCTTGGCTCAAAGCCCGCGATATCGCGATGCTCGGTAGCGACAATGCCAGCGATCTGCTTCCATCTGGCATCGAAGGCGTGAGCCATCCGGTCCACCAGCTGATGATCGTTGCCGCCGGAGTGCATATTCTCGACAACGCCGACCTTGAGGCGCTGAGCAAGGCTGCCAGCAGCCGCAGGCGCTGGGAGTTTCTTTTCGTTTTGTCTCCGCTCGTCGTGCAAGGCGGCACCGGTTCACCCGTCAATCCGCTCGCCATTTTTTGAAAGACGCTTGGCGGCACCAAACCACACCCAACGCCGGAGCAACGCATACCTTGTCCAGAAGTCGAGCCAGCGCCGCTGGCTTGTGGACACGCACAAAGAAGACATTCGTTAGGAAAGGAGGCAGTCTCATGAGGGCAGACTTTCTCGCTGGCACACCAAGAAACCTGGCTCTGCTCTTGGTTCTGGTGACTCAGGCTGCCGCCAGTGAAGTCGAATGGCGGCCTCTGGAATTAGATCGCCAGTGGGCCTTTGTCGGCGGGGAATGGCAACGAGACGCCCAAGGGGTGCTCACCGCTCCAGGAAACAAGGCTGAACAGAACCTGGCGTTTCACACTGGCTCCCCATACGGCGACGTGGAGGCGGAGTTCGAATTTCGCTGGGACTCGGTGTGGACCCACGCCGGCTTCGTCTTTCGAGCCAGTGATCCCCGCCACTACTACCTGGTGTACTTCCCGAGCGTTGGCCAGCAGTACCGGGCTGAGCATTTCTGGGGCGCCATCGCTAAGGTCGATGAGACCGGCTACATCAAAGTACTCAGCCTGGAGATGATTCACGGTGTCACCAGTTCACCGACCGTCTGGCACAAAGCGCGGGTGCAGGCCCGCGGCAGTGAGATCCGGGCGTGGGTGGACGGGCGGCCGATGCGCCCCGTAGTCGACAGGACCTACAGCAAGCCCGGCTATCTTGGGCTGGCTACGGCTACGATCATCGGCGCCTCGGAGATGAGCAGCTTCCGCAACTTGCGCATCCGCGGGCGGGCAGCGAAAGCACCGGCATTCGATGTTTCCAAGCTCCCGCCGGTCAATTACCGAGTTGCCGTCGAAGGCACCGGTGCGGGCAGCGGAAATCTTGTCCGCCTCAGCGATGGCCACATTACGTTCGTGAGCGGCGAGCAGAGTGTCGACCGCGAAACCGTGCTGCGTCGTTCCTCCGATGGCGGGCGCACCTGGAATGCAGACCTTCGCCTGCCCAAAGACCTCAGCACTGGCTTGCTCCACGTGTCGAAAGATGGCGCCTTGTCGAGTTATGCCTTCACTCATTCGCCGCCGTTTGTCCTTAGCAAGGTTGTTTCCAAGGATTCGGGGAGGAGTTGGTCGCAATCCCAGCGAGTTACGGAACTGCAGTTCCCTCCAGACGTGTCGTTCGGGGCGTTTTACGAGAATCGCCTGCTCGAAACCAAGCAAGGTACGTTGTTGTTGTTTGGCTATGCACGGACGAAAGATGAAGAGCACGCCAACATTTCCCGGGGCCGCTGGCACCCGCCATCGTGCAAACCACCGATCGGATGGAACGTGTGTCTCCGCTCAACGGACGGTGGACAGTCTTGGTCGAATCCGATCAACATTGACGGCCCCCCGTATGACGACAAGCGCTGGATGATTCACAAAGAGGCTTCTGAAATCTCCGTCACTCAGACGGCCAGCGGCAAGTTGCTCGCGCTGGTGCGGCCTTTCTTTTCGCCAGTGATGTGGGAAGGCTGGTCAGAGGACGATGGCCAGAGCTGGACACCGCTGGCGCGGGGTCCGTTTCCCATGTATGCCTGCAACAACTCGATGATCACGACGTCTTCTGGGGCGCTGATCATCGGTGGCAGGTTTCCCGGCATGGGGGTTCAGGTCAGCCACGACAGCGGCATGAGCTGGAAATGTTTCCAGATCGATACGGCTGCCTGGTCTAATGGCGCCATGATCGAAGTCGAGCCGAATGTCGTCCTCTGGGTGTACGGCGGCCGCGACAAGCCCAGGCAGCTTCGGGTCCAGTGCATTCGTGTGACCTCCGACGGCATCGAGCCAGCGGACAAGGGCTGAAGAGCTTGTTGGAAAAGCTGGAACCAGCGGATCGAGGGCACCCTGCTGGCGGTTCGCTGTTCCGGATGCTGGCCTTTGATTCCAGGCTGGCGCATTCAGCGCAACGATGGCGCTCAGAACCCGTCGCAACCCCATCGCATGACTCCTGTCACTCGAATTGCCGCCGACATTGGCGGCACCTTCACCGACATCGCGGTCATCCTGCCCGATGGACGTGTAGCCACGCGCAAGTTGCCATCGACGCCCTCCAACTACGCTGACGCGGTCGTCGCTGGTGCAACCTGCCTGCTGAAGGCGCTTGGCTCGGACGTCAGCGCGATGGAGCAAGTCCTGCATGGCTGTACGGTCGCGACCAACGCCATCTTGGAGCACCGCGGTGCCCGCACCGCTTTGCTGACGACCCGCGGATTCCGGGACGTACTGGAGCTGCAGCGAGTGCGGGTGCCTGCGCTCTACGAACCGCTGTTTGAGAAGCCGAAACCGCTCGTGCCCCGGCGCCTTCGTTTCGAGGTAACGGAACGGCTTGACGCCCAGGGGAACGTGGTCACGCCGCTGTCGCACGCGGACGTTGCCGCGGCGATCGAGGCGATTCAGCACAGCGATGTCGAAGCCGTCGCCGTTTGCTTCCTCCACTCCTACGCGAATCCTGAACACGAGCGTGCCGCTGGCGAAATGATTCGTAGGGCGCTGCCCGATCGGTTCCTCTCGCTTTCGATCGACGTTTTGCCGCAGAAACGCGAATACGAGCGGACCAGCACGACGGTGATTAACGCCTACGTTGGCCCTCCGGTGTCGCGCTACATGCGCTCGCTGATCGACGACCTGCGAGTGGCAGGCATGGCGGGGAGGCTGATGGTGATGCAATCGAGCGGGGGAGTCATCGACGCTGAGTCGGTTGTCCACAAACCGGCTCAGATCGTCGAGTGCGGCCCGGCGGCAGGTGTCGTGGGGGCGCTGGAGGTGGGCGGCGCCAGTGGGTACCGCAACCTGATCACGCTTGACATGGGAGGCACCACCGCCAAGGCTTCATTGATTGAGAATGGCCGGCTGAACCTTGCGGCGGAATACGAGGTAGGCGCTGCGATGTCTTCCCGTAGCGCTCTCACCGGCGGGGGAGGTTACGCCCTCAAGCTGCCGGTGATCGACATCTCCGAGGTGGGCGCCGGCGGCGGCAGCCTCGTCTGGCTCGACAAAGCGGGCGCACTGAAGGTTGGCCCGCGCAGCGCTGGCGCCGTGCCCGGGCCCGCCTGCTATGGCGCCGGAAACCTGGAGCCGACCGTCACCGACGCAAACGTGGTGCTGGGGTACGTGAACCCGGTCGCGCTGGCTGGAGGCGCCGTGCCGATCGACGCAAGCTTGTCGCGCGCGGCCATCGAGACCCGGATTGCCGGCCCGCTGGGTCGAGGTTTGCTCGAGACAGCCTATGGCATTCACCAGGTCGCCAACACCAACATGATGCGTGCCGTAAAGGCTGTCACAACCTATCGGGGCCGGGACCCGCGCGATTTCGCCATGTTCGCGTTCGGAGGCAACGGCGGCATCCATGCGGTCGACCTTGCCCGTGCGCTGCAGGTGCATGAAGTCATTGTGCCGGTCGCCGCTGGCGTGTTTAGCGCGGTGGGCCTGCTGTTTGCCAAGCTCGAGGTGAATGAGACGGCCTCGTTTCTCCGGCTTGCGTCGGAAGCGACGATCGATCAGGCGCAACTCGTTTTCGAGGTGCTGCAGAAGCGGGTTGCCAGCTTGCTCGGAGTTTGCAGGGAACGAATTCATTTCACACCGCAGGCTGATGCACGGTTCAGAGGGCAAGGCTTCGAGTTGACCGTGCCATTCCATCCTTGCATCCTCACCTCGCCGCCTGCCGATTCGTTCATTCAGTTGACGGCGAGCTTTACCGCCGAGCACGTGGCGCGCTATGGCCACTCGTTCAACGACGCCTTTCCGGTTGAAGTTGTCAATCTCCGCTTAGTGGGCACGGCACTTGCCGAACAGGCGCCGGCGATTTCGGCGATGTATGACGCTCCTCACGCAGAGGTGGCACAGCGAGCTGTCTTCTTCGGCAACAGCGGCTTGCGGCAGACTCCAGTGATCACGCGCTCAGCGCTTGGCCGCACGCCACGTTCTGGGCCATTGGTGATCGAAGAGTATGAAGGCACGTCGATCGTGCCACCGGATTGCACGGCGCGGCTTGATGCTGTTGGCAACGTCATCATTGCACTGCCGTGAAAAACGGTGGGCACTTGGAGCTAGGGAACCTGCTGGTAGCAATACAAGCGTTGTGGTCCGGGTTGGCTGGGCGTGCCGGTCCAGCGACGGGCTTGCGGCCAGCGGAGCCGTCGCTCCCGCGGAAGCGGGAGCGACTGAAGCCCTCACGAGCTGCACTAGAAACGGAAGCTATCGATACGCTTGTAGTGCCGCACGCCAGTGCGGCCCAGCACCTAGTATTACTTTGTTAAGTCTCTTCGGGTGGCGCATACATCGTGCTTTTTGCAATGTATGCGTACCGGTCGCACACATGACAAACTGCGTCATGTGTGCGCCACCCAAAGTATCGGGACAAGACTTAACATAGTAATACTAGTCTAGCACCAGCTGGCTCGTGCCGGGCAATGCCGGAGGCCGGCCACGCAGGCCTGGCAGTCGTTAGGTTTGAAAGGTGCAAACTCTGTTGCTCCTGCGGGAGCGACGGGGCCGCTGGGACTCGCGACTACCGGCGCCGGCAGGAGGACGGGCTAGCTCTCAGCCTCGACTTTGTCGACGAGCCGTTTCAGGTTTGCGTAGTTGATTTCCATCGCCTCCACACGCGATCCGCTGGGCGGCTTGAAGTGAGTCGCGAGCGAAAGAACCGCATCGCAACGGTACGCTTTCAGGTTGCGCAAGATGGTGAGGTAGTCCACATCGCCGGCGCCTAGTGGGCGATACTCGAACTTGAGGCGCACGCCATCAATGACGTGCAGGTCTTTCAAATGCAGGCCATGCAGCGAGGGTCGAACATTGTGGAAACCGGCTGTCGCCACGTCCCACTCGCCGGAGTTGAGATTGTCCGCCGGCCCCCACATCACCTTGAGGCGGCGTGAACCCACGCGCTCGACAACGCTGCGGAAGTTATGTGTGGTGTTGGTATAGTTCCAAGGCATCATCGAGAGCGCCACATCCACGCCGTACCTTTCGGCTTCTGCAGCAACCAGCGAGAATGCCTTGACCAGCTTTTCCATATCCACGTCAGCAATCACTCCGCCGCGCGTCAGCCATCGCATCGGCCAGGTTGGCTTGCCCGCGGAGTACTCGCCTGGCCAGGCAAACGTGAAGGCGGCAACGGCGCTGACCTTGAGCCGGACGGCGATCTGCATGGATCGGACCAGCTCTTGGAACTCTTTCCGAAAGCCTTCATGGTTGTCCATGCTCTTCAAATCGAACTCGGTCAGGTGGATGCCCTTGAACGGGTTGCCCGCATTGATCAGAAAAATCTTGAGGCCGTGTTTCTCCACCCGTTGCCCGATGCCGTCGATCTCCGCGTCGCTCATTTGGGCGAGCGGTTTCTCGTTCGGTACCGTGTTAAACCAGACTCGATCGACCCCAATCTGCTTTGCCTTCCCGAGCGCTTCGTCAAAGGGAAGGCCAAGCTCAGGCAAATACATCCCAATTTTGAAACGATAGTTTCCATTCATCGAGGGTTTAGCGTTCGCTCCTGCTGGCGCTGCGAGACTGGCGGCGGCCACGGCAGAGACCGGTGACCTGCCCGAAACGCCTTCGGCCAGTGCTGAACCTGACATGCCAAGTGCAGGGAGTGTCGTGAGGAATTGTCTTCGTCGCATAGGGCTCCTCTCGTGATCCAGAATCACCAATCCAACGATCACGAATCATCATCGCCCGCAAATCGGGCCAGCGCACTGGCCAGCGAATTCGACGGGCAATCTTGGCGTTCAAATCTGCCAAGGCTTTGTGTAGGGCTTCGTCAGCAACTGGTTGGCTTCCTTGTCGTTCACGATGGTCTCTGTTTCGGGATCGAAGTGAAGCACCCTCTGAACGCGATGCGCGATCTCGCCCAAGTGAACCAGCGCGCAGGACCGGTGGACTGTTTCTGCAGAGGCAATCGGCTGTCGGCGCGAACGCACGCAGTCCAGAAAATTGTACAGATGCTGGGGATAGCCTCCGCCGCCTCGCATGCCTGGCCCCGGCTCTTCTTTCTTGCCGAGATACACTTGAAAGTAGCCGCGGCGCGAAAAGACCATGAAACCTTCCGTGCCATAGAAGGCGTTGCCGCTATCGAATCCATAGTGGCCGTAGGGAGTCCACCCTCGTTCTTCGTAAAGCAGGACTTTACCTTCCTCGAAATGATAAGCCACGCTCATGTTGTCTGGGAACTCCGTCTCTCCGGTGAGATCGATGAGACTGCCGTGAGCCGTGATGCGCACGGGATGTGTCTTGGGGTTCAAGCCGAAGAGAGCCATGTCGAGATCGTGAATGCCGTCGCCACCGATGTCGCCGTTCCCAAAGTCTCGATACCAATTCCAATTCCCGTGAAACCGATTGGGATTGAATGGCCGCCTGGGAGCGGGTCCCAGCCACATCGCGTAGTCGACGCCGGGCGGGGCGGGCGCGTCGGCCACCGGCTGGCGATGCTTGTGCCGCTGTTGGTTCCATGCCTTGGACATCTTCACTAGTCCAATGACACCCGAGTCCAATAGCTCTCTGGCTTTGGCCGCCACCTCGCTGGAGCGCATCTGGGTGCCGTGCTGGACAATCCTGTTCTGTTTTCGCGCCGCCTCGACGAGCAGGCGTCCTTCGCGAAACACGTGGCTGCCCGGCTTTTCCAAGTAGACGTCTTTGCCCGCCTCCAGCGCCCGAATCGCGATTGGACAGTGCCAGTGGTGGGGCGTGGCCACAATGACCGCATTTAGCGACTTGTCGTCCAGCAGCTTTCGGAAATCGCCAACCGCTTTGGGAGAACCGCCCGTCGCATCCTTCACCAACTTAGTTGCCCGGTCCATTCGGCTTTCGTCGACGTCGCTCACCGCAGCGACGACCGCTTGTGAACCCTCGGTCAATCGTTTGACGTGGCCAAGCCCCATGCCTCCCACCCCGATGATGCCGACAACCACGCGATCGTTGGCAGCGCCTCGGGAGGAAAGGGCCGCCAACAGGGGTCCAGCTAACGTCGTGGTGTGCGCGGCCTGGGAGAGGAATTTCCTGCGAGTGAGTGAAGTCATGGAGTCCTCCTTCGTTTGTTCCGGTGGGCGGGCGCTCCAGCAGCCAAGCCTTCCGATGCCATCATACACGAGAGAAGCGCCAACGTCGCATCACGACGTGTCAGCTCCAGGGTCCCGTCAAAGTCGTGAGCCTTCCCTGACGGTCGGGCTTACTGAATAGCCGCATCGACAAAATCAGTAGCCCGCGCGTTAGCAAGGGCTCGACCTCGACTCAAGGACTTACGAGACTTTGACGGGGCCCTGGTGTCAGCTCTTCCTGCCTTCATTCACCGCTTGGATCAGGCCGCGCATATAGCCGACCGCAAAGAGCCGGCCCAGCATGGTGTATCCTGGCTCGCCATCTTCCTCGCCGGCGAGTTGAGGCACGTGATCGGGGCGCATCGGGCCTTCGAAACCGATCTCCCGGTAAGTACGCATCGCTTCGAACATATTGCTTGGGCCGTTGTCGTGGAACGTTTCCACGAACTGGGTTGCCTTGCCTCGAACGTCTCGAAAGTGAACGTACCGGATGTGGCGGCCCAGGCGCCTAATCGTTGCGGGGATGTCGACTCCCATCTCGGCAAACGTTCCCTGGCAAAAACAGATCTTGTTGGCGGGGCTCGGCACCAAGGTCGCTAGCCGCTCGAAAGCCTCAACGGTGTGCATGATGCGGGGCTGCCCTCGAAAGCTGGGAATCGGCGGATCGTCCGGATGCATGGCCAAGGTGACGCCGGCTTTCTCAGCGACCGGCAACACAGCTTGCAGAAAACCTCGCAGATTGTTCCAGAGTTCGTCCGCCGACAAGGCCGGCTCCTGCGGCGCTTCTGTTGTCACTCGAGACAGGTCGAAGCCACTCACCAGCGCGCCGCCTCGTTCGCGTTCGACAAACGAGGTTCGAGACCAATCGCTCCCGGCCATGAAGTTGTAGCAAAGCAGAGGAACTCCCGCGCTGCCCATATTGCGAATCAGCGCCTTCATCTGCTCGATTTCTGCATCCCGTTCCGCGGTGCCCAGCTTGATCTGCTCGATCGGCAAGTAACCCTCGATCACCGAGAGCCGCATGCCAAACGATTCAACTCGAGATTTGAGATGAAAGAGCCCAGCCAATTCCGGTCCAGGATATCGCCCCACAATCTCCGTAACGCCCACCTGGCTGGCCAGGCGCAAATGGTGATCCGAAACGGGTGTTAGTACACTGGCAATGCGCATGCCTGCTCCTCATCGATCGATCAACCGCAATCCAAGACTCGCAATCTGCTCGCTCGGCCCAGAGTGGCTCGAGGGAACTCCATCGGTGAGCTCGTGTATCTTCGCGCAACAGACAAAGCGCCACCGCCACAAAGGCCAGCGCGAGTCCGCGGCGTGTGTTCAGTCGGTCCACGAGCCCTTCGCCATCAATCCTCCGTCCACGCAGACGAATTCACCCGTCATGAACGAAGCCTTGTCGCTGGCGAGAAATAACACGACCTCGGCAATTTCTTCAGGGCGAGCCACACGTCCGAGCGGATGCCGTTTTCCCCAAGCTGAAATCACCGCGTCAACACTATCTGCCAACGTCGTTGCTGCTTTGCGCAGCAGAGGTGTGTCCACGGAGCCGGGACAGACGGCCAAGACTCGAATGTTGTGCTCGGCATAGTCCAGAGCCAGGTTGCGAGTCAGCGAAAGCACGCCTCCTTTGCTGGCGGCATACGCCGGGACCAGCTTTTGCGACTGTAAACCTTGGACACTGGCGTTATTGATGATGACGCCACCGCCGCGCCGCTTCATCTCCGGAATCGCGTACTTGGCCATCAGAAAATGACTTGTGAGGTTCACGGCGATGATTCTTTCCCAGGTTTCTTCAGGAGTGTTTTCCGCGTTGGTGTAGCTCGTGACTGGCTGAATACCCACATTGTTGAAAACAACGTCCACTCCACCTTGCCACTCGACCGCTTCTCGTACCACTTTTTGGGCATTCGCAGAAACCGAGACGTCAGCCTCGACAAAGCGCATGCGCAAGCCCTCGCGCGCCGCCATGCCGGCCAGCTCGCCGCCCGCAGCCACGTCGATGTCGACCGCGACGACGGCCGCCCCGGCTCTCGCAAAGGCCAGGGAACAAGCACGGCCAATCCCCTGGGCTCCTCCGGTGACAATTGCGACTTTTCCGGCGAATACCGTCATGTCTAAAGCCCTCCTCTGGGCGGCATCCTGGCTCGTCGAAATTCACGTCCCGCAAGGCAGGCAACGCTTGTCAAGCCACTTGCTGATCTCGTTCAAGAACTGCGCTTGCAGAATGCAGTTCAGGTGTCCGGCTCCGCGGATTTCGACGACAGGCCAATCGGCTCGCACCGCTCGCAAAGGATCCACATAAAGCCTTTTGACTGGGTCACGATCTCCCACCAGAACGATCACGGGCGTCTGGATTGTTTTTAGCTCCTTCTCCGTTACAGCCAACTTCGAGATCTCGCGAACGCAAGCTGCGGGTGTTCGCCTGCCGCCGCGGGCGGGCATGCGTTGCCACATCCTTTGCAGCCCTCCGCCCTCGCGCAGCCAGCCCATGCCGCCAACCACTGCCGAGGCAACGCGGTCTGGAAACATGGTCATCAGCTTTACCACCACCATGCCTCCCAGGGAGTAGCCCACGAAGTGCGCTCTCGGCAACCGCAGGTGGTCGAGCAGCATCACCAGGTCTTCAGCCATGCGAACGCCGTACGCATCGCGAGTCTCTGGCTTGTCAGAGCCGCCGTGTCCGGGCAGGTCCAAAGCGACCACTTGGTAGCGTGCAGCCAACGCCGACATGATCCCGGGCCGTCCCCAGTTCATGTCGCCGGACGAATGCAACCCATGAACAAGGACTACCGGCTCGCCAAGCCCTTGAAAAACGTAGCGCAAACGCACTCCCTTGGCGTCGAAGAACTGAACCACGGGCGGGGTTGGCGGCGAACTTCGTCCCGCAGAGGCTCCAGCCGTTCCTGGCGTGCTGTGCGTGTTTGGCGCCAAGTTACCCTGCGCCTTCAGCAGGGGTGCCGCCGTCAACAGCAGCGGGACGATTGCAACGAGCCCGAAGGATAGAGGGAAGCGAAAGTGGATCCTCATTTCACCAGTCGTTTCGAGCGGTCGCTTTGCACGCTCGAGCTTCTTCATCGATCGTCTAATCGATCAGAGTCCTTCCAGAGCGCCTTTGATCCAACCCAACATCTTCTCCGGCGATTCCGAATAGTTATAGAAAATGGGGCCTGAAGAACCGCCGTTCTTCACTGCCAAAACGATCTCGCGCAACTGCTGCTGGCTTGCTGGAACGCCCATGCCAAGTCGCACAAAGCAGGCGTAGTCGCCTTTCCAGCTGGCTGGAATGAGGTCTCGTCCTTGCTGGACCGTCTTGAAGACCTCGGCGGGCAGTTTGCCATAGACACCCGCGGCAAAACCGTCAACCGCGCTGGCGACTTCCTTCTGATAACCGCTCTGCAGTAGCAGCTTGCAGGAGGTTCCCTTGAGCGACTCCTGCTTGATCTCGACGACGAGAGAATCGGCCAGCTCCCGCCGAAACTGGTTGTAGGCCTTAAGGGCAGGCGCCCCGCTTTCCAGTTCGGCCATGGAGGCAGGATGGCCTTTGGGCCTGTCGGGAGCCTCCTTGAACGCTGCTTCCAAGGTGGCTCTGACGACCTCACGAGCCTTGTCAGCATCGACGCCGGCCGCCCTGGCTTTCGCGACGGTTTGAGGATTAAAACACATTGCCAGCAGTTCCTGCTCGAGCGGAGTCAGGTCGGTCAAATCCCTTTCGTGGTGATGGCCATGCCTTAGCCCCATCCAGCCGAAAGCTTCGAGCTGAATACCGTACAACGGGTAGTTCACCGCTAAATCGCGACAAAGCGCTTTGAGATAGGTCCGCGTGGCATCGTGCCCGATGGAGAGAGCATGCGGAATCGGATCGCCGAAGACGTTTTGTTGAGCGAACTCCGGATGCTTTTGCGCAAGCCGGGTGTTATGCGATCCAATCGTCCAAGAAACCATGTGCAGGCCATACTTGTCCAGAAGCTTGCCAGCCACGGCAAGCCAGTTGGTCTCTTTGGCGAAGCTCGCCACGATCGGCTTGATCGGGGAGCCTCGAAAAATAGTTTTGTCCGGGTGAAAGTAGGCAACACTGCCTTCTGTGATGTAAGCACGCCGCCGCGGACTGTGAGGGTGCACAAACCAACCCGAGTGGTAGCATCCGGCAATCGCCATCCAGTTGAGGCCAGAATCTTGCATCCACGCCATAATCTTGTCTGCGCCCGAGTCGTTCAAGTCCCAGGCATGCATGAACAGACCCTTGATGGTCAGGGACCCAGACCCGGCCGGGTCTTTGGGCACGGTGCTCGGAGCCCGCGCGGGCCGGGCCGCGCGGGCCTTTGCCTGGCGGCTGGACATGGCCGCGAGGGTACTCAAATGGAGAAGCGACCGGCGCGATAGGACGCTTTGCATAGGTTCTCCTCGACGCTGCACCCAGACTAAATTCTTAGACATTCCCTTTTTTGAACTGCTCCACCAGGTACTGGCAAGCCCGATCGCACAGAGCCAGAATGGTCAGCGTCACGTTCTGATTCCCGGAGGAAACAAAGCAGCTTCCATCGACGACGAAGAGGTTCTTCACGTCATGCGATTGGCAGAAAGGGTTCAGGACAGAGGTTTTCGGATCGCTACCCATGCGCGCCGTTCCGGCTTCATGGATGCTGCGGCCGGGAACGGACATCTCGCGATTCACGGAAAGGACTTCGAATCCGGCAGTCCTAAATGTCTCCTCGGCGGTGGCCGCAATGTCTTGCGCCATGCGCCTTTCATTGTCTTCCCAGAAAGCAGAAATCTTGAGAACGGGAATTCCCCAGGCGTCGACCCGTGTTGCGTCGAGCGTGGCGGCGCACTCTCGGTTGGGAATCGATTCGCCGAAGCCGGTCATCGAGACCACCGCAGGATAGAGTTTCCGGATCTCCCTTTTCAGCGAAGTGCCGAACAGATCTCCAAGGTCCTTGCTGAAGCCGGGGAACATCCGCGCTCCAGCCCCGCCTGAGAACTGATACCCGCGAACGAAGCTCTTCAAGCGGGTCTCGACGTTTCGAAATCGCGGGATGTAGAAGCCGCACGGCTTGGCGTCGTCATTGGCCACTTTGGCGTTGTAGAGTTGCGGTGCAAAACCCACGATCGAGCCCGTCATGACGTGATCGTGCAGGTAGCGTCCCAGCAACCCGCTCGAATTTGCCAGGCCCTCTGGGTATTCCCGTGACCGGGAGTTTAGCAACAGCCGCGTGGATTCCAGGCAAGAAGCCCCCAGAATCACTGTCTTTCCTTGCACCTCGTGGGTTTCGCGGGTCAGGCGGTCCACGAAAACGACCCCACGCGCTTTCCCTTCGCCATCGAGCGTCACTTCGCGCGCGATTGCATTCGGCCGCAAGGTAAAGAACTTCGTTCGCGCTGCCCTGGGCAACGTCACGTAAATCGAGTTGAACATGGCGCCGCTGTCGCAGCCGCGGCCACAATTGTGGCTGCTGCAGAAATGGCAGCGAGCCCGGTCTCCGAGATCCTCCGAAAGCACGGCCGTTGGAAATTGCACGACACGGCGCCCCAGCTTTCGTGCGCCTTTCCGCAGCAGTTGCTCGCCGCAGGTGAGCGGGAACGGCTTCAGAAAGCAGTTGTTGGGCGCGTGCCAAACTCCGATGTCCTCTCCTGCGACGCCAATGCTGCGTTCCACTTTGTCGTAGTGAGGTTCAATGTCCTGGTAAGAAATGGGCCAGTCGTCGCCGTAGCCGTCCTGGCTGAAAGCTTTGAAGTTCAGGTCGCTGTATCTTGGAACGCCCCGCCCCCAGAACAGCGTCTTGCCTCCAACCACACGGGCGCGTGTCCAGTCGTAGGGCCGATCGCTTGGGGTGGTGTACGGATGCTGGCGGCGGTCCACAAAAAATGGCTGTACGTATTCGTTGACGACCTCTGGAAAGAACTCCTGCTCGCGCGGCGCAAGCCGGCCCCGAAACTTCGATTCATAGGGCCATTGGTGCGACCTGAAATCTTTGGCCGGGTCAACCGCAGGACCCGCCTCCAGAACCAGCACGCTCAATCCTTGCGTTGCCAGCTCCTGGGCTGCCCATCCGCCTGCCGCACCCGAGCCAACCACAATGCAATCGTAAACCGTTTTGGTGGAGTTTTTGCCCATGCACCGCTCCCCGTGCGTTTTGCCGGGTAATCTAGCAGGGCTGGGCCAGATGCTCAACCCGATTCCCTAACCGATTCCCTAACGGAGGTTGTGGAACTTGGGAAAATTGGAAGCGCGAGCAGTTGGCCGGCAAGTGCGTGCTCTGCGCGGTTCGGCAGGAGCCTCGCCGTCGCCTGGGCGACACTACCCGTTCTCGGCGACTCGCCAGACCATGCCACGGCGAGGCACAATCCTGCGGAAGGGAAGTTCTCCGGGCTTTGCGAAATAGCAAACAATCTCTCCCGAGGTTGAAGGTTGCATCATGGCCACGTGCAGCCCTGGCGGGCGCCCCAGAGGCCAGCGCGGCGGACCCACGAGCACGAAGTCGCAATTCGAAAGCACCTCGCCTGCCTGAATCACCGGCTGCATTGTGGTGAGATAGTAGATGTGTTCGGGACCACTGGTGTCATCCTCTGCCAAACCGAACAGCTGGCGAATGCCCACTTCCAGGGTGCGCCCTTCTCTCGCCAGCGATTTCAACTCCTCCAGGTCGCCCCGAAGCCGATTGCCGCTGGCATCGTGTTCGTACACCAGATGCCAGCCATCCTGAACGAACCATCGATAAACGCCGTACGGATAAGCTTGGCCCTCATCGATTACTGTGTTGTCGAGCATCCATTTAATGTGGGTGTACGTTCCTGAAGTGTCGTAGCTGAAAAAACTGCAGTAGGGTTGAGCGGCAATCTGGCCGCGATGAAAGTAAGAATGGTGATGCGTCATCAACCCGACGAAGGCCGGCCCGGACCCCGCATAGGTCTGCTGAAAATACAGAGTCTCTTCGTACGTGTCGGTCGTCATGTAGAGCCGCAAGCGGGCGCCGTTTCGCACCGCGTCGGAAACCCGGGCGATGCTGCCTTGGGTCACCTCGAGCTGTGTGGTTTGTTCCAACGCCAGCGTCCAGTCGTGCATGATTCTTGTCCTGGCCAGTGAATCGAATCCGTCCCCTCCCGGGATGACAAGATGCCGGGATTGCGGAAGTCGACTCGTCTAGTATTACTTTGTTAAGTCTCTTCGGGTGGCGCATACATCGTGCTTTTTACAATGTATGCGTACCGACCGCACACATGACAAACTGCGCCATGTGTGCGCCACCCAAAGTATCGGGACAAGACTTAACATAGTAATACTAGCCGATCGCCTGATGCACTTCGTCAAGCCAGACGACCATTTCGGCAGTGGCGTCGTTGCTGCTCATCTGCCCGAACTTCCAGGGGCCTGCGCTCGTCTGCACTGCCAGGATGTTGTCACCAACTTTGGCAGCAAGATCCGCATACTTCGCCTTGCCGGTTACGGTGTAGAGGTTGGCGGCGGCCCAGGCCACCTTGCCGGCTCGCAAGCTCTTCAGGTTGAAGTCGCTGGCGATCTCGGTCATCCGCATGTACTCCTCAGCCAAGTCCAGCCATTGCTGGTCTCGGGTCGCCTTAAACAGATTCGCCAGAAAACCAGCTGCGATACCTGGATGAAAGAAGTATTCATCACGCTCAGCATTGGCGTTCACCACGAAGCGAACATCCTCTGCTGGGTCAAGTCGCGTGTGCAGCCCACCAGCCCGGCTGTACACGGAGTAGAGCTGCTTGGGAAAGTTGGGCTGAAGATCCATCAATCGCTTCATCCAGCAGCCCACGCCCAGGGCGGCTTCCATTCGGCCTGTGTAGAGAGCCGCTTGTCCACCTCCGCTGACCACCCATAGATCTTGCAAGGCCTCTGCCGTTCTCTGGTCGGGACTGGGGCAGAAGCCGCCGCTGTCGCGATCGAAGAACCGCAGCACGAAATCCATGCCCTTCTGAGAGAGGTCGAAATGCCCCTGGCGATGAGCGCCGATAATGACCCAGATGTTGTAGTAGATGTAAGGATAACCGACGGTCTCCGGCAAGCGCGGACCGAAGTCGCCTTCTGCCGTCATTCCGCTGCGTCGAATCCAGTCCAGCAACCGATTGGATTCGGCGCTGGCACCGCAGACCATCAGCGCCAGCGGCACTTTGTAGTAGTCGGCCAGACCACGCTCCACCGCCCCAAATCCGTCGTCGGCTCGTAGCTGGCTCTTGAGATACTCACACCCGAGATCGCGTCCCTGCTTGAACCGATCCCTGGCCTTGTGTGTTCGTTGCTTTGCGCTCATTGAGGCTCCTCCCGTTTCATCTGTCGATTCCTCTCGCTACAACAGCGATTGACCCAAGCGGTGGTTGTAAGACACAAATCGTGCAAGCCTACTTGGCCACTGGAAGGGGCAGGTCAGAATTGAACATATCCATCACACATTTCCAGGTGCCGTCGGCCTGTTTTTTCCAAACGGTCAGGTATTTGCCTCGGTCGCTCTGCGGCTTTCCCTTGGCGTCGTTGACCGTCATTTCGTAGGTGCCTTGCGTGTAGCCGATGTCGCCCGACCTCGCAGACTCGACCTTGGCAGGCTGCCAGCTCAGGACCAGTCCCGGAAGAGCCAGCATCTCAGTCCAAGCCTTCCGAATTGTGTCTTTGCCGCTTGCCGCGGGGGCATTGGGAGGCAGCATCACACCGTCGTCGGCCATGTAAGAAACGCAGCGCTCGAGGTCTTTGGCGCCAGCGGCTTTCGACCACTCGATATCTCCAGCGCGAAGCACGCCCTCATCGGCAGCCCGAGTGTCGGGAGGGGTTGTTGGCTGCTGCTGGCACGACGCGCTGAGCAGACAGAGTGTGAGGCAGAGCAGCACGGTTTTAAGTAGCTTCATCGGAGTTGTCTCCTTGTTGGCTTGGTTTTGCCTTGGGATCTCTAGTGCGGCAGAGTATAACACCAACTCGCCGCCGATTTCGCTGGAACCGAATGGCCGACCCTCGGTGGCGCCGATTCAGTGAAACCAAAGCGCCAGAGGACTGGCGCAGTCCAAAACTGGCGAACTGTCGAGACCTCAGTGTTACGCGCAGCGTCTTGGAGTGCGGCAGTCTTCTGCCGCTATTCAGTCAGATCGGCAGTGGAACGTCTCGTCGAGGCAACCAAACCGAGGCACAGAAGCCTGGTCTATTGCGGCTTTCTGCAAGTGGTGGAAGCAGGTGTTCCAGCGGACGACGAAATCGCGTTTCGCACAAGCACTACCTTACCCTAGACTAGCTGCCTCCCAGAACGGTAGCCCGACCTCAGGCCGTGAAGGGACGCTCCGCTTCAAGGCACTTCAAGACACTCGAAAAACAGGGTTCGATCACGCTATGATGTAGAGGTTGTCTGGTGCCGGGGAGAGTTGGCCCTGCCACCTCGACACAAACGCTGTTTCTGCCCTACTGTTGCATCACTTATCATCATCAGTCCTCTTACAAGGAGCCAATCCACTATGACGCCGATCGCTACGACACCGCTCAAAGTTGACTTCCCCGCTGTGCAAACCCGCTTGACGGCCGAAGAAGAGGCCGTCGTTATTGAGACGCTTCGAAGCGATCCAACCTGGACGCAGGGAGAAGAACAGAAAGCATTCGAGAAGGAATTTACCGAGTACATCGGTTGCGCGGACAGCGTTGCCGTCTGCAGCTGCACCGCCGCTCTCGAATTGGCGGCTACGCTGCTTCGTCTGGGTCCGGGAGACGAAGTGATCGTCCCAGCACACACCTTCGTTTCTACCGTCGTGCCGTTCGCGCGCACCGGAGCGAAAGTGGTGTTTGCGGATATCGACGCGGAAATGAGAGTCGTCTCTGCGGAAACGTTAAAGCCCTGCATCACACCCAAAACGAAAGCTATTGTGGTGGTGCATCTATACGGACTGCCAGCGGACATGGATCCGATCTTGGAGCTGGCTGCGCAGCACGGAATCAAGATCGTCGAGGACGTCGCGCAATCGCCGGGCGGTGTTTACAAGGGCCGGAAGACCGGATCGATTGGAGACTATGGCTGTTTCAGCTTTCAGAACCAGAAGAATATTTCCACGCTGGGAGAAGGCGGCATGCTCACCGTCAAGGAAGCGCTGCAGGGCGAGCTGGCCAGAAAACTACGTTGGATGGGACACTGGCCCTTTGCCGGCCCGCGCGACCGCTACTGGGTGCCCGCGATGGGAAATCTGGTTTGCGGCGTGGAGGGGGTCTGGCCTTTTAACTTCTGTCTCAGCGAAGTTCAATGCGCCGTGGGGAGGCGATTGCTACAACGCCTGGATGCGATTAACGAAGAAAGACGCGCTCAAGCGAGCTTTATTCGCCAGGGGTTGGCCAGCGTTCCTGAATTGTCCTTCCAGCGTGTGCCTGAAGGACATGTCCACGCCTATCACTTACTGTCGGCACGGTACGACGGCCTAGCGGGCAAGACGCGGAATGATCTGGTTGAGCTGCTCTACCAGGAGTATGGCATCAAGTGCGTGGTTCAGTACTGGCCGCTGTATCGCTCCGATCTGTTCAAGGCGTTTGGCTATGGACACATCCATCTTCCAAACACCGATCGCTTCTTCGACAACATGCTCAGTTTTCCGTTCTGGTCGGGAATTCCCAAAGAGACGCTGCGTTACATGGTCGAGAGCATTCGAGGAGCGGTGGAGCGATTGAGGAGAGCTGGCAGCTAGACTAGCACAGAGACAAAGAGGGCGGCGGCGGTGTACTGCTCGAACACCGGGCAGTCGGTGGACGATCCTCGATGAAGCGGCCGCACACGATCGCGAGCCTTCCGTCGGGGAATCATCGTTGCCGAGTGAACTTCTGTCGCGCCAGGGAAACGCTGTGGACCGGCGAATCCAGCGTTTCTCATCCAGCCTCATTTCACAGGACACTTCATACACTGGCCTTTGCTTTCGAAGGCCTTCCCGCCCGCCACGTGGCAAGCAGCACAGGATTTTTTTGAGCTTCGGCGGGTTTGTGGCTTGAGACGATGAACCACGACATCGACCCCTTCCAGCTCGAAGTCATCCGGCACAGCTTCGACGCAATTGCTGAGGACATGTCGCTGACGCTGATGCGCACGGCACATTCCGGAATCGTGCGGGACTCGCTTGATTTCTCGACTTCGATCTGCGATGCCCTGGGCCAGCCTTTGGCGCAGGGCATCTGCACCCCCATGCAACTCGGCAGCTTCTACGACGCCATGCTGCAGCTCATCGCCGACTATTCCGGCCGGATTTTCCCGGGAGACGTGTTCCTGGCTAACGATCCCTACGCGGCTGCCGGCCAGCATCTGCCGGACTTGTACATTGCGATGCCGATTTTCGAAGAGGACCGCGTGGTAGCGTGGTCAACGACCATTGCCCATCACTCGGACGTGGGCGGTATCGTCGCCGGATCGAATGCGATCGGCGCCGAAGAGATTTTCCAGGAGGGCCTGCGCCTGCCGATCGTCAAGTTCGTAGAGGCCGGGAAGCGCAACGAGGCGCTGTGGGATGTCATCGCGCTCAACGTGCGAACTCCGGAGAAGGTGCTCGGCGATCTACAAGCCCAGATGGCCGCCTGCACCAGCGGCGAGCGTGAGATGCAAGAGCTTTTCCGGCGCTACGGCACCAGCACCGTGCTGCGCTACGCCGAATACCTCCACGACTACACCGAGCGCCTAACCCGCGCCGAACTCAGGGAGATCCCAGAGGGGACTTACCGGTTTACTGACCACCTGGATGGACTGGGCGCCAATCCCGAACCGATTGTTTTGCAGGTGGCGGTCACCATTCGCGACGGCCGCGCTCTGGTCGATTGGAGCGGAAGTTCGCCGCAGGTGAAGGGCGGTATCAATCCAAGTTTCCCATTCACCAAAGCCTGCGCCTACACCGCGTTCCGCTCGATTCTCAATTCTGACTTGCCGACCTGCCACGGCTTCACCCGGGCCATCGAAGTGCGCGCTCCGCTCGGAAGCCTGCTGAACCCAACTTTTCCGGCACCTTGCGGCGCGCGCGGCGTCACCGGCTTTCGGATGATCGACTGTCTGATGGGCGCCATGGCCACAGCCGTGCCGGACCGCGTGACGGCTGACACGAGCGGCGGATCGACGCTCCCAACCATCGCCGGATATCTGCAAGGCAAGCCGTTTGTATTTTGTGAAACGTTTCTGGGAACCTGGGGCGGCACCTCGGCGCACGACGGCCAGAACGGCGTGCCGCACATGGGCGCCAACCAGACAAATGTGCCGGTCGAAATGATCGAATCCGACTACCCGATCCGCATCGAGCGTTACGGCCTGGCGCCCGATACTGCCGGCCCCGGACGCTATCGGGGCGGATTGTCGCTCATGCGGGAGTACCGCATTCTGTGCGATGAGGCCATTCTCAGCATCCGCTCCGACAAGCGACGCTACCCTCCACACGGCTTGTTTGGAGGCGGCGCGGGCGCCCCTTCGCTGAACCTCGTCAATCCGCAAAACGAGACCAAGCTCCTTCCGGTGCTGATGACGGAGGTCGAGCGTCTCAAAAGGGGCGACGTTTACCTTCACGTCATGGCGGGGGGCGGAGGCTATGGCGATCCCCTCGAACGCGATCCACTGGATGTTCTCGACGACGTGGCCGAGGAAAAAGTGACCATCCGGCATGCCGCGGAGGCTTACGGCGTTGTGATAGTGACCGATCCGGTGCTGCGCATCGATGACGCTGCGACAGAGCGCCTGCGCTGTGAGCTGCGGGCGAGCAAGGTCGCAGAGCCCCGCAGTTAGCGCGATAGCTTTGCGTAGCACAGACCTGCGCGGTTGGCAGGTCTGCGGCTTGAAAGCGAACGCTCCAGCAGAGGCTGGCGTTCAGAGACCATAAGACCTCGATCACAGAGGAAACTCTGCCGAACCGCGAACCTGTTTCGGCGGTGGGCATACGACTTGGGCAATTGCAAACCGGTAGTTTTACAGCCGCAGACCCGCGGAAAGCGCGGGATCTGCGCTACGAGAATTCGGCCTCACAGGGGCGTCCGTAGGTAACGTTAAGTTTTGCCCAACGCTTGTGCCAGGAATTCCAGCATCAGCCGATTAAATTCGTCCGGTTGTTCTTCTGGAACCGTGTGCGAAGCCCCTTCTACGACAACGAGCTTTCCATTGGGGATCGTGTCAGCGATCAGGGCATGGCCGGCCGGCGGTGTCGACCAATCGTTTGCGCCCGCAACGACGAGAGTCGGGCAGTTAATCTTCGGAAGCAACGGCCGCAAATCCATATTTCCGATTGCTCTTGCACTTGCCGCATAGCCGAGTGGCGGTGTCGCTGCCAACATCTCGCGGTAGAACTGAATGACATCAGGCCGCTCGTGATGGAACGACTTGACGAACCAACGCGACATCGCCACGTCGAGCAGTGGCGCCATGCCGTCCAGTTCAGCCGTGGCTGCTCTGAAGAGTGCCTGCGATATGCCTGGCTCGCCCATCATCGCAGACGTGTTCACCACAACCATTGCGCGGACACGCTGGGGATAGGTTGCCGCAAACTGCATCGTGACAAAGGCGCCGTAGGCATGGGCTACGAGGATCGCGCGGTCGATGCCGAGAGCATCGAACAACCCTCCCAGGTCGTCCACGTGCAGCGAGATGGGATGAACGGTCCCACGCCGGCCAGGCGCTTCCGATCGGCCCATGCCGCGCAGGTCGTAGACAATGGTGCGAAACCGATGGGCAAGCACCGGTGTCTGGTTTCGCCACACACCACCGTTCAGTCCCAGTCCGTGAAGGCAGACGACGGGCAGGCCCGCGCCGCTCTCGTCGTAGTGCAGCCGCACCCCGTTTGCGATGGTGTTCATTCATGGTTCTCCGCACGGTAATTTCGATATAATTCCTCTAACGCTGGCGTTGCGCGCGATTGTATCGCAAACCAGGCATCGAAGCGTGCAAGCCGCGAAATCCTTTTCTGACAGCCCGGAGAGTTCGAACCGATGCATTGGCGCTGGATTTCTGCGACGTTATCGATTCGGGAAGCTGCCCGGAGCTTGTTCCCGCCGCCGCGTCGTACCCTTTGCTTCGTTGCGGTTTCATTGTGGGCCGGAGTCCATGTCGCGCCGGAGGCACTTCTTGCAGAGCTCCCGCGGGAGCAGTTCGCGCTTCTGGACAGCGAATACCGTCAGCAGATTCGGCCGATGATGCAGCGGTTCTGCCTCAACTGCCACTCCAGTGCCAGCCCCGCTGGAGACCTGGATCTCGAGCGTTTCGTCGCGTTGGAAGAGGTGCGCCGCGACACAAAGGCCTGGGTCAAGGTTGCCGAGATGCTGCGCAATGGGGAAATGCCGCCGGAGGGCATGGAGCAGCCAACTCCAGAGCAGCGAAACCAGCTGCGTGGATGGGTTGAGCGCTACCTTCACGCCGAGGCCTTGGCTAACGCTGGAGACCCTGGAGCTGTGGGGTTGCGCCGGCTCAACAATGCGGAGTACACCTACACGATCCGCGATCTCACTGGCGTCACTTTGAATCCTGCTCGTGAGTTTCCGATCGACAGCGCAGCCGGAGAAGGGTTCACGAACGCCAGCAATGCCCTTGCGATGTCGCCCGCTCTGTTCAAGAAGTACCTCGACGCGGCCAAGGGGATCGCGCAGCATGCGGTGCTGCTGCCCGAGGGATTTCGGTTTTCTCCTCACGCGACGCGACGGGACTGGACCGACGACTGCGTTGCACAGATTCGCGCTTTCTACGAGCAATTCGTGCCGAGTGTCGAAACGCCGCAGGGGCGTGGGGGAGCGCTCCCGCTGGAAGCCTACTTCGCGGCGGCTCTTGCCGAGCGGCAGTCTCTTTCGACGGGCCGTACGAACCTTGCGGCCGTAGCCCGAAAGCAGGGTCTGAACAGCAAATACTTCAATCTGCTTTGGGCTGCGCTCGTTAGCGGCAAATCATCGATTCTGCTAGACGATCTTCGTTCGCGATGGCGCACGGCAAGACCGGGCGACGCTCCGGCTCTGGCAGCCGAAGTCGCCGCGTGGCAGAAAGGGCTTTGGGTATACAACCCTGTGGGCCTGATCGGCAAAAAGGGAAGCCGGCCGCAATGGCTGGAGCCCGTCAGCCCCGTTGGTGCGAGCCACGAGCTACGCTTCAACTTTCCACCGCTGCAGAAGGGCGAACTCGCAAAGGAAGTCGTCGTGTCGCTTGTTGCTGCCCGCCTAGACGATGGCAAGGAGCCGCGAGCCATCGTGTGGCAGCGGCCTCGGCTCGCTGCGGAAGGCAGGCCGGATGTGATCTTGCGCGACATCGCAGCGCCTGCAGATGTTGCTCCAGCGAAGTTTGGCTGGCGCCCCGACGGACGCCAGATTGATTCTGCATCGCTCTGGATGAGCGCTCCCTCAGTCAGCGTGTTTCGGCTGCCCGCCGAGCTGGCAGCCGGGAGGGAGCTGGTGGCGACGGCCCTTCTCGACGACGCAGATGCCGAGGGGAGCGTGCAGGTCGAAATTGCCGAGGGTGTGGCAAAAGCAAGACCGGAACTGCAGCCCAATGCTGTGTCTGTAGCACTTTCCAAAATCAACATCGGGGCAGACGTTCGTATTGTCACGCACCTGCGGCCGATTCTCGCCGGCGACCGCAGCGCTGCCAAGAAACAACTGGAGACGGCCATGGAGGACCATCGAAGGTTGTTTCCACCGGGCGTCTGCTACACCAAGATCGTTCCCGCGGATGAAACGCTCACGCTCAATCTGCTGTATCGCGAAGACCACCACCTGACCCGGCTCATGCTCGACGCGACGCAGCAAACTCGGCTCGATGAGCTGTGGAAACAGCTGCTTTATGTCAGCCAGGATGCGCTGCGGACGGTCGACGTTCTGGAGTCTCTGTTGGAGACGACGATCAAACATCCTCAAGAGGGGGTTTTCGATTCGGCCGTCGCACCCATCCAGAAACGAGCGGCGACATTTCGGCAAGAGCTGCTCGCTTCCGAGCCAAGACATCTCGATGGCTTGGTGGCGTTTGCCGAGCGCGCCTATCGCCGTCCTCTGGCCGTCGAGGAGAAGAGTGAGCTGCGCGGGCTCTATGGCCGTCTGAGAAAGCAGGAGCTAACCCACGACGACGCGTTTCGCTTGACGCTCGCCCGCGTTTTCACAGCCGCACCCTTCCTGTACCGGTTGGAAACCGCGCCGACAGGGCCTTTCGCCGCTGAAGTGGCGCCCCTGGAACTGGCCAGCCGCTTGAGTTACTTCCTCTGGTCGTCGCAGCCGGACGAGATGTTGAGAAAGTCAGCTGAGTCTGGCCGCCTTGCGAGGGGAAACGAGCCGGCGAGGATGCGGCTGAAAAACGGCTCTACAAGCGTCTCGCATCCCAACGTCACTGAGTTACAACGCCACACGCGGCGCATGCTCAAGGATCCCAGGGTGCGGCGCTTGGCAGTCGAGTTCGGCTGCCAATGGTTGCACATCCAGGACTTCGATTCCGGCGAAACGAAAAGCGAAAAGTTGTTTCCCGAGTTCGCAGGGCTGCGTGGCGAGATGTTCGAGGAGGCGGTGCGATTTCTTACCGATCTGTTCGAACGCGACGGTTCGCTCCTCAGCCTGCTCGATGCCGGCCACACGTTCGTCAACGGCCACTTGGCAAAGTTCTACGGCCTGGAAGTCCCCGGAGTCCCGGAATGGCGGCGCGTCGAGGGGATTCAGCAGTACGGCCGGGGCGGCATCCTGGGGTTTTCCGCGACACTGGCCCGGCAGTCTGGAGCCTCGCGCACGAGTCCAATCTTGCGTGGCAACTGGATCAGCGAGGTGTTGCTGGGCGAGAAGCTGCCACGGCCCCCCAAGAATGTTCCCCAGCTTGCCGATGAGGTTCCCGAGGGATTGACCGAGCGGCAGCTCATCGAACGCCATCGCAGCGACGCTGCCTGTGCCAAGTGCCATGACCGCATTGACCCCCTGGGATTCGCGCTGGAAGGCTTCGACGCAATTGGCCGCCGCCGCGAGCGCGACGCGGCCGGGTTGCCCATCGATTCGAGAACGACACTGCCGGACGGCAGCGTCGTTGAAGGGTTGGCGGGTTTGCGAACCTACCTGCGGGAAAAACGATGCGATGCCTTCATTCGCCAGTTTTGCCGCAAGCTCTTCGGCTACGCACTAGGGAGGGAACTTCAGCTCTCTGACGAACCGCTGCTCGCCGAGATGCAGCAGCGGCTACGCAGGAACAACTACCGTGTTTCCACGGCGGTGGAAGCGATTGTGCTAAGTCCTCAGTTCCGAAAGATTCGAAAGAGTGAGTAGCAAAACGCTCGGGACGCGGTTAAACTTCCTAACACTCAGAGTTGGACAGCTCACAGACTTGGAGGATTGGCCATGACCCAGCATCCCTTCTCACGGCGCAAGATGCTCCGCGGCCTCGGCGTGACGATGGCGCTCCCCTGGATGGAATCGCTTGCGGTCTGGGGTGATACCCCAACCTCGGGCTCCAGGCCAGACAGCCAGGCGCCGATTCGCCTGGCAGTGCTGTTTGCGGGTAACGGCTTCCATCAAGGACAGTGGTGGGCAAAAGGCCGTGGCAGTGACATGGAGCTGGGCGCGGTGCTGGCGCCCTTGAGCGAGTTCCGGCGGAAGCTGCTGTTGGTCAACGGGCTGTTCAACGCCGAAGCCCTGAAGGGCAATATTCACAGCTCTCAGACGGGGAATCTGTTGTCTGGCGCGCCCCTGGCCTCAGGCGGCGAGATCCGCTCAGGCACCAGTTTCGATCAGGTGATTGCGGCGCAGTACGGGCAAACGACCAAGGTCCCGAGCTTGGTGCTGGGCTGCGAACGTTCCAATCCAGGCATTCACAAGAACTACTCGATGCTCTACAGCTCGCACATTTCCTGGAGTTCGCCAACCGCGCCGACACCGCTCGAGCTGTATCCAGCGTTGGCGTTCGATCGGTTGTTCAAAGACGAGGCCCAGCGAGGGGACCGCAGCGTGTTGGATGCCGTGCTCGAAGAAGCGGCGCGCTTTCGCGGCCAGGTCAGCCGTCACGACCAGCGCAAGCTCGACGAATACTTGAACTCGGTACGGGAAGTCGAACAACGCATCGAGCGGGCTGGCCAGCGAGGGGAACTCCAGGGCTGGCGGCCAACGCTCGACAAGCCCAACATGTCGCGGCCACCGGATGGTATTCCCCAGAACATCGCCGACCACATGCGGCTGATGTGCGACGTCCTGGTGCTGGCGTTTCAGACCGACACGACTCGCGTCTGCACGCTAAAACTCAACAACGACCACAGCTACCTGCAGTTTCCGAATCTCAATGTCGAAGTGGGACACCACGAACTGTCGCATTCTGACCGGGGCAAGATGTCTCCCGACTGGCTCAAGGTCAACCAGTTTTTCGTCGAGCAATGCGCCTACATGGCGCGCAAGTTAGACGCAATTCAGGAAGGGGAGCGGACGGCGCTCGACAATTCGGTCGTGATGTTGTGCTCGAGCATGATGTCGGGAATCCACGACGCAACCAAGCTGCCGGTGGCGTTGCTCGGCGGCGGTGGCGGCCAGCTCGAAACCGGCCGCGTTCTCGACTACGGCGGCCAGCCAAATCGCAAGATGTGCAGCCTTTATCTGTCGCTGCTGGACAAGTACGGTATTCGCTTGAAGCAGTTCGGAGACTCGAACGAGCGCCTGGCAGAGATCTAGCCCTGAGTTGACTCGTCGGCTTCTCGCTTCATACGCCGTGGAAAGGCCGGGGATGCCGCAATCAGTCATGGAACCCGTTCTACTGTTAGCCGACCTGCCTCTGGCTTGGGAAACCAAAGCGGCGGAGGACATCTTTCCAAGACGCTGTGCGTAGGCGGTAGTGCCCGCGAAGTTCACCCGGTCGACGAAGACCAACATCTCCTTGTCTGAATGCGAATTTCATGCTTCCCGCGCGAGGCCACCGGTCTGGGATTGCTGCTGCTCTTTTCCTCGCTTTTGTTCACTGCCCCATGGCTGATTCTGGCCGGCGCTGAAAAACCGTCTCTTCTCCAACTCCGGGACTTCAGTCCGTCCGAGCTGAAACTTGTGGAGAGTTTCTTGGCTCGAGAGGGCCACTACATTTCTGTTGCGGGGTCTGCTCATGATTCAGAAACGTTTCCTGCAAACGGCCCAAACGCTTGAAAGCTGGGCGTGTCGCCTGTTCGGTTTGACCTTTGTGTTGGCGCCGCTCTTCGGCGCAGAACCTCCCCGTTTGGGATCCTTTACATTAATGGGCGCGAGGCGGATTCGAAGTCGACCAGACCTTCGAAGAAGGACGGATCAAGGAAGCGGTGATCAAGTCCTCGCTGGGTGGTGCGTGTGCCGTTGAAACGAACACGCCGGTTCGGGTCACTGCGAACGGGAAGGTGGTCCCACACGTCAAGGTGAGCGAGACCGTCATCAAGTTCGAAACGTCTCCTGGTGGGCGCTATGTGCTGACGGCCATTTAGCGTTGCTGATGTCCGCTTGGTCGTGTCGCACGCCACTGCGACCACTGGAGTTTCTACGGTTCCAATCGGGCATGGGCAAGATGCCCATGCCTGGGTCGTGCTGGCGTGCGACACGATCAACCCATGTTTGGATCACAAAACGAGGTTCCATGCGACACACACATTCCTATCACGTTATTCCTTCTTTGCCTGAGCGCATTCGATGCCTGAACGAGCTCGCTCACAACCTTCGGTGGGCGTGGGACCACGACACAATTGAGCTGTTTCGCCGCCTCGACAGGAATCTATAGGAGATCGCCGGACACAATCCGGTGTTGCTGCTCGGCACCGTGGACCAGAAACGTCTCGACGAAGCAGCCTCTGACGAAGCCTTTCTGATGAGTATGGACCGGGTGTATGAAGATTTTCAGAATTACATGAAGCGGCCTGGATGGTGCCAGAAGAACCATCCGGAATTGAAAGATTGCACGGTGGTGTATTTCTCCGCTGAATTCGGGTTGACCGAATGTCTGCCCAACTATGCGGGTGGCTTGGGCATTCTGGCCGGCGACCATCTCAAGTCTGCCAGCGACCTCGGAGTGCCGCTGGTGGGAGTTGGGCTGCTTTATCAACAGGGTTATTTCCGGCAGTACCTCAACGTGGACGGCTGGCAGCAGGAGACTTATCCGGACAATGATTTCTACAATCTGCCGCTCCAGCCGGTACTTCGGCAGGATCGTCCCTTGCTGATTGCGGTGGATCTTCCCGGCCGCAGCGTGCACGCGAAAGTGTGGCGGGCGCAGGGGGGAAGGGTGCCACTATTTCTGCTGGACACCAATGTCCCGGAGAACTCTTTGAGCGACCGAAACATCACCGATGCGCTATACGGGGGCGACCGGGAGATGCGCATCCAACAGGAAATTGTTCTGGGGATTGGCGGCATTCGAGCGTTGATGGCTCTGGGGATTGAGCCGACGGTGTGTCACATGAACGAAGGCCACTCGGCGTTTCTGGCGCTGGAACGGGCTCGCCTGTTCATGCAGGCAAACGGAGTCTCGTATCGAGAAGCCCGGCAGGCGACCTGTGCGGGGAACTTGTTCACAACCCACACGGCGGTGGCGGCCGGCTTCGACCTATTTGACTCCGCACTCATGGAGAAATACTTCTCGTCCTATGCAGCCGACCTCGGGCTGAACTTCGAGCAGATCATGGCCTTTGGGCGCTATTCTGTGCACGATGCGTCAGAACCGCTTAACATGGCAGTGTTGGCTTCCAAGCATAGCTCCTGCGCCAATGGTGTCAGCCGGCTCCACGGAGAGGTGACCCGGAGGATGGTTCGGAACGTCTGGAGCCGGTTTCCAGAGCATGAAATCCCTGTGGGGTATGTCACAAATGGAGTTCATACGCGCTCCTGGATTTCTTTGGAAATGGCAGAGCTGCTGCGACGCTATCTGGGGCCCCGCTGGTTGGAAGACCCTTCGAATCTGGCGGCTTGGGAACGGATTGGCGATATTCCTGACGAAGAGCTGTGGAGAACGCACGAGCGTCGCAAGGAGCGGTTGGTGGCCTTTGCCCGGCGTCGGCTGGTAGACCAGTTGAGACGACGCGGGGTTTCGGAGACTCAAGTGATCCAGGCACGAAGCGTACTCAACTCCGACACGCTGACGATCGGATTCGCCCGAAGGTTTGCGGGTTACAAACGCGCCACGTTGCTATTGCGCGATCCCGAACGCCTCAGACGACTTTTGAAGAATGAACGTCGTCCTGTGCAATTCCTTTTCGCAGGGAAGGCCCATCCCCGCGATCAGGAGGGCAAGGAGTTCATCCGCCAACTCGTCCACTTCAGCCGGGACGAGTCTCTGCGTCGCCACATGGTTTTTCTGGAGGATTACGACATGGCCATCGCTCGCTACCTGGTCCAGGGCGTCGACGTGTGGCTCAATACGCCGCGGCGGCCGCTGGAAGCCAGCGGGACCAGCGGCATGAAGGCGGTTGCCAATGGCGCACTGAACCTGTCGATCCTAGATGGCTGGTGGTGCGAGGGCTATGACCCGCAGACCGGTTGGGCCATCGGCAGTGGTGAAGAATACTCAGATCTGGAGTACCAAGATCGTGTGGAATGCGATGCGCTGTTCAACCTTTTGGAAAACGAAGTGGTGCCTCTCTACTACGACCGAAGTTCGGACGACCTGCCGCGCGCCTGGATTGCCAAGATGAAGGAATCCATGAAGCGGCTTTGTCCCGTATTCAACACAAACCGGATGGTGGCAGAGTACACCCAAAGGTTTTACGTGCAGGCCGTCCTACGCTATCGCCGCCTTGCCGAAGATGGGGCCCTGCGGGCCCAGGGCGTGGTTGCGTGGAGGACTCGGATGTATCAGCACTGGAAGGAGGTTCGCATTGAAGAGGTCGCTAGCGAGCATCCTGAGAGTGTGTCGCTCGGATTCAAGCTGGCCGTCACCGCCCGACTTCGACTCGGAGCCATCCCACCCGAAGACGTTGCCGTGCAGCTGTACCATGGAGGACTGGATGCCAACGCACAACTGCAACGGGGCGAAGTCGAGCCAATGCTTCTCCAGACACCATTGGGCCAAGGAGTTTACCTTTATCGTGGAGAGGTCCCGTGCCAGAAGAGCGGACGCTGTGGATTTACCGTGAGAGTCCTGCCGGCCCACCCAGACGCCCTCGTTCCATACGAGTGTCCGCTGATCGCGTGGGAAGGAGATTAATGTTCTGTTTTGTGACAAACGCGATTTCGTCTTGATCTATCTCGGCAGCGCGCAGGGCTTTTCCAAACAGCATACTGTGCAGGTTCCCGTGCCCGCACCATCGCGGTTGAACACCGCTGACATCAACCAGGATGGATGGCTCGATCTCATCGTCAGCTGTGCTGGACACTATCAACGATTGAAGGATACCTTGGACGTTTTCTATGGCAGCCCCTCTGGCTTTCAAGCTGAGAACTCTCAGAAACTCTTGGCAGGGTACAGTGCTCTTTCGACAGCCGCCGCAGATTTCAATCGCGACGGCAACCTCGACCTGCTGGTGACCGCTTATTCGACCCCAACATCCCGCGTCTTACCGGCGCAGTTGTTCTGGGGTAATGGAAAGCCGCTCGACCTTGAGCACCCCCTGAACTTGCCCGCTGAATCTTCTGCTGGCGTTACACAGATTGACTTGAACCGCGACGGCTGGGTCGACCTGGTCCTGGCTTGCCACCAGAACGACATTGGCCATCAAGTGAATTCGTTGATCTATTGGAACAGTCCAAAAGGGTTTGACGTCTCGCGAGTGACGCGCTTGCCGGGACTAGGGCCCCATGGCATGACCGTACCGGACCGCGGCAATGCCTACACTCGAAAACCGGAAGAGAGCTATGTTTCGCCCTTCTATCACACGAAGGGTGGGCGGGCCAGAAACATCGCTTGGAGTGCCGATGCTTCCCCGACCACAGAGTTACGATTCCAGCTGAGATGGGTTGCCACTGAAGGAGAACTTCAGCAAGCGGTGTGTATGGGCCCTGACGGAGCGGGTAGTTACTACCTGAGTTCAGGCGCATCGGTTACCGGCGTTCCGGAGAACTCACACTGGCTGCAGTATCGAGCCACGTTCGTGCCTCCCTACGGATGCGGGACACCACAGTTACAGGAAGTGTGTATCGGTTTTGATTCTGGTTCATAACGGCTTCGTGAGCACGTTGTTTCCCGAAGTCTGCACATCATTTTTCCTGAGAGAGTGTTTAGGAAGGCGCGTTTTGGTTCGTAGTACCGTTTTTAGGCGGAAGGAAATGCTGTGGTTCCGGCTAAAGCCGGGACTACAAACGTAGCTGACTCCTTGAACATGCCTTTCTAAACACCCTCTAAAAGGAGGTAAAACCAGATGTTCGCAGCGAACATGCGTTCTAACACGATCTGGGCAGGTTCCACGGCTCTCCTGTGTCTGGCGTCAGTGCTGGCGCCAGGCCATTCTCTCGGAGAGCCGGGCTCTAAAGCAGGCCGGAAGCTGCTCGACATGATCTATGTTTGGGGCATCCCCATCGGCAACGGTGCCTATGAAATGCCCAAGGGCCAAATGTTACGGACCGACGATCCAGCAAAATTCGCACAAGCGGACCCTCCCAGCAGAGCGGCACTGCTCGGCGTACACAACGTTTACATGGCTGGAGACGGTTTGCCGAATGACTTGCAAACCGCCGAGGCGCTGAGTAAACCAGTAGCACAAATGAAGCGGATCGTTTGGGAGCTGACGCCCGATCCACCCTTTCTGTACACACCTAAACTCAACGTGCTTAAGACTCTGAAGAGCCGTTATCCGCAAATCGAAGGCGTCGTGTTAGACGACATGATGACCTCCCGAAAGGATCGAGGCCTTCGTCCCCAACACGTTGCCGCGCTCCGCCAGGAAATGGCGCGGATGGGGAAGAGCATCAAGGTATACGGAAACGTCTACACGAAAAACTTCAGCGATCCTCTCCTCCCTGAGTACATCCCGCTGCTGGACGGGTTCTTGATGGCCGAGTGGCAGGCGGACGACCTGCCGAAACTCAAAGACAATGTTGCCACCTTGGCGCGCTTTGGGCCGGGGAAGCCCACTATGGTCGCTCTCTACTTGTACGACTACGGGAAAAACCGGAAGATGCCGCGTCACCTGATGCAGTTGCAATGCGAGAAAGCGCTCGAATTGGCCAAAGAGGGCCGCATCACGGGAATCGTATTCGTAATGGTGAACAATGATCCTGACACGGTTGTGTGGACGCGCGACTGGATCCGTGCCCATGCCGAGGACTCCCTTGGCGCCCAATGAAAACAATCGGAAGAGAGCTGTGGACAAACCATCCTCCCACGATCGAGCCGGTAGAAGACAGTTCCTGCGTCGTGCTGCTGTCGCCACCACCGGCTTCGCCGCTGGGTTCACGCGCCTAACAACCGTCGAGGTGTCCGCCCCCTTGCCTGGCCCGGAACAACCCAAGAGGCTGTTGCTCATCGGCGGCCCTTTTGACGGCCATCCAAAAGGAAGTCACGAGTACATGGCGGGACTGTCGATCTTGGCGCGTTGCCTTGAGGGGGTACCGGCCCTTGAGACGAGGGTCACCAACTCTGAGGAACCGTGGCGTGACGGCCCAGCCATGATCGATTCAGCCGACGGAGTGGTGCTGTTTCGTGAGCAGGGTGCCCGGTTCATTCAGGGCGAGCCCGTCCGGCTGGAGGCCTTCGAGCGCTTAGCGCAGCGCGGTGGTGGCTGCGTGGCTCTCCATTTCGGACTGGGGACTGTGGAAGCGAAATTTATCGAACGTTTCGTGAATCTATTCGGCGCCTGTCACGGCGGGCCGGATCGGCGCACGCATACTGCGACCGTCAAGCTGGCCTTCGGGGCTGCCTCGCATGACGTTTGCCGGGGTTTGAACGGCTTTCAAGTTCACGACGAAGTGTATTTCAAGCTCAAACGTGCTGCGCCGGGGCCAGAAATCACACCGCTGGTGCAGGCCGAAATCGAAGGCCGTAGCGAGATGGTCGGCTGGGTCTGGCAACGCGGCAACGGTGGACGCTCGTTCGGCTTTAGCGGCTTGCACTATCACGAGAATTGGCGGCTGGCAGCATACCGGCGGCTTGTGACTCAGGGTATTTTGTGGACCTTGCGTTTGCCAGTTCCGAAGGGCGGCATTAACGTCGATGTGCTCGCCAGTCTGTTAGAACTGCGAAACACACCATGACTCAACCTAGAATCTGCGTTGTCGGTTCGTCGAATCTCGATCTAGTCAGCTACGTGCCTCGCCTCCCCCGTATGGGAGAAACGTTGCATGGGTTCCGCTTTCAGATGGGCTTCGGGGGAAAAGGAGCCAATCAAGCGGTCATGGCAGCCAAGCTGGGCGCACAGGTTGCCATGGTCACTAAGGTTGGGCAGGACGTTTTCGGGGACAACACACGCAGCAACTTCGAGCGTTGCGGCATCGATACCCGCCACGTGCTGACGACCGATCAGGCGTTCTCCGGAGTCGCGTCGATTGCGGTTGGCCCTGGAGGCGAAAATTCGATCACGATCGTGGCGGGCGCTAACGATCTGTTGACGGAGGCAGATGTCGAGGAAGCCCGCGCTGCCATTGCCGGCGCTCAAGTTCTGGTCTGCCAGTTAGAAGTTCCGGTGGAGACCACGGTGGCGGCTTTGAGGCTGGCGCGCCAGTCGGGCGTTCGGACGATTCTGAATCCGGCTCCTGCCCGCCCCAGCCTTCCAGACGAAATCTATTGTTACAGCGATGTGTTCTGCCCCAACGAAACCGAGGCGGAACTTCTCGCGGAACGGAAAGTTGGAACTGTAGAAGACGCGGAGGCTGTGGCCCGAATGCTGCTCGCGCGGGGAGCAGGAGCCGTCATCTTGACTTTGGGAGATCGCGGCAGCCTGTTGCTTGATGCCAACGAGGCAATTCACGTGCCGGCCTCGCCGGCCAAGCCCGTAGACACAACGGGAGCAGGCGACGCCTATGTTGGAAGCCTTGCGTATTTCTGGGCAGCCGGTCTGCCCCTGGCAGAGGCGATGCGTCGCGCCAGCATCGTTGCGGCAAAGTCTGTGGAATTACCCGGCACGCAAACGAGTTTTCCTGAAGCAGCCGATTTGCCGCCGGAGCTGCTGCGGTGATCAATCAAGATAAGCTGGCAATCGGACGCACTCGAAAAGGGTGGAACCCAGGGTGCAGCCAGCTACGCGCAGCGTCGTGGAGTGCGGCAGTCTTCTGCCGCTGTCACATGAGGAGCACGAAAGTCTGCCCGTCTCGGCGTGTTTGATGAGTCTGGTGAAACCAAAGCGCCAGAGGACTGGCGCACTCCACAAGGAAGGGATGCAATCGTATTCATACCTGAGCCTGGCAAACAGGTCGTCTACTCTTAGAACTTGGCCGTTTAAGCCACAGGGAGGCATTGAATGAGCATTTGGCGATGGGCTGACTGGATTGAGCCAGTGCCTGCTGCAGCACGCGTCACTTTGGGCGAGGGCAACACACCTGTGGTGCGTTCACGCCGCATCGGACCTGCGTTGGGCATGAATCATCTCTATTTCAAGTTGGAATCGTGCAACCCGACGGGTTCGTATAAGGATCGCTTCGCCGCCGCCGCCGTTGGAGACATGGTGGCTCATGGCAAGCGCTATTGCCTGGCCACGACCAGCGGCAACACGGGCTCGGCGCTGGCTGCGTATTGCGCGGCGGTCGGCGTGTCGTGCAAGATTGCGACGATCGAGACCGCGCCTGCAGGAAAGCTGAAGCAGATGATGGCCTATGGCGCGGACATCTTTCGCATACGCGGCTCAGCCTCGGATCCGCGTGTCATGAGGCGAACGGTCGAGATCCTCAAGGAACTCAGCCAACGGGATGACGTCGGCATGCAGGTCTCTGCCTACACTTACAGTCCGGTCGGCATGAGCGGCGTGCAGAGCATCAGCTATGAACTCTGCGAACAAATCGATCGGCCGATCGATCACGTGTTCGTCCCTGCCGGGGGCGGCGGATTAACACTGGCGGTTGCGCGCGGTTTCAAGATTCTCGTCGAGCACAAACGCACTGCAGCCAGTCCGGCGGTTCATTGCGTGCAACCCGAGGGAAACGACACCATGGCTGGCCCGCTGCGCGACGGGCTCAATGAAGCACATGCTGTCCAGGGTACCTCCAAGATCAGCGGCTTGCAGGTGCCTTCGGTGATCGACGGCAACATGGTGATACCATCTTGCCGGTCGGTCGGCGGCACCGGCCACGTCGTCAGCGACGAGCAGGTATGGGCCTTGCAAGAGCGGATGGTGCGTGAGGAGGGCGTGTTTTGCGAACCTGCTGGAGCGGTTGCCCTGGTCGGGGCCATCGAAGCGATGAAGGCAAAGCGGATCGCGCCAGACTCAACGATTGTTTGCCTCGTTACGGGCTCTGGGTTCAAAGACGAAGCCTCCGTCGACCGTATGTTGCACGGCGCGGAATGCCCGACCATCGATAGCAGCGACATCCCTTCCCGGCTGCGCGAGGCGTGATAGAAAAACTCGAGCGGTACGGTAACTGCGTTGGAGTCCGAGTGTGGCTCTTCAGTACCGCAACCGGTAGGGCGCGGTGTCCTCACCGCGCCGTTTTCCCAACGCATCGGCACTTCGCGGCGGGCTGAGGACAACCCGCCCTAGCTGCTGCCCGTGTCGCGGCGAAACGAGAACCCAAGTTCTCGTTTCATCGCGCATAACCGTCTAGACCAGGAATGAACACGGATTGCGGTGATAGAGCGAGCGAGTCCGCGCTCGCTCTTTAGCAACTCTCCAACTTCTCAATCACCGGCGGTTTTCGACCACGTTCGCAAAGACCATCGTCTTCTCGTCCTCCACAACAGTGTTGGCATCTCCACTCCAGAGCTTAGGTCGAACGTCGCCTTTGCAACTTGGCTGAGTTCCTCCGGCTGGAAGACCGTTCTCTCTTGCGCCTGAGCTGAGGTGGAAAGAACTGATGCGAGGTCATGTCGATCCGCTGGCCAGTAAAGCGAACCCCCTCCATTTCCAGCAGCCGTCTCTGCAGCAAGGCTCCCTCGCCGACCGAAAGCGAATTCACCAGAATCTTCCCTCCGGCGCCGACGACGCGCTGCCAAGGCAATCCCTTGGGGCAGCCGTGCATAGCCCAACCGACCTGGCGCGCCATATAGGGCGATCCCAGCAGCATCGCAATCTGTCCGTAGGTGAGCACCTTGCCGCGTGGAATTGTGCGGACGATCCCATAGACCCGTTTGAAGAAGTTACGATCGCCACTCGATCGCTGGCGATCGGGAGATTGACGTGGCGTAGTTTTCATCGGCAGCAATGGAATTCGCGATGCCCTTGTGCGGTGTCAGGCCCGGAGATCTCGTGCCGGTTCGTTATCGTTCTCCCCACTTGAGCTTTCGTCGAAGGATGTCGAAGAAGTTCTTGTTGCTGGATTCGATGAGCTTCAATGTGATTGCTGACTTGCGGACGCGAATGCGGTCTTCTCCCCTAAGCGCCAGGCCAACCTGTCCGTCAACCGTGAGGTAGACCGACTCCTGTGTAGCCTTCAAGCCCATCTCGATGGTGACGCCGTCCGGCACAACGAGCGATCGAAATGTCAGAGTGTGCGACGCAATGGGAGTTACCAGCATCGCGTCGAGGGTCGGATAAACAATCGGGCCGCCAGCGGACAGCGCATAGGCAGTCGAGCCGGTTGGTGTGCTCACGATCAAGCCGTCTGCCTTGTAGGTAGCCACGAACTGGCCGTCGATGGTGACGTCAATGTCGATGATGCGGGCCAGCGCTCCTTTCGTCAGCACAGCATCGTTCAACGCGCGATACTGCTCAAAACAACGGTTTTCGCGCAATACCGAGACGTCGATCATCATGCGCGCCTGCGTGGCGGCCTGTCCGGCCAGCACGCTTTCGAGCGTTCCAAACGTCTCTTCGAGGGTGACCTCCGTAAGAAAGCCCAGACTGCCGAAGTTGACCGCCAGAATCGGGGCAGAATGGGAATCCAAGACTCGGGCAACGGAGAGCAGGGTTCCATCGCCTCCGAGCACAACGATCAGATCAGAAGCAGCGACGAGATCGTTTCGTTCCAACCCGGCGGCCTGTCCGGCCAGGGCGGCAGTGTCTTTGTCGAGAAGCAACTGAATCTGCCGTGCCGCGCACCAGCCGGCCAACTGGTGCAGGACCGTGGAAACAGTCGTCAACTTCGGCTTGGCAATGATCCCGATGCGGCGAATTTCTCGATTCATGGAGTGCTTAAGAGACAACAGCCCTGCAAGCCGCCATGGCGGCAGCACGTCGCGCCTATGGACTGTGGCGGCTCGCTTTGCCTGCCGCTTTTTTGGCGATGCTAGTTCCTTCTCTCGGCTACCGGTTCTCTGCGACGAGGCCGAGGAAGAACTCCTTGTTGCCCTCCGCGCCGAGGATAGGTGAGTCGATAACACCCAGCGTCTGATAGCCAAGCGATTCAGCGCAAGACTGCACTTTCCGCACGACCGATCGATGCTTCGCGGGATCGGTGACGAGGCCCCCTTTTTCGACGTGTTCCTTGCCGACCTCAAACTGCGGCTTCACCAGACACAAGACTCGTGTTGCCGCATGCGTGAAGGGCCGGAGCACGGGAAGAATCAATGTGAGCGAAATGAACGAAAGGTCCAGGCAGATCAGATCCACTGCCGTGCCCACGTCCTCGAACTTCAGGTAGCGCGCGTTCAGACCCTCTTTCCAGACAACGCGTGGATCGCTGCGCAGTTTCCAGTCGAGCTGGTTGTGGCCAACATCGATCGTAAACACCCTGGCCGCGCCGTTTTGCAGCAAGCAGTCGGTGAACCCACCTGTGGAAGCGCCGATGTCGAGACAAAGCCAGCCGCGAACATCGGGCGCGAAAACCTCGAGCGCCTTTTCCAGTTTTAACCCGCCGCGCGAGACATAGGGCAGGGGAGCCGATTTGAGCCGGATCTCTGCGGTACTTTCGACTCTGGTTCCAGGCTTATCGATCCGCCGGGCACTGGCCAGCACCTCGCCTCCCAGAACCAGAGCTTGAGCCTGCTGCCGACTTCTCGCCAGGCCGCGATCCAGCAGCAATTTGTCGATGCGTTCTTTCATGCCGGGGAAAGTTCGGGCAGAGTGCTGGGCCAGGCGCCCAGCGCTGCCTCACGGGCCGTGGCCTATCGGTCTTTGGCTGGGGTTGTCTTCAGGCTCGTCTTTCTCGATCGGCCGGGCTTCGGCGAGTAATGATCCTGGACGAACGCCTTGATTCGCTCGTAGATGCCGTCAGCATCGATTCCATACTTGGCGTGCAGGAGGTTGGGGCTGCCATGGGGCACGAGCCGGTCAGGAATTCCGATGCGCAACAGCTTGCAGCCTTGCAGGCTCTTGGATTCCAACAGTTCCATCACGGCGCTTCCGAATCCGCCCATCAAGGCAGCTTCCTCGACAGTTACGAGGAACGACTTCTCGCTGGCCAGACAGGTGATCAAATCCTCGTCCAGAGGCTTGACGAAACGGGCGTTGACAACCGAGGCAGAAATGCCATCTGCCGCAAGCCGTTCAGCGGCCTTCAGGGCGGGGTAGACCAACGTGCCGAGCGCTAGAATCGCACAGTCTTCGCCATCCTGGAGAATCTCGCTCTTGCCGATCTCCAACATCCGGAATTGCTCATCCAGCTTGACGCCGATGCCATTGCCTCGTGGATAGCGGACCGCGGCAGGGCGGGCCGTCTGGACCGCGGTGTAGATCATGTGCTGTAGCTCGTTTTCGTCCTTGGGCGCCATGACGATCATGTTGGGCACGGCGCGCAGATAGGCCACGTCATACAAGCCATTGTGAGTCGGACCGTCAGCGCCGACAATTCCGGCCCGGTCGATGGCGAACGTCACCGGCAGATCCATCAGGCAGACGTCATGGATCACTTGGTCGTAGGCGCGCTGCAGAAACGTGGAGTAAATAGCTGCCACTGGCTTGAAACCTTGCGTTGCCAGGCCTGCCGCGAAAGTCACTCCATGTTGCTCGGCGATGCCGACATCGAAACAGCGGTCAGGGAATTCCTTGCTGAACGGCACCAAGCCAGTTCCTTCGAGCATCGCTGCCGTGATCGCCACGACCTTCGGGTCCTGTTGTGCCAACCGGATCATTGTCTTTCCAAAGACTGACGTATAGGAAGGCGGGGCTGGAGGCATGGGATAGAAAACGCCGGTCTTGGGATCGTAGGCGGTTGGGCCGTGGTATTTGATGGGAGCCGACTCGGCCACTGACCATCCTTTTCCCTTCTTCGTGACGATGTGAAGAATCGTCGGCGCCGAGTTCTGCTTCAGCTTTTCCAACGTGTCAACCAACGTATCGAGGTGGTGCCCGTTGATCGGACCGACATAGTCGAATCCCAGTTCGTGGAACAACAGGCCGGGCACCATAAACGTCTTCATGGCGTCGACCATTTCCTTGGCAATCTGCACCAGTCGACTCCCGATGCGCGGCACCGACAGCAGCATGCTCTCCACTTCCTTCTTGAAGCGGTTGTAGACCTGGCCGGTAACGATGCGGTTGAGGTAACCGGCAATCGCTCCGACGTTCGGTGAGATCGACATCTCGTTGTCGTTCAGGATGATCAGCAGCTTCTTCTGAAGGTGGCCCGCCTGATTGATGCCCTCGAGGGCGATGCCGCCGGTCAGCCCGCCATCGCCGATAATGGCGACAACGTGGAAGTCCTTGTTCTCCAGATCGCGTGCCACGGCCATCCCCAGTGCGGCAGAAATCGATGTCGACGCGTGAGCCACGTTGAACGCATCGTAGACGCTCTCTTCGCGGCGAGGGAATCCCGAAATCCCCTCGTACTGTCGGAGAGTGTGAAATTGGTCGCGCCGCCCGGTCAGAATCTTGTGGCCGTACGCCTGGTGCCCGACATCCCACACCAGCTGGTCTTCTGGGGCGTTGAAAACGTAGTGCAACGCCACAGTCAACTCGACGGTTCCCAGGCTGGAAGCAAGGTGTCCGCCAGTCTTCGAGATGGTGTGGATCATGAAGCTGCGCAACTCGTCGGCGAGCTGCCCTAACTCTTGCCGGTCCAGCTTCTTGATGTCGGCGGGGCTATCGATCTTCGAAAGCAACGAGAAGTCCATGACTTCTTCACCCATGTGTCCAGGGAGTCCTTTCCGGGATGCGGCGTTACAGGTCGAACCGCCACAATTTAACACAATCCAGACCTACTTGCCTCCGCCCAGGTTGTTCACGGCCACAATCTCAGTGTTGCGCACTTCAGGAGAGGGCCGATACGGGTGGTCCGCTTTTCTGAAGTCGTTCCCGACCAGTGCAATGCTGCGGGTCTTTCCGCCTTTGAGGTCCAAGAAGACCGCGGTGCCAGGCAGAACTCGGGTGTTGCGAATGGTTGCGTCCTCGACTTGATTGAGGACGACGGCGGGAAACTCGGCTGCTGCCGGTCTGCCTGAAAAACCGTCAAGTTCCAGACCCTGAATGTCTTCAAGGCAAAGGGCACTCTTCCAACCATCGAAAGCGGGTTTCTCCCAATGGACCTCGATGTCGCGCAGCTTGAGATTGCGCGCCCAGCGGATCTTCAGCGCATGTTCGGCTTTCTGTTGCATGGGATGTTCCGGGATCGCGGAAAGGAAGAGCCGGATATTGTCGAGAGTGACATTCTCGAGAAAGCTTTCGGGGTGTCCCAGAATCAAGCTGGAGCCGTTGCCGCGAGCGATGAGGTTGCGAATGATCACATTGCGGATCGCGCCGATCGGCTGGACGGGAAGCTTGGGAACGCTGGCGTGGATCTCGCTACGGCGTTTGATGTTGAAGTGAAGAGCTTCTCCGTCTCCCCACCAGAACCAGTCGTGAAGCTTGGTTTCGATCGTCAGGTTCGACAACACGACATCGCTCACGTGGCCGTGGTCGAAGTTCATGAAAGCGATGCCACGATTGGGACTCGTGATGACGCAGTTGTCCACGGTGACCTTTCGGATGGCGTTGCGGTTGCCGTCGCAGAACTTCAATGCACTCGAGGCGGAGGAGAGGCGGCAGTTGGTCACGGTGATGTTCTCACACGGCAGGGCCGGTCCGTAAGCATCGATGGAATAAAAGACAATGGCGTCATCACCCGTCTCGATCGTGCTGTTGGAGATTCGAACATCCTTGCAACCGTCTGGATCGATTCCGTCGGCCCACACGCCTTCCTTCAGGCTCGACTGAATCGTGACGTCGTCGATGACCACGCGTTCGCAGCCGTAAGGATGAATGTTCCAGCTGGGTGAGCGCACGAAGGAAAGGCCGGCGATACGGACGTCCTTGCAGCGAACCAGCAACACCATTCGGGGGAAGTTCGTTTCTTTGGGGTGCCCCTTGGGGAAGGCACGCATCAAGGGTTTGCGCAAGGTTTCCATTAGCACGAGATTTGGACGGATGAAATCGTCCTCGTGGTCGTTTAGCCGCCATTCGTAACTGCTTTGCCCATCCACCAAGCCGCGGCCTTCCAAGGTGATGTTCTCCAGCCCTTCTCCATAAAACAGAGCCCCTTTGTCGAACGTGCTCCGATTCAACGACGCGAACACGGTGGCGCCCGCCTCGATGTGAAACCGAACGTGGCTCTTGAGCTTGATCGTGCCCGACGTGTAGTCGCCTGGCGGCAGATAAACCATACCGCCACCGGCGGCGGCGCAAGCATCGACGGCTCTCTGAATGGCAGCCTGTGCGTCATCGGATTTAGTCCCGGTGGCGCCAAAATCTTTAACGTTGAAAGTGGCTGGACTGGCTGCGAACAAGGGCCGTCCAGTGGGGAGTAAGATGGCGACGCTCAATGCGACGAAACAGCTAATCTTGTGTCTGTGCATGTTGCTGGATTCTCCACGCAATAACGCTGTGTTCGGGAGCCTCCGACGATTATCCGGCTGCAGTGAGGCGGGCCGGAACGCGACTGCGCCCTTGGAGGACCGGGATCCGGTCAATCTTCGCTACGTTGCTTGGAAGCTGCCTCTTCGAAAGGGATCCTTTCGACTGTCCCGTCGGCTCTCTTGCTCAAGATCTCCACTTTTCGCTCGGCTTCCTCTAGCTTTGCCTGGCAGAACCGCGACAGCGTAACGCCCTCTTCATAAACTTCGAGCAGTGAAGCCAGAGGCAAGTCGCCGCTGTCGAGCTTTTTCACGATTTCCTCGAGACGCTGCAAAGCGGTTTCGAAGTCTTTAGGTCTAGACATAGACGAATCCTCTCAGTCCACCAGCGCCGGAGAAGCGGTATCCCGGGCCTGCACCGCTGCGCTCCCGAGTATTTGACGGTGTTGCATTCGAATGAAGCCGTCCTGTGCAGTTCGCCCGGAACGCTGCCGCGATGAAGGAGGTTCGGCTCTCCACGGGTGAACGCTGGTTCGGGCCGATCTCGGCTAGGAGCGTTTTGGCTCTGGTCCGCATTACAAGGTCTGTAACGCCACGATTGCAAACAAAATCGGTGCCAAGACTGAGCGCAGCTTACGCTTCCGATTTGTGAACTCTTTCGGCACGAGCATCGATGGCACCTTTGGCCAACCTTACAGAGAAGAAATCTCCAGATTGTAGCGCTCCTGCATCTCTAAGGATATTGCCACGGGAATCGCGGCAGATGGCATAGCCGCGGTCGAGCACTGCCAGCGGATTTAGAGCCTGCAGCGAATGATCCAGAGCTTGCAGCCTGCCGCTAGCCGTTTTCAGGGACAGCCGGACTCCAGCCTGCAGACGGGCTAGCTGGCTCGCAACGCTTTCACGTCGAAGCTGCATCCTTCGGCGCAGATCGAATCGTGAAAGGTCCGCCGCCAGAAGGCGCTCGCGTCCGGACAGATTTCCCAACCGTCCGCGGAGCCCGCTCTCTAACCGATAGACAAGCTCATCCAGCCGCTGCCGGTGATAAGACAGCCGACCCTCTGTCGATGCGAACACGCGATGGGCAGCCAGCATCAGAACCCGGTTGCGCAGATGGCTGAGTTGAAACTGCAGCGAGTGTTCCAGTCTCCGTCTCAACACAACCAGCCGTTCCAGCAAAGCGCTCTTTTGCGACACCACCAGTTCGGCGGCGGCTGACGGCGTTGGCGCTCGCAGATCGGCCACGAAGTCGGCGATGGTGAAATCGATTTCATGGCCGACTGCCGAGATGATGGGAATACGCGACTCGAAGATGGCCCGCGCCACGAGTTCTTCATTGAAAGCCCAGAGGTCCTCGAGCGAGCCGCCACCGCGCCCTACGATCATGACATCGATGTCGGAAAACTTGTTCAACCCACGAATCGCAGCGGCAATCTCTGAGGCCGCTCCTTGTCCCTGCACGCGCGCAGGGTAGATCAACACCCGCACGCTTTCGTGCCGGCGGCGGAGAATGCGCAAGATGTCTTGTAGAGCGGCGCCAGTGGGGGAAGTGACAATGCCGATGCAGCGTGGCAGCAGCGGGAGCGGCTTCTTGTGTGTGCTGTCGAAAAGGCCTTCGGCCTGCAGCCGGGCTTTGAGCTGTTCGAACGCCAGCTGCAGCGAACCCAAGCCTTTGGGTTCCATGAACTCGACAATCAGCTGGTACTCTCCTCGGGGCTCGTAAACACTGAGGTTGCCGCAGACCACCACCTGCAGGCCATCTTCCCCCCTGAACTTCAGTAACCGCGCTCTGCCCCGAAAGCAGACGCAGCGCATCTGGGCGCCTTTGTCTTTCAGAGCGAAGTAAAGATGTCCCGAGGCCGCAGCTGTGAAATTCGAAATCTCGCCTTCCACCCACACGTCTGCAAACTCGCTCTCCAGACAATCTTTGACGCCAGCCGTAATCTCCGAAACCGTATAAATCTTGCGAGGCGCAAATAGGTTCATCAGTCGCCCCTTGAGCGAGGACTACCGCGATGGAGGGGGAGAAGTCTACTTTCGTGAAAGAATGGAAAAAAACAGCGTCAATAATACGCTGATCAGAATGCAGGTCGTGAGCGGAAAGTAGAAAGTGAAGTTATCCCGCTTGATGTGGATATCACCCGGCAGGCGGCCCAGTTTCCCTAACGAGATGTGCGGAGCGAACGTCAGCCAGAGCCCTACTGCCAACAACACAGCCCCAAGAATGATGAAGAGCCTGCCCAAGTGGGGAAGCATGACGCTTGCCGGGAAAGCTAGCACTGCACAAACTCCCGATTCGGGTGCGGGAGTTCTTCGATCCTCGCTGAAGTATGGCAGGAATACCGCCGGCCGGCCATACCCTGCGTTCGTCCATTAAACCAATTCGAGCGCGTTAAAGAAATAGCCGATTTCGATCTTCGCGTTTTCGGCGCTGTCGGATCCATGAATCACGTTTTTCTCGATCGAAGTGGCGAAACGCTTTCGGATTGTTCCTTCGGCGGCCTTGCGCGGATCCGTAGCGCCCATCAAGTCGCGCAGGCGGCTGACGGCGTTCTCAGCCTCCAGCACGAGAATGAGTACCGGCCCTGAGCTCATATACCGGACCAAGTCGTTAAAAAACGAACGCTCGCGATGTACGGCGTAAAAGCCACCAGCGGCCGAGTTGGTCAGCTGCAGCATCTTTGCCGCTTTGATCTTGAAGTGATTCTTTTCGAGGACCTGAATAATGTCTCCGATGTTGCCTTGTTCGACACCATCGGGCTTGATGATCGTCAGGGTACGTTCCAGACTCACAACGGGCCTCCAGATGCTGAATACTCGTGGGAGCAGCTGTGAAAGGGCTACAACTTGTCTAGCTCTAGTCTGCGTCGGGCTGAGGGCTCGGGGTCAGGCCTCTCTCGGTCTGAGACCACAGGCCAACGGCGGGCTTTTCACTTCTTCAACAATGTTTCGACGGCCTCGCCAATATCGGCAGGGCTCTTGACGACGTGCACTCCGGCGGCGGCCATGGCCTTCATCTTGTCTTCGGCGGTTCCTTTCCCACCGCTGATGATGGCACCTGCATGGCCCATCCGGCGGCCTGGCGGCGCGGTTCGCCCGGCGATGAAGCCCACGACTGGTTTGCGAACCTTCTGCCGGACGTATTCGGCCCCGGCTTCCTCGGCTGTTCCGCCAATTTCGCCGATCATAACGATCGCTTCGGTCTCTGAATCCTCGTTGAATAGCTTCAGGGCATCGACGAAATGGGTGCCCACGATCGGATCACCACCAATGCCGATACAAGACGACTGGCCAATCCCCCGGCTGGTGAGCTGGCCGACAGCCTCATAGGTCAAAGTGCCGCTTCGCGACACGACCCCAACGGATCCTGGCTTGTGAATCGAGCCAGGCATGATCCCGATCTTGCACTTGCCGGGAGAAATGATTCCCGGACAGTTCGGTCCGATCAGCCGCGACGACCGGGTAGAGAGATACTCGTGGACGTTGACCATGTCGAACGTCGGAATACCTTCAGTGATGCAGACGATGAGTTCCACGCCCGCGTCGGCTGCTTCCAGTATGGCATCGGCGGCGAAGGCCGGGGGAACGAAGATCATCGTGGCATTGGCGCCCGTTTGCCGTCGTGCTTCAGCTACGGTGTTGAAGACGGGCACACCCTCGTGCGTGGTTCCGCCTTTGCCTGGCGTGACGCCCCCGACGACGTTGGTTCCGTAGGCTTTGCACTGCAGGGTGTGAAACGTGCCCTCACGGCCAGTAATGCCTTGCACGATGAGCCGTGTGCTCTTGTCGGCTAAGATGCTCAAGAATGACTCCAGTTGAGATGCTGTGGTGAACTCGATCGCTGCCGCGGCCGATTCAGGTTGCCGTTTGGTGCAGCCAGCACGCACGATCAGTCCACGGCTATCCGGCTTTCGCCAGTGCGACTGCCTTTTCGGCTGCGTCTTTCATCCCATTGGCGACCGTCAGAGGCAGGCCCGAGCGCCTCAGAATCTCCTGCCCTTTCTCGACGTTGGTGCCTTCCAGCCGGACCACGACCGGCACCTTCAGCTGCATGGCCTTGGCGGCCTCGACAACGCCTTCTGCCGCCACATCGCAGCGCATGATGCCCCCGAAGATGTTAATCAGAACGGCTCTTACGTGGGCATCCGAAAGGAGGATGGAGAATGCGTTCTTGACCTGGGCAGCGCTGGCGCCACCGCCCACGTCCAGGAAATTAGCCGGAGAGCTGCCGGCCAGCTTGATGATGTCCATCGTCGCCATAGCGAGGCCAGCCCCGTTCACCATGCAGCCCACATCGCCGTCAAGCTTGATGTAATTCAACCCATGCTTGCTGGCTTCGATTTCAAGCGGCTCTTCTTCGTCGAGGTCGCGCAGTTCCTTGATCTCAGGATGGCGAAACAGCGCGTTATCGTCAAAGTTCAACTTGGCATCGAGCGCATAAAATTGACCGTTTTCGGTCAGCAGGAAAGGGTTGATCTCGACCAGTGACGCATCGCTGCTCTGGAAAGCTCGGTACAGCTTCATCATGAAACTGCACGCTGGATTCACCAGGTCCGTCGGAAGGCCAAGCCCAAACGCTAGCTTTCTCGCTTGAAATGCCGTGAGGCCGAGACCCGGTTCGATGGTTTCCTTCAGAATCAATTCTGGAGTTTCTTCTGCGACCTTCTCAATCTCCATGCCTCCAGCCCGGCTCGCCATGAACACGGGGCGCGACGTCGTTCGGTCGACCACGATGCCGAGATAGAATTCGGTTTTGATCTTGAGCCCTTCCTCGATCAGCAGTCGTTTTACGATGCGTCCTTCGGGGCCGGTTTGGTGCGTGACGAGCTTCATGCCGAGCATCTGTTCAGCCAGCTCTGCCGCCTCGTCGGTCGTTTTGGCGACTTTCACTCCGCCGCCTTTGCCGCGGCCCCCAGCGTGAATCTGAGCTTTCACAACCACCAGTCCACCGAGCTTTTTCGCAATCTCGCGAGCTTCTTCCTTCGAAAAGGCCACTTCACCGCGAGGCACCGGAACGCCATGCTTTGCGAGCAACGCTTTGGCCTGATACTCATGAATCTTCATGAACGTTCCGTTGGCACAGGAAGGTCGAAAACCTGCTCTGCGTCTGCGTTTTCAAACAAGGCGGCGCCATTATATAGAATCGAGCACTAGTGTCCAACTATAAGTTGAATAGGTTCAGTTGTTTGCTCATAGGCCGCTGAGCAGGTGCGGGCTCAATCTCTGAAAGTACCTGTAAAATCAGCCTTCTTTCGAACAAAGTCAGACTCAGAATTTGCAAAATTGTGTAGAGACTGAAGT
>Ga0194131_10000984_pt1 | contig 49227 bp, 35 predicted proteins | sample TA2KigO120mmetaG_FD_148631 | JGI IMG/M metagenome (GOLD analysis project Ga0194131, IMG submission 148631) | Freshwater microbial communities from Lake Tanganyika, Tanzania - TA2015053 Kigoma Offshore 120m | ecosystem: Environmental > Aquatic > Freshwater > Lake | place: Tanzania: Lake...
GCGCGCCGGCCATGTCGGTGCATGAACATACGGTCGCGTTCGCGGGCCCGTTCACGGGGTTTGGCACCCTGGTGGCTGTCGACCACGGCCACGCCGCCTTCTCGCTTTACGGACATTTGCAGGATGCGGCTGGGACGAATGGCCGCCGAGGCGCAACGCTTGGCCGCGTAGGCCTGTCGCCGTCCGGCGGAGCCGCCCTCTACTTCGAGCTCCGCATCGACGGCCGCCCGGTCAACCCGTTAGAATAGCTGAGGAGACATCGATGAAGATTCGCGGGCGCGTATTCGTTCTGGCTGTCTCGCTGCCGGTCATTGCATTCGCCGCGATCGGCGGATTCATGAGCACCGCCGCCGCCCGCCAGGACAGCTACCAGTACCTGCGCATCTTCGAAGAAGTCGTCTCGCTGATCATGCAGAACTACGTCGAGGACGTGAACGTCGACAAGGTGATGCACGGCGCGATGCATGGGTTGGCCGACGGCCTCGATCCCGACAGTGCCTATCTCGACATCAATCAGGTCAAGGTCCTGGACAAGGGGGATACCGGCGGCGCGGCTCACGTCGGCCTGGAGCTGACCCGGCAGTATTACCTGCGCGTGATCGCCGCGCGCGACGGTTCGCCGGCCGCGAAGGCCGGGCTGATGCCCGGCGACTACATCCGCGCGATCGACGGCCAGTCGACCCGCGACACCACGGTCTACGAGGGCCAGCGACTGCTGCGCGGACGGACAGGCACCAAGCTACACCTCACGGTGTTGCGCGGCAACGCGGTCGAGGCGCGCGAGATCGATCTGGTTCGTGAAGAGGTGCCATCGGCGCCGGTGAAATCACGCCTCGCGGCGGCCGGGGTCGGTTACTTGCGCATTGCGGAGTTCGGCAAGAACACGCCCGACCAGATCAAGAGCGAAGTCTCCTCGGTGTCGAAAGCCGGCGCCAGGAGTCTGATCATCGATCTGCGCGGCACCGCGGTCGGCGACCTCGATGCCGGCGTCGCAGCGGCGCGCCTGTTCGTCAAGGACGGAGTGCTGGTCTATCGCCAGGACCGCGGCCGCGAGAAGGAAGCGGTCTCCGCGGCTGCCGGTGACGGCGCCATCGCCCTCAACACCGTCGTCCTCACCGACAACGGCACGTCGAACGGCGCGGAGGTGTTCGCCGCCGCCTTGTCGGGCAACAAGCGCGCGCAGCTGCTCGGCGAGCGCACGCTGGGACGTGCTGCTCGGCAGAAGCTGGTGCGGCTGCCCGATGGCAGCGGCCTGATGCTGACGCACTTGATCTACCTCACGCCCTCGAGCGTGGCCATTCACGAGAAGGGCCTCACGCCCGACGTCGCCGTCGAGCAGCCGAACCCGGAGTTCGGCCAGCCGGTGGCCGCCACAGACGCGACCCTCGAGAAGGCCATCGAGGCGCTCAACGCCATGACGCGCTGACGGACGGTCTGCTATACTTTTCGTTCGGCCGTGGGCCGAAAATCGACAGAGATAGGCGCGTAGCTCAGTTGGTTAGAGCGCCTCCCTGACACGGAGGAGGTCAGTGGTTCGAATCCACCCGCGCCTACCACCCTTCGCTCGTGTGACGTGCGAGCGAGCTACGGGTGGCGAGCCACCCTTCAGGCCAAGGTCGACCACAGACCCATGATTACAGTCACGCTCCCGGATGGCTCGGCAAAGGAAGTCGAGCATGGCGCTCCCGTCAAAGCGGTCGCCGAGGCCATTTCGCCTCGTCTTGCCGAGGCTGCCCTCGTCGCCTACGTGGACGATCAGCTGGTCGACCTCACCTACCCGCTGACCAGGGACGCCGCAATCCGCATCGTGACCAGCAAGAACCCCGAAGCACTCGAGGTCTATCGCCACTCAACGGCCCACCTGCTGGCGGCCGCCGTCACGGCGCTCTTTCCGAAGGTGCAGTGCGGCATCGGTCCACCCATCGAAGACGGCTTCTACTACGACTTCATCGTGGAACGGCCGTTCGTACCCGAAGATCTTGAGGCCATCGAAGCCAGGATGCGCGAGATCGCGGCCAGAGACTACGTCTACGAGCGGCAGATGTGGCCCCGCCAGGAGGCCATCGACTTCTTCGCCGGGCGCGGCGAGCCGCTCAAGGTGCAGCTGATCGAGGAGAAGACGGCCGGGCAGAAAGAAGTCTCGGTCTACACGATCAAGGACCGCGACGTGTTCGTGGACTTCTGTGTCGGCCCGCATGTGCCGACGTCCGGACGCCTCAAGGCGTTCAAGCTCACGGCCACCTCAAACGCCTATTGGAAGGGCGACGCCAGCAACGCCCCCATGCAGCGCGTCTATGGCACGGCGTTCTTCTCGCAAAAGCAGCTCGACGAGCACCTCGCCCGCATCGAGGAGGCCAAGAAGCGCGACCACCGCAAGCTCGGTCGCGAGCTGGACCTGTTTCAGCTCCACCAGGTCTCGCCTGGCGCCGTGTTCTGGACGCCTCGCGGCACGACGCTGTACAACACGCTGGTGGCGTTCTGCCAGTCGCGCCAGAAGGCGGACTTCCAGGAAATCAAGACGCCGCTGCTCTACTCGAAGACCCTCTGGGAACAATCCGGCCACTGGGGCAAATACCGGGACAACATGTTCCTGGTGATGAACAACGAGACCAACGAGCACGACATGAGCCTCAAGCCCATGAACTGCCCGTCTCATCACCTCTACTACGCGACGGCCCGCCGCTCGTACCGCGAGCTGCCGCTGCGGCTGGTCACGTTCGACGTCCTGCACCGCAACGAGCTGTCAGGCGCGCTCTCCGGCCTGACGCGCGTGCGTCAGTTCGCACAAGACGACTGCCACGTCTACCTGCGCCAGGATCAGATCGCCAGCGAGGTGAAGTTCCTGATGGACTTCATCCTGGGCCACTACGAGGCGTTCGGCCTCGCGTCCAGCATCAAGTTCGCCACGCGCCCCGAGACGCGAATCGGCGACGATGCGATGTGGGATCGGGCAGAGGCGGCGTTGCGAAGCGCGCTCGAGGCCACGGGGAAGCCCTACGCCATCAAGGAAGGCGACGGCGCCTTCTACGGGCCGAAGATCGACTTTGACGTGACGGATTCGCTCGGGCGCGCCTGGCAGCTGGGGACGATCCAGCTGGATTACGCCGCGCCCGAGCGCTTCGACCTGAACTACGTGGGCGAGGACAATGCCGAGCACCGGGCGGTTGTCATTCACCGCGCGGTGTGCGGCTCGCTGGAGCGCTTCATTGCCATCCTCATCGAGCACTTCGCCGGGGCGTTCCCGTTATGGCTGGCGCCGGTCCAGGCCATCGTCCTGCCGATTGCCGATCGCCATGCCGACTACGCTCGGGAGGCCGCCCGGGTGCTGGACGCCGCCGGGCTCCGGGCCGAGGTCGACGAGCGCAAGGAAAAGGTCAATTACAAGATTCGCGAGGCCCAACTGCAGAAAATCCCCTACATGCTGGTGGTTGGGGACCGCGAAGCGGCCGAAAGGGCCGTCGCCGTGCGCAGCCGCGCGAAGGGGGACCTGGGACCGCGGCCGCTGGACCAGTTTGTGACCGACGCGCTTGCCGAGGTCCGGGCTAAAGCGTTATCCTAGTAATCTTTGTCGGAGGACATGTATCGCATTCGATAGATCTCGCCCGCAACGTCGTGACGACCGGCTCCGCATCAACGAACGCATTCGCGTTCGAGAAATTCGCGTAATCGACGACACCGGGCAGCAGCTGGGCATCATGCCGCCGCCCCAGGCCCTGGTTCTCGCCAAGCAGAAAGGTCTCGACCTGGTCGAGATTTCTCCGAATGCCGTGCCGCCGGTCTGTCGGATCATGGATTACGGCAAGTACCAGTACCAGGAGCAGAAGCGGGCGCGGGAAGCCAAGCGGCACCAGAAGGTGATCGAGGTCAAGGAGATCAAGTTCCGCCCGAAGGTGGACGAGCACGACTACCAGTTCAAGAAGCACCACATCGAGCGCTTCATTGAGGATGGTGACAAGGTCAAGGCGACGATCTTCTTCCGCGGCCGCGAAATGGCACACCCGGAGATTGGTCACCGGATCCTGATGCGGCTGATCAAGGATCTTGAAGAGCTTGCGGTCGCCGAGACCATGCCTCGTCAGGAAGGCAACCAGATGCACACGATCCTGACGGGTAAGAAGGGCGCCCCGAAGCCAAAGCCGCGTGTGGAGACACCGGAACCGGCAGTAAAGGAATAGTAGAGCTGAACATGGCAAAGAAGATGAAGCTCAAGACGCACAAGGGCGCCGCCAAGCGCTTCAAGAAGACCGCCTCGGGCAAGATCATGCGCGGGGCCGCCTTCAAGCGTCACATCCTGACGGGCAAGACCACCAAGAGCAAGCGCCACAAGCGCGGCCTCAAGGAAGTGCCCGATGGAGACGCGCGCAAGATTGAGTTGATGCTGCCGTATAAATAGGCCATCGGGCCATCGGGCCCACAGGAGTGCGGCACGCTGCAGCTTGCGGTTTTGGGGCTCTTCCGCTGCAGCATCAAGTGCCCGGCGTGAACACGACGTTCACGCGCAAGTCCGGAACAGTCCGGCCCCCATGACTGCAGGAAGATCGTCATGCCTCGCGTCAAACGTGGTGTCGTCCGCCGTCAGAAGCGCAAGAAGCTCTCGAAACTCACGAAGGGCTACTTCCAGAACAAGAGCAAGCTGTACAAGTTCATGAAGGAGGCGTCCGAGAAAGCGGGCGTCTACGCGTACAGCGGGCGGAAGCAGAAGAAGCGCGATTACCGCAGCCTGTGGATCGTCCGCATCAATGCCGCCGCGCGTGAGAACGGGCTGTCGTACAGCAAGTTCATGCTGGGCCTGAGGAACGCCGGCATCGAGCTCGATCGCAAGAGCCTGGCTGAACTGGCGGCGCGCGAGCCTGCGGCCTTCGCCAAGCTCGCGGAAAAAGCCAAGGTGGCCAGCGCCGCGTAGAGTTACCAGTTACCAGTTGCCAGTTGCCGGCTTCCATCGCTGGCAACTGGCAACTGGTAACTGACAACTTCCATGAGCGCGCCAATCGACTCCAGCATCAGTCCAGCAGACGCACGCGCGCTGTTTCGTGCCGAGTTGGCTGCCGTGCGTACGGACGCCGAGCTGCAGGCGCTGCGCAACCGCTGGATCGGCCGCAGCAACAGCTGGACCGCCGCTTTCATGGAGGCGCTCAAAACCGCCACGCCCCAGCAGAGGAAGTCGCTCGGCAAGGGCGCCAACGATCTCAAGAAGGACGTCGAAGCCGCGATTGCCGAGCGCGCCAGCGCGCTGGCCGCCACGCGCCGCCCGAAGAACGCCGTCGACCTCACGCTGCCCGGCCGCGGGCTCCAGCTCGGCCACCGCCACCCGCTCAGCCTGGTGCGCGATGAAGTGATCGACATCTTCACGCGTCTCGGCTACCAGGTGCTCGAAGGGCCCGAGATCGAGGACGACTATCACAACTTCGAAGCGCTCAACATGCCGGCCGATCACCCGGCGCGCGACATGCACGACACGCTCTACCTGAGGACGCCGTTACAGCCTCGAAGCTATGGCGCCGAAGTGCCGGCCGGCACCAAGGCAGCTCCGCTCACGCTGCTGCGCACGCATACCAGCGCGATGCAGATCCGCCACATGGAGCACAACGCCCCGCCGGTGCGGCTGGTGGCGATCGGTCCGGTCTATCGCAAGGACGACCTCGACCTCACGCACACCCCGATGTTCCACCAGGTTGAAGGCCTGGTCGTGGGCAAGGGCATCACGCTCGCCGATCTCAAGGGCACGGTCAGCGCCATGGCGCGCGCGCTGTTTGGCTCGGCCGAAGTGCGGTTCCGTCCCAGCTTCTTCCCGTACACCGAGCCCAGCGCCGAAGTCGACATCCGCTGCTTCAAGTGCGCCGGCGCTGGCTGCTCGCTCTGCAAGAAGAGCGGATGGATTGAGATTCTCGGCAGTGGCATGGTCCACCCGGCGGTGTTCGAAGCGGTCGGCTACGACAGCGATGCCGTCACCGGCTTTGCGTTCGGTATGGGCGTGGAGCGCGTCGCGCAGCTCAAGTGGGGCGTGGGCGATATCCGGCTGTTCTACGAAAACGACCTCCGTTTCCTGGAGCAGTTCGGGATATGAAAGTCCCACTGTCCTGGATTCGCGAATTTGTCGACGTCAAGGCGTCGGCCGAGGAGATCGGCGCGCGGCTGGGCCTCCGCGGCCTACCGCTCGAAAGCCTCGAGGCGCACGGCGTCGGCGCCGATGGAACACCAGCCGATGTCGTCATGGACTTCGAGGTGACGGCCAATCGCCCCGACTGCATGAGCGTCATCGGCATCGCGCGCGAGATCGCGGTCGCCTACGACCTGCCTTTGCACGGCGACGGCATCAGCCGCCGACAGCAGGGCTCGGAGTCACCGACGGCGAAGGTCGTCCCGCTCCAAACGAACGGCAAGGTCGACATCAGCATCGAGGAGCCGTCGCTCTGCGGGCGCTACGTGGGCGCCATTGCCAACGTGACCGTCAGCCCCTCGCCGCAGTGGATGCAGGATCGCCTCACGATGTGCGGCGTCCGCCCCATCAGCAACATCGTCGACATCACCAACTACGTGATGCTCGAGCTCGGCCAGCCGATGCATGCCTTCGACCTCACGAAGATGCGCCAGGGCAAGATCGTCGTGCGGCGCGCGAAGCCGGGCGAGCAGATGACGACGCTCGACGGCAAGGCGCGGGTGCTGAGCAGCGACATGCTGGTGATCGCCGACGCGGAGTGCGCCGAGGACATTGGCGGGGTCATGGGCGGCTCGCCATCCGAAATTTCGAGCGCCACCACGCAGGTCGTGTTCGAAGCGGCCTACTTCTTCCCGTCTCAGATTCGATCGACGAGCAGGACGCTCGGACTGAAAACCGAAGCCTCGTCGCGTTTCGAACGTGGCGCCGACCGCACCGCTCCGCCACGCGCGATGGCGCGCGCCCTGCAGCTGCTCGCACACATCGGCGCGGGCACCTTCACCGGCGACGCGACCGACGTTTATGCGGCGCCGTATCAGCCAAAGGCAATGCACCTCGAGAGCGGGCGCATCAGCGGTCTGCTCGGCATGGACGTGCCCGACAATGCGGTTGTGCGGATCCTGACGTCGCTCGGCTTCGAGGTGCGGTCCGCCGCCGCCCACGAGGCTTCGCCGAGACCGGCGGGCTGGGAAGTACGCCCGCCCGCCTGGCGGGTTGACATGCACCGGCAGGTCGATCTCATCGAGGAGGTCGGCCGGCACTATGGGTTCGAGCACCTGCCAACGACGTTCCCAGGTGTGGAACAGGCGCCGCCGCCGTCCGATGCGCGCATCGCGCGCGATCGGCGGGCGCGCACGGCCCTGCTCGCCATGGGCTTCTCGGAAGCGATCACGCTCGCCTTCATCCGGGAGCAGGCAGCAGAGCCCTTCCTCGCGGGATCGCCCGCCGTGGTCATCGCCAATCCGCTGTCGGAGCTGTTTGCCGTCATGCGTCCGAGCCTGCTGCCGGGCGTGATTGACACCTTGAGCCACAACCGCCGCCATGGCCGCGCCGACGTGCGCGTGTTCGAGATCGGCACGCGCTTCTCGGTGGACGGCGAGACGCGCGGCACGGGGTTCGGCTGGACCGGACTGGCCACCGCGGATCACTGGAGCGGAGCGCGCCGGCCGGTCGACTTCTCCGATATCAAGGGCGTCATCGAACAGCTGGCCGCCGTGTTCAGCGTCATGCCGTCATTCGGCGAAGCATCCGCGCCGTATCTGGCGCCCGGGCGCGCGGCAGCGCTGATCGTCAACGGCCAGACCATCGGCACCTTCGGCCAGCTGCTGCCCGCGATTGCGGAAGCGCGTGATTTGCCAGCGGCGGATGAGATTTATGTAGGCGAGGTCGACCTCGACGCGCTGAGCGCCGCGTCTCCCGCTGAGACGCTGCGCGCCGTGGCGCTGCCGCGTTACCCGTCTGTGGTGCGCGACGTATCGTTGCTCGTCAACGATAGCTTGTCTGCGGAAACGGTTCGTGGCACCATTCGAACGGCTGCGCCGCCGACGCTCGTGCAGGTTCGGGAGTTCGACCGTTACCAGGGCAAAGGCATCCCGGAAGGCCGGGTGAGCCTCTCCTATCGGTTAACCTTCCAGTCGGCCGAACGCACGCTGACCGATGACGACGTGAGTGCCGCCATGGCGGCCATTGTCGCGGCGTTGAAGGCCGAGCACGGCGCCGAGCAGCGGTAGCCGCAAAAGGCACAGATGGCACAGACACCAACCAAGACTCCCGGACTCGAATCGATCGATCGGCTCGAAGAGAAGATCAAACTGCTCGTCAACACCATCGTCCGCATCAAGGGCGAGCAGACGCGGGTGGCCGAAGAGAACGCCAAGTTGAAGGCCGAAATTGAGGGCCTGAGGGGCCGCATGGCGACGGTCGAGCACGCCGGCGCCGAGGTGACGACGCTGCGCGAGGAGCGCGACCTCATCAAGACGCGCGTCACCGAGATGCTGAAGCAGCTCGACGGGTTGAATCTGTGAACCTGATGGCCCGGAGGCCCGGAGGCCTGGTGGCCCACGATGCCTGATCCCAATGTCGTTCACATCGAGGTCCACGGGCAGAAGTATCCGATCCGGACGCAGCTCGATCCGAAATACGTCACCGACCTCGCGGAGTTCGTCGAGGCGCGCATGTCCCTGGCGGCGCGCAGTTCTCCGTCCAGTGACGCGATGGGCCTGGCCATCCTGACGGCGCTCAACATCACCGACGAGTACTTCCGCGCCCGCTCCACGCTGTCCAACAGTTCGAGCGCGGTGACCGCACGCGCCGAAGCCATCGAAAAAATCGTCGATCAGGCCCTGGCCCTGGCGGAATGAATCTGCAGCTTGACCCGGCCCGTCCGCGGACCTAAGATCAACTCTCCTGCTTTGCTCGTGATGGTTAGAGGGCTCGTCTGAGCCGATGTCTTCAACCCAAGCGAGTTGCGACGGCCATGTGGTGTGCATGCCTCCGCGGAGAGGAAGCCTAAAGCGTGGTTTTTACAGCAGCTCCACCTGCTAACGCAGGTTCAGCGATCCCTCTCACACGGCAAAGCGGGGCTTTCATCAACCGGAGCGGCCCTCCGTGGTCGGAACGCCCGGGGCTTCGTGGCGCATGGTTGCTCCTCTAACCGCCGCTCAGATTGGTGAGCGCGAGCTGCTCGCGCGCATCCTTCAACGCCTCCCTCCCATCCCCAGCTCGGTGCTGGTCGGTCCCGGCGACGACGCCGCTGTCCTCGCGCCGGAACGGAACGAACGCCTGGTCGTGACCGCCGATGCGGTGGTTGAGAACGTGCATTTCTCCCGCGCGTATTCGAGGCCGCACGATATTGGCCATCGCGCACTCGCCGTGAACTTGAGCGACCTGGCCGCCATGGGCGCGGTCCCGCGTTGGGCGACACTGTCATTAATCCTGCCGGGCACGGTCGTCGTGGAGGATCTAGAGGCGCTGGTCGACGGCGTCGCCGCGCTCGCCGTGCAGCACCATCTGGCAGTGATCGGTGGCAACATTTCGCGCACGGATGGCCCGCTGGTGGTGGACATCACTGCCGGTGGCAGTGTGCCGCCCCGCCGTTGGCTGACGCGCAGCGGCGCGCGCGCCGGTCATGATATCTGGCTCAGCGGAACGATTGGCGCCGCCGCGGCTGGGTGGGAGATGCTGGATCAGGGATCAGGGATCGGGGAGCAGCGAGCGGCGGACGCCTGCATTGCGCGCCATCGGCGGCCCGAGCCGCGCGTGCGCCTTGGCATCGCCATCAGCCGGGCGCGGGTGGCGAAGGCGGCCATGGACCTGAGCGACGGCCTCGCCGATGCGCTGCGGCAGGTGGCCGCCGCCAGTGGCGTCGGCGTCCGCATTGACGCAGATTCGCTGCCGATCGATCCCGGCGCGCGGGAATGGTGGACCGGACGTCGCGTAGATCCGGTCTCCGCCGCGCTGATCGGCGGCGACGACTACGAATTGCTGTTCGCTGTGCCCCCGAAGAGCGGCCGTGCCCTGCGGGCGGTCGCCCGGCAGGTCGCTGACCCGCCGCTGACGAAGATCGGCGAGTTCACGAAGGACCACACGGAGCTCGTCCTGGTGCGTGGCGCGGTCGCGGAAGAACTTCCAGACGGCTACCAGCATTTCTCGCGCCGCTGACGCGCGTTCAGAGACAAACAGTTACCTGTTGGCCTAAGGGCCTGTTGGCCTGTAATATTTCCAGCCTATGCGAGCTTTGTATCTGCTTCTGACGGCCTTGGGCGTGATGGCCATCGCCTACCGTTACTACAGCGCGTTCATCGCGACCAAGATCTGGATGCTGGACGATGCGCGCAAGACGCCGGCGCATACTAAGGCCGACGGCGCGAATTACTATCCGACGACGCGGTGGGTGTTGTTCGGACATCACTTCGCAGCCATCAGCGGTGCGGGACCGCTGATCGGTCCGACCCTCGCTGCCCAGTTCGGTTACGCGCCGGGATTCATCTGGCTGGTCGCCGGTTGCTGTCTGGCAGGTGCGGTGCACGATTCGATGATTCTCTGGGCGTCGACACGCCGCGGCGGCCGCTCGCTGCCTGAAATCGTCAAGCAGGAGATCAGCCCCACGACTGGCTTCGTGGCCGCGGTCGCGATCTTCTTCATCATTGTTATCGCGCTGGCTGGTCTCGGCATCAACGTCGTCAACGCGCTGGCCGAAAGCCAGTGGGGCACCTTCACGATTGCCGCCACCATCCCGCTGGCGGTGTTCATGGGCTTCTGGATGTATCGCTGGCGCGCCGGCAAGATTACCGAAGCCACGATCATCGGCTGCATTGGCCTGATTCTCGCCGTGGTGCTGGGCGCGCCGCTCAACGATCCGGATTCAACCATTGGCAGCCTGTTCCATCTGTCGCGCAATCAGCTCGTCATCGCCCTGACGGTCTACGGCTTTGCGGCGTCGGTGCTGCCGGTCTGGATGCTGCTGTCGCCCCGCGACTACCTCAGCTCGTTCATGAAGATCGGCACCATCGGCTTCCTGGCGCTGGGCATCATCATCGTCAATCCGGTGATTCAAATGCCGGCGCTCACCGAATTCGCGGACGGTGGCGGCCCGGTCATTCCCGGGCAGTTATTCCCGTTCTGTTTCATCACCATCGCGTGCGGCGCCATCTCCGGCTTCCACGCCTTAATCAGCTCCGGAACAACGCCGAAGATGATCGACAAGGAAAGCGACATCCGGCCGATCGGTTACGGCGCCATGTTGATGGAAGGCGTAGTTGGTATCATGGCGTTGATTGCCGCGAGCGCCATGCCGACCGGTGACTACTTCGCCATCAACGTCCCCGCCGCCACGTTCGCGGATTTGACGTTCCAGGGGCAACAGGTGGTCACGCAGAACCTGGCCGGACTCGAGGCCGCCATCGGCGAGACGCTCGAAGGACGCGCCAGCGGCGCGGCCTCGCTGGCCGCCGGCATGGCCTACATCTTCAGCGCGCTGCCAGGCATGAGCGGCCTGCTGGGCTACTGGTATCACTTTGCGATCATGTTCGAGGCGTTGTTCATCCTGACGACCATCGACGCCGGCACGCGCGTGGGCCGTTTCCTGTTCCAGGAGTTCATGGGCCGTGCCTACGCCCCACTGGCTCGTCCAGACAATCAGTTCGGCAGCATCTTCGCCACGTTGGTCATCGTCTGTTCCTGGGGATACCTGATTTCCACCGGGCAGGTGGCAACCATCTGGCCGGCGTTCGCCGTCGCCAATCAGCTCGGCGCGTCAGTGGCCCTCGCGGTGGCGACCAGCATTCTGATCAATTCGGGCAAGGCGAGATACGCATGGGTAACGGTGGCGCCGCTCAGCTTCCTGGCGGTCAATACCCTGTGGGGCGGCTTCCTGAACGTCCGCGACAACTACTATCCGCTGGCGGTCGGCGCCAACGCGGCGCGGAATGTCGAGGGATGGGTGCTGACGGTTTACACCGTCATCATGCTTGTCCTGGCGGTCATTGTACTGGCATCGGCCATCTCCAAGTGGGCCTCTGTTCTGAACGGCGGCCCGGCGCCCGCCACGGCAGAGGAACGAGCGTAATGGAGCGCGCGTGGAGGGCCGTCGGACAGTTCGTCGACGGCCTGCGCGACCTTGTTCGGGTGCTCTACAAAACGCCGCACGGCTGTTGAGGGCTCGACGTGCGCGACCTGGACGGTCGCAAGGATAGTTGGGCAATAAGAAAGGACCAATAGATCTGTTGATCTGTTGACCTCGTGATCTGGTGACCGGCTCGCAGGTCATCACCAGATCAACAGGTCCATTGACGTGTCTGAGATCGTTATGCGAATGTCTGTCTGTCGTCTGTACGTCACGTTGACTCTGGGCCTGCTGGGACTGCTGGCGGGGGCCGGGGATGTGGCCGCGCAGTCTCGTCCGCGCACTGCCGGGCCGGCGATCGGCGAGGACTACCGCATCGAGGCATCCTACGGGTGGTGGAACGCCACGCCGGAATTGATCGTGAACTCGGAGTCGCTCGGCATCCTGGGCACGGACGTTGACCTGATCTCGGACCTCGGCATCGAGCAGCGCCGGCTGGGCAAGTTCAACCTGGTCCTCAAGCCCGGCAAGAAGCACCGCCTGAAATACGAGCACCTGCCGATCACCTACACCACCGACGCGTTCCCGGTGACGCGCGCGTTCGTGTTCAACGGCCAGCGCTACCGGGTGGGACTTCCGGTCACGACCAGCGTCAACTTCTCGACCGACAGCTTCGGGTATGAGTACGACTTCCTGTATGTGCCGCGCGGCTTCATTGGCGCCAGCATCAACGTGATGTTGAGCAACATCGATGTCGACCTGCAGAGTCCGATCAGCCACGAATTCTTCCAGCAGGCCGTACCAATTCCGGCGTTCGGCTTCGCCGGGCGTGGCTACGTCACGCCGAACTTGGCGATCGATGCCGAGATCAGATTCTTCAGGGTTCCCAAAAGCCTCGAAGAACAGCTCGATGGCGACGGCAGCTACAACGACTTCGATCTGCGCGGCACCTACAATATCAACCAGTACGTGGGCACACACCTGGGCTGGCGAAAGACCACCATCTTCTACGAGGCCGACCGGGACCGCGGCGACCTCAAGTTCAGTGGGCTGTACTTTGGGGGAGTTGTTCGGTACTAACGATGGCGCTGTTTAGAAGACTTCCACCCAGACGCCGAGACTGCGAGAGTCCTTCGATTCCGGGTCGGCGTCTGTCGGCCGAAATCCGTCCCGTGATCGAATACTGATCTTCCACGCACCGGCGGCTGCGGGTGAAATGGCCAATTCGTGGCGCTGCTGAGGCAGGAACGAGAGCCTGTGGGTCAGGCCGGCGATCGTCACCTCCGCGCTGGTCGGGATCGGACCGGCCCGAAGCCGCAGTCCAAGCTGGCGGGATGGATCGGTAAGGTCGAAGATCACCGTCGTCTCGGTGCCGGCCCGGGTCCAGAATCCAGATGGCTCCGGATACGACGTCGCATTCATGTAGAACACGGTGACATCGCCCAGGCGTGCGGATCGCACCGCCGGTCGTAGCGACTCGCCCACGCCAGCGGTCAGATCGATCGCTCGGGCGCTGTCGTCGGCCTGGTGCCACGGCTGCCATCGGTGCACGAACGACAGCGGCGCGCCGCGTGGTGCCATCCAGCCAAACAACGGGTTATTGCCGGTTTCGGGATTGAACGTAAAGGCGCCGCCGGCGGCGAAGATCTTCGCGGTCAACAGCAGGACGCTTACGACCGCCGCGTAGGCGCCGAGTTGGCGCCATGCGCGGCCGCGTGAGGCCAGCCACGCCGCCGGACCGACGAACAGCGGCAGCGCGGCCACCAGGTAACGCGCCGGCGCGCCCTGGCCGCCCCACCAGGCTTCGTAGGAGGCGACGCTGGCCGTCAGTACCGCGCCAATCAGCGCCATCTCAACCGCCAGGCGCGGTTTCGCGCACAGCAGCCGCAGCCATCCGGCGAGGGCGACAGCATAGACCGGGGCGGGGATCAGCAAGCCGGCCTGGGGGTCGAACAACAACCCCCGCACACCGTTCGGGATCCACTCGACACGTGACGTGATGCCGTTGCCCCACGGCGCCGTCGGACTTGGCGAGCCCCACACCCACCAGAAGAACCCGAACCACAATAGCGCCGACACCACCGGGACAGCCAGGAACAGCACAATCCTGCGGCTGCCGTACGACAGCAGCCGCAGTACGATCGCCAGCCCGAGCCCGCCCGCCAGCAGCGCGAACCGCTGATGCAGCCACGGCAATACCGCCAGCGCGATACCGACGAGGATGAGGGCGCGATCGGTGATCGGCCGGCGCCGGTCGAGCGCGATCAGCAGCCACACACCCGCCATCACCGGCAACGCGCCAGCTGCGTCGGGAAACACCGTGACCGCCTGCAGAAACATCGGCGCCGAGAGGAACACCGCCGCCCAGGCAATCCATGCGGCCGCTACCTGCGAGGTCAGCAGCCACGCTGCGTGCCAGGCCAGGCCCGACGCTATCGCGACCATGGCGATCACGGTTGCGACGCCGCCGTAATATCCGAATAACGCGAACGCCGGCAGCACCAGTACCGAGATGCCTGGCGAGTGCACCGAGTAGATCTCACCGTCGCTGCCGCGAGTCAGGTAATGCGGAGGAATATCGAAGCGGTTGAACGACGCGTAGTCCCGATTGCGGTGGTTGTTCTCGATCCGCATGTCGCCGTCCTTGATCAGGCTCTGCGTGATCATCAGGTAGTGCGGCTCGTCGCCGATCGGCATTTGCGTGCACAGGGCGGCGGCCCCGATGCCGTAGGCCAGCGCGGCGATCAGCACCGCCGTCACCGGGGCAAGTCCCGGATGCTGACGCGCGCTGTGCAGTGGCGACGCCGATAGCCGGAAGCCGACTGTGGCGACGAGTGCGATCGCCCAGATGCCGACTTCAATCGGGCCTTCGAACGTCAGCAACAATGCCGGCACGGGCCCGGGGATGAACGGCAGCCACACCAGCAACGTCAGCAACAGCGGCCTCAAGCGCGCCGGCTGCGGCCGCACCACCTGGACGAAGGCCACGGCGGCGCCCACCAGGACTGCCAGCCACCATGCCGGCGGCAGCGCCAGAATGCGCGTGCCGTCGGCGGTCACCGCCACTAGCCCCAGCGAGAGCCAGGCAGACACTCCCGCGATGGCGGCGATGGCGGTGCTCACCTGCTACTTCTCACTTCTCTCTCCTCACGTCCTACTTCCTCCGCCCCAGACACATCAGCGAACTGCCGATCGGCATGTCGACCAGGCGAAGCGCCATAGCCTCGAGCGAGACCAGCGCGGACAGTGCGGCGTTGACCGGTGCTATCGGCACGGTGATCTCGGCTTCGCCGGCGGTCACTTCCCCATTGGCCGCCGTCCATCGCTGCCATACGCGAACCGGCAACATGAGGGGCAATAGCGTGAGGTGATCGAATGTGAGCCGCTCAATGCGAAAGCCGGCGTCCTCAACCAGCGCGCGCAACGACGCGGCGGTGTAGCGCCGTTTCTCCTCCGACAGAACCGAGTGTTTGCCGTGGAGCATCGGCAGCGCTGCCACGTGCAGCAGCAGCCGACCGCCCGGCTTCAGGACACGCGACATCTCGGCAATCGCCTGGCGCTCAACCACGTCGGGCAGTACCTGGAACACGTCGAACGAGGTCGCCAGGTCGAAGGTGCCGCTGCGAAACGGCATGTGGCTGATGCTGGCCTGCGCCACGCGGTGGCCGTGCGCCTTCGCGAACTCGGTGCCGACGCGGGTGAGATCGAATCCGACCGCGCGGCCGTACGGCCGCAGCATGTCGAGATTCGATCCGGTGCCGCAGCCGCAGTCCAGAATCTTCGCATCGCGCCGGCCGGCAGTGGCCGCCGCCAGCGCCGGCTGCATATACTGGCGGAACCCGCGGAACCAGAAGTGCGACTGCTCGGCCCGGTAGGTGAGTTCTAGGAGGCGATCCACAAACCTTCGGTGCTATTCTAGCGTCTCAGATGCGAATACGCGGCCCTGTCGAGGCCACGGCCGTCGTGCTCGGCGGCATCGTGCTCGCCTGCGTCTTCACGCTTCCCTACATCTTCCAGTTCACCAACGCCGGCCGGCTCGACACCAACGACGGCCGCTGGAGCATCTGGGTCGTGGCGTGGGTGTCGCACGCGCTCACCACCGACCCGTCGCAGCTGTTTCGCGCCAACATCTTCTACCCGCACACCAACGCGCTCGCCTTCTCCGAGGGCAATTTCGTTCAGGGTCTGATTGGCGCGCCGGTCTGGGCGCTGACCAGCAATCCTTACACCACGCACAACGTCGTATTCCTGTTTGCGTTCACGCAGTCGTTCGTCGCAACCTACTACCTGGTTCGCCGCCTCACGGGCGACTGGCGCACGGCGGTCGTGTGCGGCGTGATGTACGCGTTTTGTCCGTTCGCGTTCGTCAGGCAGGCGCACATCCAGTTGTTGATGATCGGCTTCCTGCCGTGGTGCATGCTGGCCTGGCACCGGCTGCTCGATCGCACGACCATTGCGCGCGCCGTCGAACTCGGCCTCGTCATGGCGCTCACCGGCCTGGCCTGCGCCTACTATGGCATCTTCGCCGGCGGCATGATCTCGTTTGCGGCGATCTGGTTCGGTGTCACACGTCGGCGCTGGAAGGATGCCAGCTACTGGCTGCCAATCGGCGTCGCGGCCGTGACGTGCATCGGCGCCATCGCGCCGTTCTTCCTGCCCTACCTCGAGATGCAGGGCGCCACGGGATTCGAGCGGCCGCTCGACGGGCAATATTCAGCCAACCTCGGCGCCTGGCTGTCCTCATCGTCATGGGCGCACCGGTGGTGGTATCCGTATCTCACCAGGCCCACCGAATCGATCTTCCCGGGCATTCTCGCCATCGTGCTCGGCGTAGCCGGCGCGCGGGTCGCGCTGCGCGGCCAACACCGTGACACCGCCTGGTACTACCTCATCCTGGCACTCTTCACCTTCTGGCTGACGCTCGGGCCCGCGGCCGGGCTCTACACCCTGCTCTACAAGACGGTGCCGGTGTTCTCCTTCCTGCGGGCGCCGTCACGAGCCGGCATCGTGGTGACCTTGTGCCTGGTGGTCCTGGCCGCGCCGGCGATTGCCGCCATTATCAGGCACCGGGGCGCGAACCTCGCCTTCGCGACGCTGCTCGCCCTCGTGACGGCGGACCTGTATCGCGCGCCGCTGCGCATGCGTGCGGCACCGCCGCTGCCAACCGCCTACACCGCGCTTGCCAGCCAGCCGAAGGCGCCGGTGATTGAGCTGCCGTATTGGGCGACGAGCATCGAGTTTCACCGCCACGCGGAATACATGCTCTCGTCGACGATGCACTGGCAGCCGCTCATCAATGGCTACAGCGATCACATCCCGCAGGATTTTCGGGATCAGGCGCCGGTGCTGGCCGGCTTTCCAAGCCGCGAGGCGTTCGCGGCGCTGGAACCCCTGGGCGCGCGCTACGCGGTGGTGCATCTCAACCTGATGAACCGTGACAACCGGGACAACATCGTTCGACGGCTCGACCACGAGTTTGCGGACTACCTGCGGCCGATCGTCAGAGAAGGCGACGTGTGGCTCTACGAAATCACTGGCTGGCCGCGCTAGTCTTGTTCGTCGCCATGGCGGTCCTGCACTCATGGCCGCTCGCCAGCAACCCGTCCGGCCTGGCGCGTCTCGACAATCACGACGCCGAGCTGAACACCTGGACCATCGCCTGGGTGGCGCACGCGCTGCCCACCAATCCGCTCAGGCTGTTCGAGGCGCCAATCTTCCATCCCGAACAGCACTCGCTCGCCTTCTCGGAGCACATGTTCGTGCCGTCGCTGCTGGGCGCGCCGCTGCTCTGGGCCGGCGCATCGCCGGTGCTGGTCTACAACCTGCTGATCATCCTCGGCTTCGCGCTGTCTGGCTTCTCCATGTGGTGGGTGATGGTCCGGTGGACGGGCAGCCACTGGGCTGCGCTGGTGGCCGGTCTCGCCTACGCCTTCAACGCGCACGGGCTGACGCGGTTCGTGCATCTGCAGGCGCTGCACGTGGAGTTCTTCCCCCTGGTGCTCTACGCGTTCGACCGCGTGCTGGCCGAACGGCGCCGACAAGATGTCGTCTTGCTGGCCGGCGCCTTCGTGCTGCAGGCACTGTGCAGCAACTATTTGCTGGTGTTCACCACCTATGCCCTGATCGCGTGCGCAATCGTCCGGTGGAACGAGCTTCGGCCGATCAGGCCGCTGCTCATCAGCGGCCTGATTGTCGTCTTGCTGCTGGCGCCGTTTCTGTGGCCGTACTACCAGGTCGACCAGGAACACGGGCTCGCCCGATCCGTGGATGTGGTCACGCAGTACAACGCCGGGTGGCGCGACTACCTGGTGACCGGCGGCCGGCTGCACTATGCCTGGTGGAGCCATACCTTCTACGAGGGCCGCACGGCGCTGTTTCCCGGCCTCACCGTCAGCGTCCTGGCCATGATCGCCCTGGTTGCCGGACGCGGTCGCGGCAGGGCGCGCGTTCGCATGGCGTGCGCGACGGCGGTGGTCGGCGCCGCGTTCTCGCTCGGCACGGCGCTGCCGGGCTACCAGGCCCTCCACGACTGGCTGCCGCTGTTGAGCGGCCTTCGCAACGTCGCTCGATGGGGCTGGCTCGTGCTCGCGGGCGCGGCCATTCTGGCCGGGTTCGGCGTGGCGGCGCTCGAGCGCCAGCGACGGCCGGTCTGGACCGGCGTGTCGTTCGCGCTGTGCATGCTGATCACCGTCGAAGCGATCAGGACGCCGGTGGGCTACACGCCAGTCAGGCCGATTCCGGCGATTTACGATCGCCTCGTCGGCCAGTTGGTCGTGGTGGCGGAATTCCCGTTCTATTCAGGCGCCAGCGTCAGCCAGAACGGACCGTACGTCCTCGCGAACACGCGCTACTTCCGGCCGCTGCTGAACGGCTACAGCGGCTTCCATCCGGAGTCATTCATGGAGCGTGGCCGCGCGTTGGGTGCGTTTCCCGGCGAACGGGCGCTTGCCGAGCTCGAGGACGCCAGCGTCACGCACGTGCTGGTGCACGTCAACGCCTTCCGCAGCCTGTCCGGTGACGCCGCACTGCACGCGATCGACACGGCGCCGTCGCTGGAGTTCATCACGGAAGAAGACGGGATCAGGCTGTATCGGTTCCGCGTGCCTTAGTGAAATTGACCAGCCGGCGGTCGGCTTCGTGCAGCGTGTCATCGCGCTTGGAGAAGCAGAAGCGGATTGTCTTCGGTGCGGAGGCGGGACCGGCGTAGAAACTGCTGCCGGGGACAGTCGCCACGCCCACGTCCCGCACCAGGTAGCGCGCGAAGTCGAAGTCCGAGTCGAACCCGAAGCGGCTGACATCCGCAATCACGTAGTAGGCGCCGCCCGGTCGATAGGCCGTGAACCCGTGACGGCCAAGGATGTCCATCATCAGGTCCCGCTTCCTCTGGTAGTCGGCCCGCATACCGCTGTAGTAGGTGTCAGGCAGTGACAACGCGGCGACGCCGGCATCGTGAAACGGCGTCGGCGCCGCGACGGTGATGAAGTCGTGCAGCTTGCGAATCCCGCCCGTCAGGGCCGGCGGCGAGATGGCCCAGCCAATCCGCCAGCCCGTCACGCTGAAGGTCTTCGACAACCCGCCGGTGGTGATGGTGCGATCGGCCATGCCCGGCAACGATGCGACCGGCACGTGCGCATGGCCATCGTAGACAATACGCTCGTAAATTTCATCCGAGATGGCGAGCACGTCCCACTGCTGGCACAGCTCCGCGATCACCTGCAGCTCGTCGCGCGAAAACACCTTGCCGGTGGGATTGTTCGGCGAGTTGATCACGATCGCGCGGGTGCGGTTGGTGAAGGCCCGCCGCAATTCCGCCTCGTCAAAGTGCCAGTCCGGCGCATGCATCCGCACGTATTTCGGCTCGCCGCCGGCGAGCATCGCGTCGGGGCCGTAGTTCTCGTAGAACGGCTCGAAGATGATCACTTCGTCGCCCGGATCGATGCAGGACATGATCGACGCCAGCATCGCCTCCGTCGATCCACAGCACACGGTCACCTGTTCATCGGCGACCAGCCGTACGCCATAGCGCCGCGAATAGTCGGCGGCGATGGCGTCGCGAAACGCCTTGGTGCCGGACGGCGGCGCGTACTGGTTCTGCTCGGCCTGAATGGCGGCGCAGGCCGCGTCTTTGACCGCCTGTGGCGCTTCGAAATCCGGAAATCCCTGGGAGAGGTTGACGGCGTTATGCAGCCTGGCCAGGCGCGTCATTTCGCCGAACACCGAGTCGGCGATCGATGCCAGCCGCCGCGCGCTGCGAATTCTGCTCACAGTGACCAACTGTAAACTGGAAACTGGAAACTGACACTGGTAACTGCCGACCGGTAACTGGTCACTATCTCTACTGAGCCCCGTACAGGAACCGATAGTCCTCCGCCGTGCCCAGGATGCGCTTGACGTAGTTCTGCGTTTCGGGGAACGGGATGTCGTCGATGAACTCGTCCTGCGGCAGGCCGGGCTTCTCGCGCTGCCAGCGCACGACCCGGCTGGCCCCGGCGTTGTAGGCGGCCAGCGCGAAGTGCACGCCGCCGAACCTGCGGATGTCGTCCGAGAAAATCTGCGTGCCGAGCCGTACGTTGAGGTCGGCTTCCTTCAAGCGCTGCGTTGAAAACGGCCGGACGCCGAGCTTGCGCGCGTACTGGCGCCCGGTGCTGGGCAGGATCTGCATCAGGCCGTAGGCATTGGCGCGCGACACCACCACCGGATCGAAATTCGACTCCTGCGCCACCAGCGCCGCCACCAGGAACGGATCGAGACTGCGTTCCGTCGCATACTTCTGCAGCAGCGGCCAGTAATCCACCGGGAAGATCACCCGCAGGATCTCCAGCGGCATGGTTTCGCCGCCGGCGGCCAGGTACTGCGGATAGGCGCGCTTCATGGCGTTGATGCCGGCGCGCACGTTGCCGAGCTGCCGGTGCGCGTGCGCGATGGTGGCCTGGATCTGCGGCGAATCGCCCCAGACAAGCTGCGCGTACTGCAGTTCGTTCAGCGCTTCTCGATGCAGCCCCAATGAGAGCAGCGCGGCAATGCGGGCGGCCGTCGGGAGGGCCGCCGCCGGCGACGGCTGCTTCTGGAGTGTCGGCGTCACCGCTCCGCCACGCTCGCCTTGCAGCCGCTTGACGGCGAGCCGGCCGTAATAGGAGTTGTGGTAGTCGGTCGCCGCCAGTCGGAGGCGCGCGATACCGGTTTCACTGTCACCGGCCTGCTGCGCGGCGCGACCCGCCCAGTACAGCCACGACGGTCGATAGTCGGATCGTGGAAACTGCGCCGCACCCTGGTCGAAATACAGCAGCGCGTCGTTGAAGCGGCCGTGACGGTACGCCCGCCAGCCAACCTTCCACGCAGCGCGCTCGGCGAAGCGGCCGGCCGGGAACCTCTCCAGCAACTCGCGGAACACCGCGTCGGCTTCCGCATCCTTGTCATCGGTGATGTGTGCCGAGGCCAGCGTGTTCATCAACTCCTCGGCAAACGGGCTGGCCGGGAATTTCAGCGCATAGGCGCGCGCCGAGGATTCGAACTCGCCGGCCAGCTTGAGCCCGCGGGCGGCGTTGATGTGATGGAAGGTCGCCTCTTCGGCATGGGGACCATCGAGGTGCGCTCCGAGCGCCGTGCGCCCTTCGCGGTGGCGGCCGAGGTTCACAGCCGCGGCCGCGATGCGCATGTCCACGCGCGCGCGATCGGCGCCGGCGGCCAGCGGCCGGACCCGCTGGTACGATGTCCTCGCCTGGGTCCACTGGCGCGCCCGGAACAACAGGTCGGCCCGGGCCAGCTCCTTTGAGACAAACGGCGCTTCGAGGTCGACGTCCTGTCTGTCGAGCGCCTCTGCAGCGCGCTCTGATTCGGCAGTAGTCGGATAGTCGTAGTAGGCGCGCTGCAGCGCCTCGACCGATCGTGCGGGCAGCCCGGCCAGCTCCGCGGCCAGTCCCAATCGCAGCCACGCGACGTGCGGCTGGGCCAGCTTCTTCAGCACCATCGCCTCGTACACCGCGACCGCGGCCTTGTAGTCCTTCTGTATTTCGCGGACTTCCGCGAGCGCGAACGCCGCGTCCTCGGGCAGGTGTCCGTCGATCTGTCGCGAGACCAGAGCCGCCAGCACCTTGCCGGCCTCGTCGTAGCGCAAGAGCTTCGCCAATGCCTGACCCGTGTAGTACTTCGCATAATCGGCGACCGGCGTCGTCGACAGCACGCCATCACTGACCAGCGGCAACGCCGCGGCAGCGCGGTCCTCCTCTTCGAGCAGCCGGACACCGCGAACGAAGTTGGCCAGGGCGGGACCGTGCTTGGTGCCCTGCTGGGGCACCAGCCACATCGACGCCAGTTCGTGCGGCACCGGCGGATGGGCGGTGGGCGACAACTTCGCGGGCGTCACCGGCGTGCTGGCCCGGCCCGGCACTACGAGTTGAGAGGCTGACAACGTGACGCCGGCCAGCAAGGCGGCGCCAATGACCGTGGCGGGGAGTCTGTGCATCGCACCAGTTGACCTAACAGGGTTGCGTCTGGACAGAGAGGCCTGTTCGGCTTGTTTGTAGATGGTGACCCGGGCGACGCGAATCTCGTCGCACCGGTCGACCTTCGAGCGAATGCGATCGTCCGACGGCATGTCGTGTCCCAGCGCCAGGTGGTCGGCGTCTCCGATATCGAACGGGCCCTCAGGCAGCGGCTGGGGTGCAGGCTATCGTCCGACCCTTGGTGCGTGTCAACAGACCACCGGCATTGGCATTCATGCCCATCTGAAGCCCTGGCGCCGCTGAGCAGGAACGACGCACGGTACGATCGAACTTGCTTGCCTCACAGGCATTATGCGGACGGGCTGGACACGAAGTCAAGGTAAGATCGGAATTAAACGATTGAGCAGTAACCGCTTAACGGATTCACACCAGCTTATGACCAAGACGACCGACGCGCGCTTCACCTGGAGCGATCCGCTCCTGCTCGAGCAACAGCTGACCCATGAAGAGAAAATGGTGCGAGACACCGCGCGCGCGTATGCCCAGGACAAGCTCATGCCGCGCGTGCTCGACATGTTCCGGCACGAGAAGACCGACCCGTCGATCTTCCCCGAAATGGGCGCACTCGACCTGCTGGGCGTCGTCATTCCGCAGCAGTACGGCGGCGTGGGCCTGAACTACGTCAGCTACGGCCTGGTGGCGCGCGAGATCGAACGGGTCGACTCCGGCTATCGCTCCATGCTGAGCGTGCAGGGTTCGCTGGTGGCGGTGCCGATCAATGAGTTTGGCACCGAGGCGCAGAAGCAGAAGTTCCTCCCCAAGCTTTGCACCGGCGAATTCATCGGCTGCTTCGGACTCACCGAGCCTGGCCACGGCTCGGATCCGGGCGGCATGCAGACGCGCGCGAAGAAGGTCGATGGCGGCTACGCGCTGACCGGCACCAAGTCCTGGATCAGCAACAGTCCCATCGCCGATGTCTTCATCGTCTGGGCCAAGGATGACGAGGGCGTGATTCGCGGCTTCATTCTCGAGAAAGGCATGAAGGGACTGAGCGCGCCGCCGATTCACGGCAAGGTCGGCCTGCGCACCAGCCTGACCGGCGAGATTGTGATGGACAACGTATTCTGCCCCGACGAGAACGCGTTCCCGGAGATTCGCGGCCTCAAGGGGCCGTTCACCTGCCTGAACAGCGCCCGCTACGGCATTTGCTGGGGCGCACTGGGCGCCGCCGAGGACTGCTGGCATCGGGCGCGCAATTACGTGATGGAGCGCAAGCAGTTCGGCCGGCCGCTGGCCGCCAATCAGCTGATCCAGAGGAAGCTGGCCGACATGCAGACGGAAATCGCGCTCGGGTTGCACGCGGTGCTCCGCCTCGGCCGCATGAAGGACGAGGGCACGGCCGCCCCCGAAATCACTTCGATGCTGAAGCGCAACTCATGCGGCAAGGCGCTGGCCATCGCGCGCGATGCCCGTGACATGCTGGGCGGCAACGGCATCGTGGACGAGTTCGGCGTGATTCGCCACCTGGTGAACCTCGAAGTGGTGAACACCTATGAGGGCACGCACGACGTGCATGCCCTCATCCTCGGGAGAGCGCAGACCGGTATTCCCGCCTTCGCGAACTAGCAAGGTTCGCGCGGGGCGCGAGCGGCTACTTGCGGCGGATGTAGGTCACGTGCGTCACGCCCGTGATCTTGCCGTCCTTGTCCATCCGGATGTACTCGTTCTCAATCTTGTTCAGATCCGGCGTCACGGTGTTGATGACGATCTGATTCAGCACGCCGTCGCGCTTGTTGTAAATGCGAATGCTGTGCGGATTGATGATCTCGACCGCCGTCTCGGCGCCCTTCTGGCCGGTCACGGGACGATAGACACCGTCGAACATGGTCACGTACGACCAGTCGCTCGCCGGGTTGCTCGGGTTGCTGACCGTCAGCTTGCTGCCGCCCGTTTCATACGCCTCGTAGGTCATGACGTTGTTCGGGTTGGTCGAGTTATCCCACACGCCGAAGCGCACCGTGCGCGGGTCGGGCTGCGGACCAGCGGGCTTGTCGCCGCCCCGCTGGGCGAACGCGCTGGTGGCGGAGAACAACATGGCCGTGAACAGGGCCGCACACGCAAGCAGATGTCGAAGGTTCATCAGTCGATTCCTCTCGGGAAACACGTGGTCGCTCGGGGGGAAGAATATGCGATTTCGCAGACTCCCCGCAACGCGCCTACCCTGAGCGGAATCGCAGGGCCAATATGCCCGTCACTTGTAACGCGTGCCGCGCTTGACGGCTATAGGGCGTTCGCTGGCTCTGCCGCGTTGCCCTGGTCGCGGCTCCCATGTCAGACTCTGCTGGATGAACCGGACATGCGCGGTGACAGCTGCCACAGTCGTTCTGCTCGGCGTCGGCGGTCTCGGCGGCCAGGAGCAGCCTCCGGCCGGGATGCCGGCGAAGATTCCCGCGTCCGTGGTCACCGCCGCGGAGAAGATTGCCAGCGATCCGCGAATCGCAGCGCTGCTCGAGGAGCAGCGCACCGATGCGGCGGCCAAGGCACGCTGGCATCAGTTCCTCGAGCTGGTTCGCATTCCGTCGCCGTCACGCGAAGAGCACCTGAAGGCGGCCGAGATTCATCGCCGGGCCGTTGCGGAGTGGGGATTCACACCCGCCGAAGTGATGACGCGCGCCGATGGGCACATCCCCGGCTCCGACACGAACATCGTCGATGGCCTGCCGGTCTACAACGCGTGCGTGGTGATTAAGGGGTCGTACTCGAGTCGCCCTGACGCGCAGCACTACAAGGGCCAGTACGCCAAGGTGCTGGTCGAAGGCCACATCGACGTCGTCAATCCCGAAACGCTGCCGAAGTCGGGCGACCCCAGTATCCGCATCAAGCTCCAGCCGTACGCAGAGCCGGTGGTGGCCACGCCCGAGGAGCTGGCCGCGATCCCCGTAGAGCTGTCGTTCGATGCGCGAGGCCGGGTCATCGAGAACGACAATTACGCGCTGGCCAGCAAGGTCTTTGCGAATGCGAAGGACGCCGAAACTGGCGGCGGCGTGCGCATCTACGTGCCCGGATACCTCGACATGATGGCGAGCACGTCCAACGCGTTCGTGCTCGCGGCCGCCATGAAGAAACACAACATCCGGCCGGTCTACGACATCTGGATTTGCGGCACTGCCGGCGAGGAGGGCAAGGGAAACCTGGCCGGCATGAAGCAGCTGTACGGCTTCGACCAGAAAGCCGGCACCGGATCGAACCCGCTGAACTTCGTCGCCAACTTCGGCCTGGAAGGTGGCGGCGTCGTCAACTTCCTCGGCAGCTATCGCTTCGAGATGAAGTTCAAGGCGCCATCGCCACGCGCGGACGGCCCGAGCGCGCCGGCGGCCATGGCCGCGGCCATCGCGATGATCGCTGACGTGAAGACGCCATCGGAGCTTCGCCCTGGCGCGCCGCGCACGACTTACACAGTCGGCCGCGCCAGCTGCGAGCCGCCGGCGGCGGCGAATGCGGGCGCGCCCAGCTGCTCCCTCGAAGTCGACATGCGTTCACCGCGCAAGGAGACGCTGGATGAAATCCGCGGCACCATCGAGCCGATGTTCCAAGCCGGCGTGACCGCCGAAAACGCCAGGCATGGGCGCAAGGACGGCAGCGATGAAGCGATTAAGCTCGAGCTGCTGTGGTACGGGTTGCGGCCGGCATTCATCGCGGCGAGCGTCGACAACGTCGCCGTCCACGCCGGCCTTCAGTCCGGCATTCAGCTGGGGGTGGTCAATTCTCCGGTGGTCGGCACGGGATCGGGCAGCTTGAACGACAACGTGCCGGCCAACACCGGCATCCCGACGTATCAGTTCACGCTCGCCTCGTCGGCGGGCGGCGCCGGCGGACATGCGTTTTGGGAATGGGGCACGCGAGGGTCACCGGCCACCGAAGTGGCGCGCATGCATCGGGTGCTCACGGCGGCGCTGATCGTGTCGGGGTTCCATGCCGCGGATGGTTCTGTCGTGCAGCCGGCCGTTGGCCCCATGGGCATCCGCACGCGCGAAGTCGTTCGCTAGAGTTGGAGACGTTCATGAAGCGCTCAGTGCTATCGCTCGCATTCATCCTCGGCATCGCCGCGGCCACACCCGCGTTCGCGCAGCAGTCTGGCGCACTGAAGATCGAGTTCCAGGGTCCCGGCGGCCATAGTTCGGGCGCGTATGGCCGCGTCAGCGCCCTGCACGCCGCCGCGCGCGCGGTGACCCTGATTCAGAAGGCTTTACCTGCTGGAAGTTACGTGATCACCAACCTCACCGGCGGAAACTCGGTCAATTCAATCGCCTCTGACGGTCTCATCGAGATGAGGTTGTCGGCCGGCAATGCCGCCGCCTACAAGGCGCTCGTGGAGGCTGTGACCAAGGCCGCGGCAGCAGGCGCCGCCGCTGAGAATGCGTTCCGCGGTGTGAAGCCCGGGGATCTGACGGCCGGAGCGCCGGCGACGGTGCGATCCAAGGTCACGCCTTCCTGAACAGGGAGTTGGTACCGCCCTCCTTTGGGTGGGTAACTTGTTCAGAGTGCGGGAACGTCGGCTCAATGCAGTGCTGGATCTTTGTGCAGACGTTGGAATACTGACACGGTGTTACAATCCCCGCCATCCAAGGCCGGTGCCCCCGCACCGGCCCTTCGCAACGGAGGTTGCAATGGTGCATCTTCTTGGCAGGCGCCTGCTGCTGGCGGCAATGCTGCTGTCGCCGCTGGCCGCGCTCGCCCAACAGAACGCCACGATCTCGGGCGGCGTGACCGATGAGTCGAAGGGCGTGCTGCCAGGCGTGACCGTCACGGCCACCGACCTGGGGACGGGCCGAGTCGCCACTGCCGTCACCGACGCCCAGGGCGACTATCAGATTCGCAACCTGCCGCCCGGCCGCTACTCGGTGACCGCGGAGCTGTCCGGGTTCGGCACGGCGACCGTTCCGGTGCTGGAGCTGCGCGTCGGCCAGAACGCCACGGTGCCGCTGTCACTCAAGGTGGGAGCGCTGGCCGAGACCATCACGGTCACCGGCGAGTCGCCGCTCGTCGACATCACGTCGTCGGAAGTGGCCGGCAACGTCGACCGGCGCCAGATGGAAGAACTGCCCCTGGCCGGCCGCAACTGGATGGAGCTCTCGCTGCAGGTCAAAGGCATCACCGCCAACAACGTCGACAACCGTCCGGGCGTCGGCGACGACAACGCGTTCCAGCTCAACCTCGACGGCCAGCAGATCACCAACAAGGTGGCCAGCTCGGGCTTCGGTCAGCCGAAGTTCAGTCGCGAGGCGATTGCCGAGTTCCAGATCATCACGAACCTTTTCGACATCACCCAGGGCCGCTCGACGGGTGTGCAGGTGCAGGCTATCTCGAAGTCGGGCACCAACAACCTGCGAGGCTCACTCTACGGGTACTTCCGCGACGACAAGTTCAACGCCGCCGACTTCGTGGCCAAGCGGCGGCTGCCGTATCAGAACCAGCAGACCGGCGCCTCGCTCGGCGGGCCGATCAAGCAAGACAAGCTGCATTATTTCCTCAGCTACGAATACGAACGTGAACCCGGGACGGTCTTCTTCGCGCCGTTGAACCTGCCAACGATTCGGACCTCCGCCGCTGACAAGCAGGTCAACCACAGCACGCTCGCGCGCGTCGACCAGGATTGGACCGCCAACTCGCACCTGTCGTATCGCTTCTCGTCCTGGCGCTTCGATCGGCCGAACGACAAGCAGGCCGAACACCCGACGCAGTCGGCCTCCCGCACGCGCAAGGCCGACAACTTCCTGGTGAGCTGGTCGCACGTGCGCTCCTCGAGCCTGGTGGAAGAAGTGCGTGTCGGCTACAACACCTTCGGCTGGACGAACGGTGTGGCGCTCGATCAGCTGGTGACGGCCGCGCCTCGCGGCTGGCTCGGCACCGGCACGCCGTCGTTCAACTTTATCAACGGCACGATCGGGCCGCCGCAGAACTTCCCGCAGGAGTTCAACCAGAAACAGATCACGGCGCGTTACGACCTCACGTGGAACAAGGGCTCGCACGACATGAAGATCGGCGCCGAGTTCCTGGGCTGGAAAGACTCGGGTGAGTGGCACCTTGGCGAGCGTGGCGTTTTCAACTTCCGCGTCAACCCTGCCGACATGGACCGCCGTTTCCCGGGTAACGACCCCACGCAGTGGGATATTACGGGGCTCGACACCTTCGCCACGAACTTCCTGCAGAACACAGGCAACTGGGACGTCGACATCCCGCGGCCGACCTATGCCGTCTGGTTCGGCGACAACTGGCGGGTGAACCACCAGCTCACCATCAACTACGGCGTGCGCTACGACCTCGACCAGGGCGCGACCGACCCGCCAGACACCAAGAACACCACGGTGTTCGCGCCGTTTGGCGGGCCGCTTTTCAAGAGCGGCATCCGCGACAACAACAACATCTCGCCACGCGCCGGCTTTGCCTGGAACGTCGGTGGGGGCAACGACCTGGTCGTCCGCGGCGGCACCGGCCTCTACTACGGCTCGGTCGTCTCGAATGTCACATTCAGCCAGCAGTCGTTCGGCAACCGCATCATCGTCAACAGCTTCCAGAACGACAATCAGCCAGGCTGGTTCCTGAATCCCACGCGGAACTTCACGGCGCAGCAGGTCGCAAGCGGTGCCGTTCCACAGGCGCCACGCGTCATCGCCCACGACTTCGAGTTCCCGGTCACCTGGCAGAGTGCGATCGGCTTCCAGAAGCAAATCACCCCCGTCCTTGGCATCGAGATGGACCTGACGCACTGGCGCGAGTTCAACCGCACGCGCGGTGTGGATATCAACATGGTGGTGGATCCGGCCACGGGGTATCCAGCACAGGGGCGTGTCGCCGACCCGAGGTGGGGACCGATTGTCTGGATCGAGTCTGGCGGCAAGGCCGAGTTCCTGTCGCTGGCCAACGGCATCACGCGCCGTTATGCCAACAATTTCCAGGCCGGGCTGACCTACACCCACACCTTCTTCGCGCGTGATAACCAGCCGGCCAACGGTTTCGGCCCGAACGCCGACAACCCGCTCGACATCGACAACGACGGCGAGTGGGCCACGTCGCAGGAGTTCCAGCGCCACACGCTCAGGCTGAACGGGATCTGGAACCCTGGGTGGGGCCTGACCTTCTCGGGCGCCTACCAGTTCGGATCAGGCAACTACTTCAACACGTCGGTGGGCGGGAATCCGTACGGCAAGAACCGGGCGGCACTGTCGCACACCAACCGGCTGTATGTAGCTGCCACGCCGCTCGTGATCAACACGGCGATTGCCGGCGACCGCTACGATGGCCCGACGACGCTCAACTCAGGCGACCGCGTGCCGCGTAACGCCCTCAGGGGCGATGCAATTCACAAGGTCGACGCCCGCGTGACCAAGGCGTTCAAGATCAACAACGTCAGCATGTCGGTTGTGGCTGAGGTGTTCAACCTGTTCAATCACGCTAACTTCGGCAGCTACAACGCCGTGGTCACATCGCCGCTCTTCGGCTCGCCGCTGCAGAACATCGGCAATGCCTACCGGCCGCGCACCGGGCAGCTGGCGTTCCGCGTGCAGTTCTGACGGCGCGCCGGCAGGCGCTTCACGTCTCGCGAAGGGCTCGGGGTTGCCGGGCCCTTCGTCGGTACTGGCGCTGGTCGGGTCACAGGTAGGAGAGCCACCAGCCGCGGCGACGCGCCTTGACCTCAGCCAGCCATCGGCACGCCGGGTAGAGCGAGGTGACGAGCAGGAACCAGGCGATGTACACCAGCCACAGCGGGTAGCCGAGGTCGGCTGGAAACATCTCGCGCGCGCCTCCCATCGAGGGCGGCGGGTGCCAGACGAAGCGCCACGTGGCGGCGCCGTAGCGGAGAAATGCGGCGAGTGTTGCGGCCAGGTGAAGCAGCCAGAAGTGGACCACGTAGTAGGCGAATGGGACGCGGCCGAACACGACGAACGGATGGCGGACACCTGGCATCGCGCGTTCGAGCCAGGTCAGCAGCAGTGCCGCCGGCCCGAGCGTCATCAAGATGAAGATCAGCGAGGGCGGGTACTTCGTCGTGTTGAGAAACGACACGACCGTCATCACCGGGGATGGCTGCGCTGACCACGGCGCCGGATCGCCGTAACCGTTCGAGAACCGCAGCACGACGAAGCCGGCGATCGCCGCCAGTCCGAAGGTCCGCAGCGCACGTGCGCGTCGCTCAGGCGTCCATGTATAGAGGCCGGCCGCCCAGAACCCCAGGGCCATCACGCCGGCCCACGGCAGGACGGGATAACCGGCAAGGGCCGAGAACGGTCCGATTGTGATGAGGCCGGGCTGGTGCAGCACCTGCCAGAGCCAGGCGAGCGGCCCAAACGCCGAGGCCGGCACACCGTCGAGCGTGTTGTGGCCCACCATGATCACGAGCCCGACGAGGCCGACAATGCTGGCGGGAAGGTGGATGAGACCTGCCAACGCCACCATCGACCATCCGAGTGCCCAGAGGATGATGAGGAACACCGGATACCGCAGGTCGAACGTGAAGTTCATGGCCAGGCGCATGACCACAAGTTCGACGGCGATGAGCCACAGGCCGCGCGTCAGCAGGTACCACGAGAGTGCGGCCCTCGAGGCGCCGCGGGCAAGGTGAAGTCCGGCGCCCATGCCGGCCGTGACGAAGAAGACCGGGGCACAGACATGGGTGACCCAGCGTGTGAGGAAGACGAGCGGTGTGGTGCGTGCCAGGTCCTCGGCGGAGAAGTGCATGGCGCCTGCGTGAAAGAACTCACGCGTGTGGTCTAGTGCCATGATGATCATGACCAGGCCGCGAAGTGCGTCGACGGCTGTGACCCGGTGCGATTCCGTCATGTCAGTCAGCCTTCCCGACGCCCGTGGCGAGGGCGCGACACTCCGTGTAGACTGTCGCCCGCCGCCGCATCACGCCTGGCGGCTCGTCACGACCGACCGCACGGAGGCTAACATGAAGTCACGGTTCAACTCGCATGGTCTCGCTGGCGCCGCGGCGCTCGCCCTCGTTGGCGGCTGGCTCGCCGCCCAGCCCGCCGCGCAGTCACAAGCCACAACGCCCGTCGCCATTCCCATACAGGGCGGGTCGGTGCAGCAGGGCACCCGCCGCGTCACCGCCTATCCCGCCGCGAAGACCGGCGGGAACTACATGCACAATTTCTATTTTCCGCCGGCCGTGTCATCGACGCCCTGGTGGCCCGACTGGGCGCCCGACGGCACGTGGATCGCCGTGGCGATGCACGGCTCGATCTGGCGCGTGGATCCGGCCACGGGCCGCGCCCGCCAACTCACGGCGGCTCCGACCTACCACTCGTCGCCCGACATTTCGCCCGATGGCAAGTGGCTGATCTACACCGCTGACGACGACTCGCAGCGCGTCCAGCTCGAGATCCTGAATCTGGTCACAGGGGCGACGGCGGCGCTGACCGATGACACGCAGGTCTACACCGACCCTGTGTTCTCGCCGGACGGCACACGCGTGGCCTACGTGTCAACGGCGCCCAACGGCTACTTCAACCTCTACATCCGGCCGATCAAGGACGGTCAGTGGGCCGGTCCCGAGATCGCGGTGACGTCGGATCACACGTTTCCAAGTGACCGGCTCTATTTCGGCAACGTCGACGTCCACATCAGCCCGTCGTGGATGCCGGACGGCAAGGAGCTGCTGCTCGTGTCGAACCGGAACGTCGCCCTCGGGTCGGGCAATATCTACCGGGTGCCGGCGGAGGCCAGAGGCATGGAGAAGGCGGTCGTCGTGCGCGCGGAGCAGACGCTGTACCGGCCGCGGCCTGATGTGTCGCTCGACGGCAAGCGGTTCGTGTACGCCTCAACCTCCGGTGCCGCCGATCAGTACAACAATCTCTACGTCCAGCCCACCACCGGCGGCGAGCCCTACAAACTCACCTTCTTCGAGCACGATGCCTTCCATCCGCGCTGGTCACCCGACGGCGAGTGGATCGCCTTCATCTCGAACCAAGGCGGCCTGCCGCAGCTGGCGCTGCTTGAGACCTACGGCGGTGCGCTGCGCACGGTGCACATCACGAACCGCCAGTGGAAGCGGCCGGTCGGCACACTCTCAGTGCGCGTCGTGGACGACGATACCGGCGAGACGCTCGCGGCGCGCACGCACCTGGCCGCGTCGGACGGCAAGCAGTATGTGCCGAATGACGCCTATGCACGCGTCGCCGGCATTGGCGATCGCATTTTTCACATGCCTGGACCCTTCACGGTCGAGATGCCGGCGGGCAAGGTCACGATGACGACCGTCGCCGGCTTCGAGCGTCCCTTCGTCACGACGACCGCCGAGATCAAGGCCGGTGATGTGACCATGGTTACCGTCCGCATGAAGCGACTGACCGATCTGAACGCGCGCGGGTGGTACAGCGGCTCCACGCACGTCCATATGAACTACGCCGGTAATCTGCACAACACCCTCGAGAACCTCATGATGATGTCGGCGGCCGAAGACCAGGACATCGTGAACGAACAGGTGGCCAACAAGGACAACCGCATCCTCGACTACCACCACTTCGTGAAGGGCGGCGGTGCGCATCCGCTGTCGACCACGGACCGCGTGCTCGTCGTGGGCCAGGAGTACCGCCCGCCGTTTTATGGACACGTCTTCATGTTCGGTATGCGCGACCACCTGATCTCGCCGTATGCGACCGGGTATGAGGGCACGGCGATTGAGAGCCTGTATCCGAGCAACACGGACATGCTCCGCAAGGCCAAGGCCCAGGGGGCCACCGTTGGATACGTCCACGCGTTCGCCACGGATCGCGACCCGATGGAGCTTGGTCTGGGAGGCGGCAAAGGCTTCATGGTCGACGCCGCGCTCGGCACGACCGATGCCCTCGAGTGGTCCGACGCTGGACGGGGGTCGTTCGTGCCGTGGTATGCGGTGTTGAACAACGGCTTTCGCGTGACCGCCACCGGAGGCGAAGACTCGATCAGCAGCATGCATGCCAGCAAGCTCGTGGGTTCGGTGCGCACCTATGTCAACACCGGCAGCCGCGGCCTCTCGATGGAGGCGTGGTTCGAGGGGCTGCGCGCCGGCCGGGCCTTCGTGACCACCGGGCCGCTCGTGACAATGACGGTCAACGGCCGCGGCCCTGGCGAAGAGGTTGTCCTCCCAACTGGAGGCGGGACGATCGACATCGCTGGCTGGTCGCGGTCGATGACGCCGCTCGTCGAGGCGCTCCTTGTGTTCAACGGCGAGGTCGTGGAGAAGATTCCGTTCACCGGTGACCGCACGGCACTCGACTTCACACGCACGCTGAAGGTGACAAGGAGCGGCTGGTACCACCTGCGCGTCGAAGGTGCGCAGCGCGAGCGCTTCCCGCTCGATGCCGGCTTTGCGCAGGCATTCACCAACCCGGTCTGGATCAGCGTGGGCGGGGCCCCGGTGCGCAGCGCCAGCGCCACCGCCTACTCAGTGAAGTGGATCGACATGCTGCGGCTGATGGCCGAGGCCTGGCCGGGGTGGCGATCGCCGAGGGAACGCGCGCACGTCTTCGCGCAGTTCGATGAGGCGAAGAAGATCTACCAGCAGCGCGCGGCCGAGGGTGCCGGCCGGTGAAGCGCGTGTTGACGGCAGCCATGCCGGGCCGACTGTCCGTGGGCTGACGACGCTGGCGCGGGCCGGCGATGGTCGGTCCGGTGCATGTCGTCCCCGGCCCAATGGCACTGGGCTTCCCGCTCGATTGCTGCCGCTCTGCCGATGTGAGCGGCGGTGCGGCAAGGACGAGTATGGCCTTCGCCGTGCCGCCAAGACCATGGCCGCGGCGAAGAACGTAATGGCGAAGAGGCTGCGCGTCATGGGGCGCATTGCACAGGGGGGCGGGGCGCGCCGGGCAGCCCGATGGGGCGAAGGTTGGCCACGGCCGTTCCCGCCCTGGAAGGGGCGGTCAGCCCAGCTGCTGCGTCCGCATCGCTCGGCGATAGGCGACCGCCACCGCGTCAAACCGCAGGTGCAATTCGTCGGCGAGGTCAAACGGCACCTGCTCGGGCCGTTGCGATTCCACGATGCGCTGGTCCTGGCCGAAGATGACCCGCTCGAACGCCTGCAGCGTGCTGTCCGGATCATCGCAGTCGTAGTTCCGGCCGATCACGCAGTAACCGCGGCAGCGGTTGGCCTTCTGCGGGTGCGACGCGAAGAAATAGACCATGCCCTTGGTGCCGCCCCAGCCCAGGCGCAGCACAATCGTGTAGGGCAGATGCAGCTCATACCGGCTGCGCCGGTCGGGGCGCTCGGTCACCGCATTGGCGAACACCGGAAAGTCGTCGCTGTTGGGCGCCTCGGGCCTGACGATGGTGTAGTGCAGCACGTGGTCGCGAATGTCGACGGCGTGATCGGGAACGATGGGCCGGTCAGGGTCGCCGAGCAAGCCCGGATGCACCCACGGGAAGTGGCCGAAGTCGGTGAAGTTCTCGACCTGACGCGAGGCGTCTGATTGCCAGTCGAACGGTCCGGTGTGCACCACCTTCCAGTCCGTCGATTCCAGCTCCGGAATCTCAGGCAGCGCGTAGGCCGGGGCCTCGTCGGTGAGGCACACCCAGATGAGGCCATAGCGTTCCTGGCACTGGTAGACCGGCGTGCGTGCCTTCGCGGGAATGCTGGTGTGCGCCGACTGCGGAATGCGCACACAAGCCCCGGTGGCATCGTAGCGCCACGCATGGTAGGGACACACCAGGCAATCGTCCGCTACCCAGCCCAGCGACAGCGCCGTGCCGCGGTGGATGCACAGGTCGCGCATCGCATGCGCGCACCCGTTGGCGGTGCGCCACACCACCACCGCTTCGCCCAGCAGCGTGGTTGCCACGGGCCGGTCGGTGACCTCGTGACCGTAGGCCACTGGATGCCAGCACTGGCGCAATCTCGGAGGACACTCTGGTGTGGCGCATGCCATGACGGCAGGTATGCTACCACCGGCGGTCGGACGGGCCGGCTGGCGGGCTGGAGGATGCATGAGACTGGAAATGGGTCATCGAGTAATGATGCTCGCGGCTCTCGTCGCGAGTGGGAGTTGCAGCGGCACGACGCCGGCCGACCCGGCGCCGGGGTCCGGGCCGCCCGCCATCCAGACGCTGCAACCGGGCGCCCTCACGATGGCCATCACCGGCAGTGCCACCGGCCAGCTCGATCCCGAGGCCTGGATGAACCGCTATGCCGAGCGCCTCGCAGCCGACCTGGAGCTGCGGCCCGAGTGGAGGGTTGTGCCCTTCGACAAGTCCTGGGAACTCGCAGGCAAGGGCGTGGTGGATGTGGTTGCCACCAACTTGGCCAGCTTTCCCGATCGCGTCAGTCCCGGGGGCACCTTCTCGCGGGCGTTCCTCTATGAACAGCGGGCCCTGCGCATCCGCACGGCCGACCGCAGCCGCTACACCACCATCGCCGATTTCCGCGGCCGGCGTGTCGGGGCGGTGACCGGGATGGCCGCGCACCGCGACCTGCTGAAGCGCGCCCCCGAAGGCGTCCACATTGTGGCCGCGGGCACGTTTCCCGAACTGTACGCGATGTTTGACAAGGGCGAACTGCAGGCCGTCGCGCAGGCTGAATACTTCACGCTCGACGGCCGGGTGATTCCCTCGTACACGAGCGACCTGACGCTGATCGACCATCACGACCTCAACCCGGGCCAGCGCGAAGAGTCGGTGTTTGTCGTCCGCGATGCCAGCACCGGACTGCTCGACGCCGTCAACGCGTTCGTGCAGCGCACACCCTTTCCGCTGCACCTGCCGCCGGCGCCGGCACGCTAGCGCGCCTCGCGGTGTCATGAGCCCGCTGGCCGACGTGCGGCCCGCATTCGAACCGTCGAACGTACCACCCCGGCCGAAAGCCCCAGGAGCGGCTGTCCTGGGAATCGTCGCGGTTGCCGGACGATAAGCCGTCTGAGCGGCCTCTGGTGCACCGAACGCCGGTTCGTAGACCCAAGCTGTGTGTTCGCATGCTTCGTCCTCGAAAAGGGTTACAGGGTGACTGACGTGCCGAAGAACCCCGCGAGGACGCTGGCTATTGCCGCGGCAGAGCTGTGCGGGAGGCGTGGACCTTCACCTTCGATCGTCGCGTCTCAAGAGGGCCCGCACCAGGCTCATCAATCCAAACGCGGCCAAGGCGAACAGCAGGCCGTCCACCGGGAGGCGGAAGCGATCCTGCAGGCTCTGGGTGATGGCCGGAAGCAGCGTGAAGTAAATCGCGGTCATCGCGAGGCAGAGGCGCAGCACCCGCACAGATGGGTTCGCCGCCATGCTCGCAATCGCCCCAAAGGCCGCCAGCACGGTGACGACGTGCATCGGAATCCTGCCGTGCCTGAAGTACCACACGACCAGCGACCGCGTGGGCTGTGATGACGCCGTGAGCGGCCGATTCAGAAACGGCTCGCGCGCGTAACCGATCGTGCGATTGCTACAGATGTACGGACCCTGTTCACCATCGCAGATGTCTTCGTCATCGAGAGAGCCCAGTTGCCGCCACCACTGCCGCAGTGAGTGAGCGGCAAACTCGACTGGACGCTGCGAGATGGCGCTCACCGAGGCACGATATAACAGGTCATCGACCGCCGCCGACGAGAAGCCGCGCCTCCTGAGTCCATCGACCACATGCCCCGCCGCTGATTGCGTCGTCTGTGCAAACGTCATCAGCTCTTCGACCTCGGGATGGGCGTGATACATCGACGGCTCGTACTTCTCGACCTGCGAAGTACGGATAAACAGGCCAAGGCCTTGCCCAAGCGCGACACCGTGAAAACCGTAGATGCGCTGGTTCAGCATCATCCACGGCTGCAACGCGGTGACGTAGATGACGGCCATCGATCCTGCATAGACCAACCGCTTGCGCCAATCGATCGAGAGACACAGCGCCAGGACGATCGGAACGGCAATGAAGCCCTGCGCAACCGGCCGCGTCATCGTCAGCACGAAGCACGCCGCTGTGACCGCCATGCCGCGCGCGAACGTGGGCTTCTGCAGGAACCCGATCACGATCACCAGCGACAAGGCCAGCAGGCAATTGAACAGTGCCTCGGTGAGGATGCTCTTCTCGTAAAACAGCTGCGTCGTGTGCACAGCACACAGCAACGCCGCCACGAGCGCGATGCCAAGACTGAAGGCCTTGCGCAGACTCGCGAACAAGGCGATCGCCGTGATCAGTCCGAGCAGATGCTGGGCACCAACGATGATCTGATCCATGGGCTTCTCCGTGCTGAAGATCAGGAACGCCCAGAGAAAGTACGGATACAGCAGGGTGCGGAAAGGATCGTGCTCGAACCACTGCCCGTTCCTGATCGCCCCGACCGTCTCGATGAAGATATCCGAATCGGCCCACAGGATGCCGTTGGAGCCGAAGAACATCACGACCCTCACGAGGACGGCGATCGCAATCAGCACGGCGATCGCCACCGTCGGCCGGTCGAAGATGCGCAAGGCCGCCATGGGTTGATACGGAATAGTGGCCAGGATCCGCTGTGCAGCGATGAACAGCAGCACCGCAACAATCGCGACCACCAACGGCAGCGCGTGCCGTGCGCGATAGACCCAGATCGATGTCTGCTCCGGCAGCAGCGACTCCGCAGGAATCGTCGACAGCGCCTCATCGCCAAGCGCGTATTTCAGCTCGAGGTGAAAGCCGCCTCCGAGCTGCTCGTAGCGCAGGCGGATCGGATGCACACCTGCCGCCAGTTCAATGCGGCCGGTTGCCTGCTGCGGACCGTGTTGTCCGCCGTTGTGAACGACAGTGGTATTCGCGACATCGAGTTCCGACCCATCATCAGAGATCGTGGCGAACGTATAGGTGCCCCTGCGAGTGACGACCAGGGCACCGGTCCATTCGACGGAATACGCCGCCCAGGCCTTCGCAGTGCCGTTGGCGAGTCCTTCAGTTGAGATAAGAAGATCGACGGCGACCACAACCGGGTCGCCGTTGCGAGTGAGGTTGGTGAAGTAGTGACCGCGCAGCCCGTGCTCCGGCAGTGCGATCTGTCCGGTCAGATAGCCGCCGATGCCGACTAGAACGCAGGCAGCAATCTGCACGACGCGGGTCACGCGAAGAACTATATCGCGCAAACCAGATGTACACACTCAGCCGGATCGAACGCGGCAGCGCCGGATGGACATGCACGTCGTCGATCGCGTCGGGCTCAGCGCGCAGTCGAGACGCATGGCAGTAGTCAATGTCGCTCACTCGGCGATCGAGCAAGTTGAAAATGCCTGCCACGAGGCGGAGGCGGTGTCCGAGCTTTGCGCCGGCCTGCAGATGGACCAGGTGAGTCGCCGTCGACTTCACGCTGCCGTCCTCGATCAAGCTCCGAGGGCCGCGCCGAACTCACCACCGCCTTCGTTCACCGAGTTCTGTTCGCCATTGCCGACGAGCTGCGACACCAACAGCCGACGGGACAACCGCAGACAATTCGGGCGAAGTTCCATGCGGATCGTGCGCAACCGTACGCAACGCGTGCGCTGCAGCGTCGTCGAGCCGCAGCGCCGGATGGCAGAGCAATTAGGCCTTGGTTTCTGAGCCGCGAGCTCCCAGCCCAGAGCCCTGTGGCTCAGAACTTGAATCCCACGCTCACCTGTGCAGCACGCGGCGGGTGACGGTTGAAGCGCGCCTGGTACAACGTCGTGCCAATCCGGTTCGCGCCGGTGTTCCACTGCGTGTGCGCGCCGGTGTTGAAGACGTTGAAGATGCCCACGCCGGCCTCGATGCTGCGCGCGCCGGAGCGGAAGCTGCGGTTGATGTTGAGCTGCAGATAGCGCGCCGTCTCGTTCAACGCTTGGCCTTCCGCGCGCGTGGCGTAGTTGAAGCGCCAGGCCGTGGCCAGCGGGTTCGGCTGCGTCTGCCCATTGGCCAGCGTCACGCGGCCCGGCCCGAAGATCGGATCGGCCACGCCCTGCCGCACCACCGGTCCCAGATAGCCACCGGCCTGAATCACGTAACTGGCGGCAATCCGGAAGCCCCACGGCGCCAAGTACTGGCCGGCGAGACGCACCGAGTACGGCCGATAGGCCACGCCGGTCTCGTTGCCGCCGCCGTCGAGGCTGTTGTCGTCGCCATTGCCGAACAGGTGCCGCGACAGGTCACGGTTGTTCTTGAAAGCGTCTGGCTGGATGAACCGTGCCGGGTCGGTCGGGTTCCACGTGCCGTCCACCCACTGGAACTGCCGCGTGAGGCTCATCATCACCTGGAAGTTGTGCGACATGTTCTTGGCCAGGATGGCCTCGTAGCTCTGGATCACGACCTTGCTCCAGGTGGCGTTGGTCTGCTGCATGATCTGGCCCTGGTTCGGGTCGACGCGGCCGAAGCCGCCAAAGGGCTGGTTGGGCCTCGACGGGTAGATGCCGTTGATGTCGACCTCGGCGTAGCCGTCCTTGAAGTAGCGGCGCGAGGTCGAGAGGTCGAGGCTGATCTGGCCGGGAAACTGCTTGGCGAAGCCGATGACGAACTCGTCGACCCACGGCTGGTGCAGGTTCTTGTCGAACGCCAGCTGGTTGATGGCCGTCGTGGCCGCTGGCGTGATGATCGTGGTCTCGAGCGTGCCGTCCCCGTTCACGTCGTAGACGTCGCGGCGCAGCCGGTTCGAGGTGGTGGCAAAGGTCGTGATCGGATCGCGGCCGTTGACCTGCTCGTGGACGCGGCCGGCCGACATGCGCAGCACGTTCCGGGCGTCGTCGGTGACCAGGAAGGCCAGGCCGAGGCGCGGGCCGACCGCCACGGTGTTCATGCGCTCCACGCCGAACACGTTGTCGAAACGGCGGATGAAGTCGGCGCGCACGCCGGTGTTGATGGTCAGGCGTCCATTGGGCTTCCAGGCGTCCTGGATGTAGACGCCGATGTCGCGGTCCTGCGCGTCGGTGGTCATGAGCTCCACGGGCGACTCAAAGCGGCGGTGGAACGCCACGACGCCAGCGGCGGGATTGTTCGGGTCGATCTGGCGCACTTGTTCGAGGCGCAGACCTTCGCCGTTCCCAATCGGATTCGCCAGCACGTCGGTGACCTGGCGGCGCAGCTGCGGTGCCGCCCAGATGCCGGTCTTGATCTCGTGCGAGCCGAGCCAGCCGTCCTGGTAGTAGGTCAAGTCGCCGCGCAGGATCAGCATGTTCGACGGCTGCAGCGGCTGGTTCTCCTCGTTGTTCATCGTGATGAGCTCGGCATTCCCCACCGGGATGCCCCCGGACAGCGCCGTCCGCTGGTGTACGGAGATACGCGGGCCGAACCCGGGTGAGCCGTTGTAGGTGTCGCGCTCCGCGCCGCCCTTGTTGTTATACGACGCCGAGAAGAACGTGGTGATGTGGTTGGTCCACACGGAGTTGAGCTTGGTCTGGTACATCGACCCGCCGGCCGAGCGCAGGTTCACACGGAGGTTGTTGCGCTCGCGCGAGCTCGTGAACCGGTTGCGGTCGTTCTGGAAGAAGCCCGACCACTCGTGGCTCGAGGTGAGCTGCGCGGTCACCTTCACGTACGGCTGCTTGCTCACGGAGACGTTGTCGAACGGCTTGAAGTCGGGCACGAACGCCAGCAGACGATCGAGATCCTGCGTTGTGCGGCTGATGCCGTTGATGAGGTCGGCGTAGCGGTAGGTCCCGAAGAACCAGACCTTGTCGCGGAGCAGCCGTCCGCCCAGCGACGCGTCCCACTGGTTGACGGCCTGTGAGGTCGGCAGGCCGCCGGGAGCGGCACCGCTGCCGGTGTTGTCGCCGTTCCAGTCCATGGGCTGGTACGAGAAGTTGACCGAGCCCTTGAACTCGTTCTGTCCGCGTGGCGTCACGATGTTCATCACGACGCCCGTACTGAGCGGGGTCGACGCATCCGCGCCGCCGAGCTTGATCTCGACGTCCTGCACGGTGTCGCCGCCCATGCCCATCGAGTGCGCGGACGAGTCGAGATAGGCCGACGCCGGGGCGCCCTCGAGCTGGAACGCATGCGCGTAGATGTGCGAGCCGCGGAAGTAGTAGGCGCGGCGACCCACGCCGTCGTCGACGTTGCGCGAGCCGATGCCAGGCGCCATGTCGAGCGCGTCGCTGAACAGACGGCGGGAGGTAATCGGCGCAGCCCGCAGCAGCTCGCCCTCGATGTTGACGACGCTTGTCGGACGCGTCGTCTCGATCATCGGTGAGTCGCCCGACACCGTGATGGTCTCCGACAAGGCGCCGAGCCGCATGCTGATGTCTTCGGTGAGCGTGATCCCGGCGCGCATCACGATGCCCTCGCGACGGAACGTTGAGAAGCCCGAGAGCTCCGCCGTGAGCACGTACGGGCCTGGAGGCAGGTTCAGGATGCGGTACACCCCGTCGGCACCGGTGGTCGTGGTCACGGGCTGAATGAGCGCCGTGCTCGTGGCCGTCATCGTGACGCCGGGCAGCACGGCGCCTTGATCGTCGCGAACGGTGCCGCGGAGGCTGCCGTCCGACTGCGCGTAGACCGGGCTGACGAGGACGGCCAGGGCCAGGCCCACCACAAAGCTAACAAGCACTGCACGTCGCATTTCGAATCTCCCAGTAACGACAGTTGGACGAACGGTCAGGCTCGTGGCCAGAACGTCCCTTTGAGCATCCCGGAGACGAATTGGCAGAAGCTCCCGCAAAGGACTGGGAGTATAAAGCATCGTGCGGCAGAAGACGCCAAGCCGTATTAGCGGCGTCTGGTTCACCGGACGCCGGTTCGCAAACCCAGCGCCAGGTCACCATCAAAGTGCTGCCGGCCGACGCGGATCGCCTCGCACGCTTCCCGCGCGAAGCCGAAGTCCTCGCCGCGCTGAATCACCCCAACATCGCCGCGATCCACGGCCGCGCTCAACCCGCCGACGAGACGCCGCGCGCGGGTCGCGTGGTCCGAACCGTCGACCGCCACCACTACGTTCCGCGTCGGCAACTGCTCCAGCACGCACCGATTGTAGCCGGTGAGCCGCTGGTGTATAAGAACGCTACATCGGTGGCAACGGCGTTGGGTTTCCACCCTTGATACGGAGTAACGGCATGTCTGTCCGCGCCCAATCGATTTGTGGTCTGGTCGTCTGTGTGCTCGCCGTGACGGCAGTCTCGGCCCAGCAGCGCCCCGGCCCGACACCCGACCTCTACAGCCGCCTGCACTGGCGCACCATCGGCCCCGAAGGGAATCGCTTCTCGGCCGCGGCGGGCGTTTCAGGCGACCCCTCCACCTACTACGTGGGAGCGGCCTCGGGCGGCATCTGGAAGACAACGGATGGCGGCGTGAACTGGGCGCCGATCTTCGACGCGCAGCCGGTGCAGTCCATCGGCGCGCTCGCCGTCGCGCCCTCGGATCCCAACGTCGTGTGGGCGGGGACGGGCGAGGGCAAGATCCGCAGTCACATCTCGGTGGGCCAGGGCGTCTACCGGTCGGTGGATGCGGGGCGGACGTGGACGCTCCTGGGTCTCGAGCAGACCGGGCGCATCCCGCGGCTCGTCGTGCATCCGAAGGACGCGGACACCGCGCTGGTCTGCGCGCTCGGTCACGCGTACGGGCCGCAGCCGGAACGCGGCGTCTTCCGCACGACCGATGGCGGCAAGACGTGGGCCAAGACGCTCTTCGTCGACGAAAACACGGGGTGCTCGGACATCGCGATGGACCCGAAGAACCCGCGCATCCTCTTCGCCGGGATGTGGCAGTTCGAGATCCGCACCTGGGGCCGCGAGAGCGGCGGGCCGGGCAGCGGGCTGTTCCGATCCACCGACGGCGGCGTGACGTGGACGCGCCTGCAGGGTCGCGGCCTGCCCACGCGCCCAGTTGGCAAGGTGGCAGTCGCGATTGCGGCGTCGAATCCCAGCCGGGTCTACGCGCTCATCGAAACCGGCGACGGCGTGCCGTGGAAGGGCCAGCCCACCGACCGCGGTCAGGTGTGGCGGACCGAGGACGGCGGCGACACGTGGCGGGTGGTGAGCTACGACCACAACGCGATGGGCCGCGCCCACTACTATTCGCGCATGGCGGTGGCCCCGGACGATCCCGACGAGGCGTATTTCCTGACGGCGTCATACTCGAAGTCCATCGATGGCGGCCGCACGCTGGTGGCGCTGCCGAGATCCGAAGCCCCCGGTGGCGACCACCACGACGTCTGGATCGACCCCGTCAACGCCGCCCGCCAGATCGTCGCCCACGACCAGGGGCTGTCGATCACGACGAACCGCGGCAGGACGTGGTACCGCCAGCGCCTAAAGAACGCGCAGATTTATCACGTCACAGTGGACACCGAAATCCCCTACAACGTCCTCGGCAACAAGCAGGACGAGCCCACCTACCGCGGTCCGAGCAACAGCCGCCTCCAGGGCGGCTTTGGCGGCGACCCGGGCATCCCGCGCGCGATGTGGCGGGCGGTGTGCGGGGGGGAAAGCGGCTGGGCCACTCCCGACCCGACCGACCCGAACATCGTCTGGTCCACCGCCTCCGGCTCCGGGACGGTCGGCGGCATCGTCACCCGCCTCGAGGTGAGCCGCTGGCAGTGCCGCCAGGTGGAGGTGTGGCCCGACCAGTCGAATGGCCCCGCCGAGGGGGTGCGGTATCGCTTCGTGTGGGATGCGCCGCTCCACATCTCGCCGCACGACCACACCACGATCTACACCGGCAGCCAGCACGTGCACCGCACGACCAATGGCGGTCAGAGCTGGGAGGTGATCAGCCCGGACCTGACGCTCAACGACCGCTCGAAGATGGGCAGCTCCGGCGGTCTGACTCCGGACAACATCGGCGTGGAGTACGCGGGTGTGGTCTTCGGCATCGCAGAATCGCCGCGGGAAAAAGGCGTGATCTGGGCGGGCACCAACGACGGTCTGGTGCAGCTGACACGCGACAACGGAAAGACGTGGACTGACCTCACCAAGAACCTGCCGGGCCTGCCCGTGTGGGGATCGGTCCGAAGCATCGCCCCTTCGCGCTATGACAATGGCACGGCCTACCTGACCGTAGACTTCCACCAGGTCAACAACCGGGATCCGTTCGTCTATCGCACCACCGACTACGGGCAGACGTGGAAGCTGATCGTCAACGGCATCCCGAAGAGCATGCTGAGCTACGCGAAGGTGATCTACGAGGACCCCGTGAGGCGCGGCATGCTGTATCTCGGCACCGAGAACGCGATCTATGTCTCGTTCGACGCCGGCGATAACTGGCAGCCGCTGCAGAACGACCTACCCCACGCGCCCGTGTCGGGCATCGTCGTGCAGGAGCACTTCAACGACCTGGTGATCTCCACCTACGGCCGCGGCTTCTGGATCATGGACGACATCACGGCACTGCGCGCGCTGCCCGATGTGTTGAGGCAGGACGCGCACCTGTTCCCGCTTCGGCCCGCCTACCGCTTCCGAGGGATCACCGCTCCGTCGACACCCTACGACGATCCGACCGTTGGCGAGAACCCGCAGTACGGCGCGTCGATCAACTACTACCTCAAGGGCGCCGTGCAGGGCGGCGGCCGGCTGTCCATCCTCGACGCCAGGAACCAGGTGGTTCGGACGATGACCGTGCCAGGCGCCGCAGGGCTCAACCGGGTCCACTGGGATCTCCGAGGTGAATCGACAAAGCCGGTGAAGATGCGGACCAACCCGCTCTACGGCCACGAACTGCCGCTCGGCGAGGATGGCACGCGTCCCCCCGCTGGTGGATTTGGCCCCGGCGGCCTGTCAGTCCTGCAGCCGCCGGGCAACTACACTGTCAGGCTGACCATCGGTGGGCGCGACTACACGCAGCCGCTGACGGTCCGCAAGGACCCGCACTCCGGCGGCACCGAGGTGGACATCCAGGCTCAGGTCACGGTCCTGAGCGATCTCGCAAACAATATCAACACCACGACCGACGCGGTCAACCAGCTCGAATACGTCCGCGCCCAGATCCAGACGACGATCAAGTCGCTGCCGGAGGGCGAGCTGAAGCGGGCCGCGGTGGAACTCGAGCGCAAGCTCACCGACGCCGAGATGAACCTGGTCGATCTCCGGATCACCGGCGGCCAGGACGGCGTCCGCTATGCGGCCAAGCTGCTGGGCAAGTTCGGGTATCTGGCAAACGGCATGGCAGGGAGCGATTACAGGCCGACCGATCAGGCGATGGAAGTGTCGAAGGGGCTGCAGGGACAGTTGAAGACCACGCTCAGCCAGATCGGCGCGCTGATCGATAAGGATGTCGCGACGTTCAACGATCAACTCCGGCGCGGCTCGGCCGGGCAGATACTGACGAAGACGCCCGGGTCGCAGTAGCCAGGGGCTGTCTGGAGTTCTGGTGAGCTGGTGATGTGGCGATCCGATGGATCACCACATCACCAAGCCACAGGGTTCGCCTGCTTCAGCGCCTTCGCCTTCCTGGCGGCCCGCCGAACCCACCGGCGTATCGAGGGCATCCTTGACCTCGCTGTTGCAGCGACCATGACCATAGGACTGTCGAGCGACAGTGATATTGACCCCTTGCGACACTAATTCTGACTCCTCCAGCAGGAGGGTCGAATGGAGCAAGAGCGAGGGGTTCTGGTATCTCCGGGTGTGGAAGTACCGGTCCGCGATCCGCGCGAACAAGCGATCTACGCCCGCTGCGGCGACCGGCCCACGCATCTGGTCCATCACAGCAATCGCGGCACGCAATAAAGGGGCAGACTGTCGCGCGCTACAAGGGCTCGACCAGTTCCTCCAGTTCTGACGGGCGCCGTTGCCGCATCGGCATTGCCTACCAGCGGGAGAATGGCGAAATCGTCTCCATCCCGGCGCGACGGCACCCAACGAACCGTGAGCTGAGTGCCCCTCGGCTCGAGGCATTGCCTTCTTCGAATGGTACGTGCTTGCAAGCGCGGAGTCGTCCTGCCGCGATTCGCGCGCGAGCGCTGCTTGGCACCGTTCCGGTGCCGTTCATCCGGCTCCAGCAACCGTCTATTGCTCGGCGGTAGCGGCGGCGCAGTGTGAATCGACACACTGGCCAGACGCCGTGAGGGCGTCCGGCCAGTGTGCGCGATGTCAGGCGAGCACCACGCGTCCGTGGTCGTCGCAGTGTGAGCCGTGCGGGTGGTGCAGGTGGCCGTTCACGAGGAAGTCGATGTGGTCGCCGTGCGGCACGGCCTGATGGCCACACGCCGGACCATGCACGTGCGTCGTATCGTGTGCGCCGCATGCATGGTCGGGAGTGCAGGCCGCCGGATTGGCGGCGGTGACGGCGAGCGTGTGCTCGTCGACGTGACCCTCATGCAGGTGATGCAGATGGCCGTCGTGCAGGTAATCGACGTGGCCGTCGTGGACGATAGCCTGATGGCCACAGCCGGGGCCGTGCTGATGGGGGTGATTTGCGTGGATACGATGGGTCTCGGACATGACGATGCTCCTCAAGGCTTACGTGGGTTGCCGACTCTCCGCTGCGTGGTCGATCGCCGCCCGCACGATGGCCAACACATGGTCGTCGGCAAGGGCGTAGGTAATGTGCCGGCCGTCCCGGCGCCTGGTGACGAGCCGCTCGTTGCGCAGCACACGGATCCGCTGCGAGATGGTCGGCAGGCTCTCGCCTTCCGCCTCGGCAATATCCGTCACGCAGGCCGGTGCCGTCGCCAGCCGCGTCAGCAGCCGCAACCGGCCCTCGTCGCCGAGGGCGCGGAAGAGCCGCGTGGCCCGCTCCAGGGCGGCGGGCGAGCCATCGAGCGGCGGCAGGGCACTAGGGGAATGCGGCGGATCGCACGTCTCGAGGGCGACGGGTGTGTCGAGGCAGGCCATGGGAAGAATTTACCAATAGTTGCGTAATAATGCAATTAAATAACTCAGTAGTTGATGAGCCCGTCGACCTGCAGGTGATTGGCCTGCATTGCGCCGAAGAGGTGGGGGCGTTGCGGCGGGCCCTCGACCGTCAGGCCGGCGTCTCGGACGTGCATATCGATCAGGTCCGGTCGCGCGTGTCGTTCCGCCTGGCCGCCCCAGCCACGCTCCCGCTCGTCTCGGCGGCGGTCACCCGCGCGGGCCTGCGGCTCGTGCAGCCCGAGGAGGCCGTGCTCGAGCTTGCGGTCGAGCCCCGCGTGTGGTGGTTGAGCATCCTCAGCGCGTCCTCGCTGGCCGTGGCGGTCGCGACGCAGTTCATCGAGTCTGGCGGAGCCTGGCTGTCACTCGTGGCCGACGTCGAAGCCGACGGCCCGGCCTGGGTGAGCACCACTGCGTATGCCCTGGCCGCGCTCACGGCGAGCGTGATCATCCTGCCGAAGGCCCTCACCTCCGCACGCGCCGGCCGGTTCGACATGCACGTCTTGGTCGTCATCGCGATCGCCGGCGCTGCGTGGCTGGGCGAAGTCTCGGAAGCCGCCGCGGTGGCGAGTCTCTTTGCCGGGTCGCAGCTGCTCGAAGCATGGAGCGCCGCTCGAGCCCGTCGATCCGTGGGGGCGCTGATGCAGGGCACTGCGGGGCATGCCTGCTGCTGCATAGACGGTCACGAACACGATGTGGCCGTGCACGACATCGAGCCAGGCATGGTGCTTCGCGTGAAGCCCGGCGAGCGTATTCCCGTGGATGCGGACGTGATCTCCGGGTCGTCGAGCGTCGACGAATCGGCCACAACGGGGGAGCCGACGCCCGTGCTGAAGAGGGTGGGCAACCTCGTCACCGCCGGTTCGGTGAACGGCTCGGGCGCGCTCGAGATCCGCGCGCGCGGCCGCGCTGACGAGAGCAGCCTGGCGCGGATGCACAGGGCGGTGGAGCATGCCCGGCAGGGCCGCACCGAAGCCGAGCGCTGGGTAGAGCGTTTCGCTGGTGTCTACACGCCCGTGGTCGTCGTGCTTGCCCTCGGGGTGTGGCTGGTGCCGCCGCTGCTCGGTTTCGGCGTTTGGGAGGAATGGTTCCGCCGCGGCCTCGTGGTCACGCTCGTGGCCTGCCCGTGCGCCCTCGTGATCTCGACGCCGGTCACCATCGTGGCTGCCATCTCGGCGGCGGCCCGGCACGGCGTGCTGGTCAAGGGCGGCGAGCACCTCGAACGGTTCGCCACACTGCGCGCGGTGGCGTTCGACAAGACCGGAGTGGTCACGACCGGCCGTCCAAAGATCGTGAGCCTGCGCTTACTCGGCGCGCGCACCGAGCGCGAGGTCCTTGAGCATATCGTGGCGCTCGAAACCCGCAGCGAGCATCCGCTGGCGCATGCGCTCGTGACCTTCGCCGCCAGCCGCGGCGTCGCCGAACGCGCGGCACGCGTGCGCGACGTGCAGGCGGTGCCCGGACGGGGCGTTGTCGGCCAGGCCTGGGGCCACAAGTTCTGGATCGGCAGCGCCCAGTTCCTTGGCGAGCACGCGCAGGTGGGCGACGAGGCAGCCGCAGAGATCGCGCGCCTGCACGCCGCCGGCCTGACCGTGGTGGCCTGCGGCAGCGGCGCTGAGTTGTGGGCGGTGTTGGGGGCGCATGACACGACGCGCGCCGACGCGATCACGGCGGCCCAGTTGCTGCGGGCCCGGGGCGTCCGCCAGCTCGTGATTCTGTCAGGCGACCATGCGGCAGCCGTCCAGGCGACCGCACAGGCCATGCACGTGAGCGAGGTCCGCGGCGAATGCACGCCGACCGACAAGGCGGCGGCGATTGCGGAGCTGGGCATGCGCGGCCCCGTGGCGATGGTGGGCGACGGCATCAATGACGTGCCGGCGCTCGTGGCGGCCACACTCGGTGTGGCTGCGGGCCCGCGAGCCACCGACGCGGCCCTCGATGCTGCCGACGTCGTGCTCGTGCACAACGATCTGCGTTATTTGCCGTGGCTCGTGGAACACGCCCGGCGCACGCTGCGCGTAATACAGCAGAACCTGTGGTTCGCCGTCGGCATCAAGGTGGCGTTCCTCGTGGCGGCCGCGCTCGGCGAG
>Ga0194131_10000989_pt1 | contig 49127 bp, 42 predicted proteins | sample TA2KigO120mmetaG_FD_148631 | JGI IMG/M metagenome (GOLD analysis project Ga0194131, IMG submission 148631) | Freshwater microbial communities from Lake Tanganyika, Tanzania - TA2015053 Kigoma Offshore 120m | ecosystem: Environmental > Aquatic > Freshwater > Lake | place: Tanzania: Lake...
CAGCGTGGAATCGATCACGGCGAAACTTGCGCGCTGTCGCCAAACGCTCGAACGCATCAAGCCGGGTTGCACCGCGCCACGTAGCAGAAGAAGCAAACGACCAGTCATTTACCGGACACAACACTAGCGGTTTCCGCCCCTCCGACGCTCCACGCGTTCCAGATCAAGAACCAGGCCGGGGAGGTCGTCGGCAGCTTCGACACGACCGTCACCGTGGCCGGCTCTTGGCGCGCGCAGAGCCGTGACCCGTCGCTGATCGGCATTACGAACGGCGGCACTTCGCGCGATATCAACAGTGACGACGGCAATCTTAACTACAACAAGGACAAGCTGTTCTCCAGCCCGATCCGGGTCACGCACGAATTGTCCTTAAAGCAGGACAACTATGGGTTCTTCGGCCGGGGCAGCTATTTCTACGACTTCGCCTACCAGGATCAGACGGTAAGCGCGATCACCGGCTACGGACCTACTGGCAAAGACCGTTTGGGACGCGATGTCGAGTTGCTCGATGCATTCGTTCACGCGTCGTTCCGCAATTTCGGGGGGCGCTCCTTCAATGTGCGGCTCGGAAACCAGGTCGTGAACTGGGGGGAGAGCACGTTCATCCCGAACGGGATCAACGTGATCAATGGCGTGGATGTGCAAAAACTGCGCAACCCTGGAGCGGACCTGAAGGAGGCGCTGCGTCCCACCCCCCTGATCTGGGCTTCGCAGGAGCTTAGCGACCGTATCAGTATCGAGGGGTTCTACTCCTTTAAGTGGCGGGAAACGCGCATCGATCCGCGTGGTACGTTCTTCAGCACGACGGACGCGCTTTCGGCAGACGGCGACCGGGTGTTCGTAGGTAGCGGGCGGCGTATCGACCAGCATTTTGCGCCTATTGCTTTTTCTGGCGCCGCCGTGACGGCGCCGGTATGGGCGCCGCGGGCAGCGGATCGTAAACCGGGTGACGGTGACGAGTTCGGCGTCACGATGCGCGTGTTTGCCCCGGCGTTGAACAATACCGAATTCGGCTTTTCATTTATCAACTACCATAGTCGTACGCCGTTTCTGAGTGGCACTAGGGGTGCAGCGACGACCGCCTCAGCGCTGTTGCTCGGCTGCGGCGCCAACCCGTTGGTGAATTTCAATACACTAATCTTCGTCGCCACTGCTGGCGCGGATGGTGCTATTGCGGGGTTGCCATTATGTGGCACCGTTCCCGCAACGTATTTTGCAGATTATCCAAAGAACATCCGGCTGTACGGGTTCAGCTTCAATACCGCAGGTCCAGGTGGAATAGCGCTCCAGGGCGAGTACTCCTATCGGCCGAACCAGCCGGTGCAGCTTGCGGGCACCGAAATCATCCTCGCCGCTGGTGGACTGCGAAACAATATTACGGGTAGTAATGCTGCTTCCGCAGCGGTGCCGTTGGGAGCCGAAATAACTGGCTATCGGCGCGTCCAGATGCATCAGCTACAGGTGACTGCAACCAAGCTTTTCGGCCCAACGCTGGGTGCGGAATCCTTTGCCGTGATCGGCGAAGTCGGGGCTACTCATTTGAATCTTCCATCAAATCTGTTTTTCGCAGGGCCGGGTGTAGTACTTCCTGCGGCGGGATCATCGACAGCCACCACGGCAGGCTCGACGCAGCCCGGCATGGAGGGTTTTGCAACCCGAAATTCGTGGGGATACCGGTTGGTGGGGAGCCTTTCCTATCCGAATGCGATCGCGGGAGCTACGGTCATTCCCAGAGTTGCTTTTTCGCACGACGTTCACGGGGTGGGGCCGACCTTCAGCCAAGGCACCAAGGCGGCAACCTTTGGTCTGACTGCCGTCCTTAAACAGCGTTGGCAGGCGGACGTCGCCTATACCGCCTACTGGGGCGGGCGCACCTTTGCCGGGACGGATCCAGTGGCTACGGGGACCCAGCCGCTAACTTATGCTACGAGCGCCAATCCACTTAAAGACCGCGACTTCGTGTCGGTCAGCCTGCGGTATTCGTTCTGACCGGATGAATCAGGACTGAGGAGAAGACAAGAATGCGCACCTACCCATACGCCGTATTGAGCGCTGCGGTACTCGCGTTCTTCGCCTCGCCGGCGCTCGGCGCCGTCTCCGCGCAGGAGGCGGCCCAGCTCGGCAAGAACCTCACGCCGATGGGCGCCGAGCGCGCGGGCAACGCGGCCGGCACGATCCCGGCGTGGGACGGCGGCATCACCAAGCCCCTCGCCGGCTACAAGGAGGGCGGCCACTACCCCGATCCGTTCGCGGGCGACAAGCCGCTCTTCACGATCGATGCGTCCAACATGCAGAAGTACAAGGCCAACCTCACGCCGGGGCAGATGGCGCTGCTCGCGAAATACCCGACGTGGAAGATGGTGGTCTACCCCGGCCGGCGCAGCGCGTCCTTCCCCGAGGCGCACTACAAGGAAACGCTTGCAAATGCGACCCGCGTGAAGCTCGTGGAGGGCGGCAACGGTTTCACCGGAACCAAGGGCGGCATCCCGTTCCCGATTCCGAAGAGCGGGCTGGAGGTCATCTGGAATCACCTCGCGCGCTACCGCGGCGACACCTACGCCATGAACTGGAGCCAGGCGCCAGTGCTGCGCGACGGCACCTTTACCCTGGTGCGATTCGAGTACGAGTATGACTTCGACTACGGGAACCTCGCCAAGCCGGAGGCGCAGCGCAACGAGAACAAGCTCTTCAACTTCCTGCAGGTGGTGACCGCGCCCGCGCGGCTCGCGGGCCAGATCCTGCTCGTGCACGAGTACGCGGACCAGGTGCGCCAGCCGCGCCAGGCGTGGACCTACAACCCGGGGCAGCGCCGCGTGCGGCTCGCGCCCAACGTCGCCTACGACAACCCCGGCACGGCCGCCGACGGCCTTCGCACCAACGACGATTTCCTGATGTACAACGGCGCGACCGACCGCTACGAGTGGAAGCTCGTGGGCAAGCGCGAGATCTACATCCCGTACAACTCGTACCGGCTGGTCGGCAACTCGGTGACCTACGCCGACGTGATCAAGCCGGGGCACCTCAACCCGGACCTCGCGCGCTACGAGCTGCACCGCGTGTGGGTCGTCGAGGCGACGCTCAAGGCGGGAACGAGCCACATCTACAACCGGCGCACCTTCTATATCGACGAGGATTCGTGGATGGTCGTGGCGGTGGACAAGTACGACGCGCGCGGCGAGCTGTGGCGCGTCGCGGAGCAGCACAACATCAACATGTACAACATCCCGATGGCCTATCCGATGCTGGAGGTGCACCACGATCTCCAGTCCGGCCGCTACATCGTGATGGGGCTGCGCAACGAGGAGCCGCGGGTTTACGAAAAAATCCAGCGTAGCGACGCCGACTTCACGCCCGCCGGGCTGCGCGGCCTCGGCACGCGTTAGCGAAAAGCATCGCCTCACACCCGGTGCCGCGGGGCGCGATGAAGCATGATCGTAGTCCTGCGGAACCGGGTTTCCACGAAGGCCTGAGCGCGCGTGGGCGGCTGCGCTCCCGGCAGCCCGGCCGGCGATGAGCAGACTCCTCGGCATCGTTTTCTGCGCCTCGGTGTTCCTTGCCGGGGGCTACGCGTTCTCCCCCCGCTCGATTCCCCAGTTCCCCGCGACCGGGCTGCGCGTGGACACCGTGTTGCTGCTCGATGCGGCGCGCGCGGGGGCGCGGCTGGTCGCCGCGGGCGAGCGCGGCCGCATCTTCCTCTCGGACGACGAGGGGGCGGGCTGGCGCCCGGCGAAGTCTCCCACGGAAGCCACGCTGACCGCCTTGTATTTCGTCGACGCCCGGCGGGGCTGGGCGGTAGGCCACGACGCGGTGATTCTGCGCAGCACGGACGGCGGCGAGAGCTGGCAGCAGGTCCACTCCGCGCCCGAAGAGCAGCGTCCGCTGCTCGACATCCGCTTCCTCGGCGCCGAGCACGGGATCGCGATCGGCGCCTACGGCGCGTACCTCGAATCGCGCGACGGCGGGCGCACGTGGGCCGCGCGCAGGATCGCGGAGGGCGACCGCCACTTCAACGCGCTCGCCGCGGCGGGCGACAGGCAGTACATCGCCGGGGAATCGGGAACCCTGCTGTCCTCGGAGGACCGCGGCGCGCAATGGGTAGCGCTTGCCTCGCCGTACAAGGGCTCCTTGTTCGGCATCCTCGGTGCCGGCGGGAGCGACCTCGTCGCCTTCGGGTTGCGCGGCAACGTCTTCCACTCCGCCAACCAGGGGCGGGACTGGCGCGCGGCGGAGAGCACCACCCAGGCCTCGCTCATGGGCGGGCGCGCGCTCGCGCCGGGGACCGCCGTCCTCGCCGGGCAGGACGGAACGCTGCTTGTCACCCGCGACGGCGGGCGCAGCTTCACGCTGCACCGGCACGCCGGCGGGTCCGCCTTCGCGACCGTCGCCCCGGCAGCGAACGGAGACCTCCTCGCTTTCGGCGAGCGCGGGGTCACGCGCATCCCGGGGATGGCCAGGCCGTGACGCTCGCTGCCTTCATCGAGCGCGCCGCCCGCTTCGTGTTCGGGCACCGGCGTGCGCTGCTCGCGGCGTTCGTCGCCCTGACCGCGCTCTTCGGCTACACGGCGACGGGGCTCCGCATGGACGCCGGCTTCAACAAGATGATCCCGCTCGAGCACGAGTACATGAAGGTCTTCACCGGCTACCAGAAGACCTTCGGTGGCGCGAACCGCGTGCTGGTGGCGGTCATGCAACGCGACGGGCGCGAGATCTTCAACGCGGATTTCCTCGGGGTGCTGAAGAAGGTTACCGACGAAGTGTTCTTCCTTCCCGGAGTGGATCGCCCGACGGTCACGTCGCTGTTCACGCCCAACGTGCGCTTCATCGAGGTGGTAGAGGAAGGCTTTGCCGGGGGCAATGTGATCCCCGCGGACTACAGCGGCACGCCGGAAGACCTGGAGAAGGTGCGCAAGAACACGCTCAAGTCGGGCAACGTGGGCCGGCTCGTCGCGAACGACTTGAGCGGGGCACTCGTGCGCGCGGAGCTCCTGGAGGTGGACCCGGCGAGCGGCAAGCGCCTCGACTACCGCCAGGTCGCGCAGCGCCTGGAGGACGTTCGCGGCAAGTTCCAGGACGACAAGGTGAGCGTGCACGTCATCGGTTTCGCCAAGGCGGTGGGCGACATCGCCGACGGGGCGGTGGGCGTGATCGCCTTCTTCGGCGTGGCCTTCGTCATCACGGCGGTGCTGCTCTTCTTCTACTCGGGATCGCTGAGGCTCATGGCGCTCGCGCTGATCTGCGCCCTGATGCCGGTCGCGTGGCTGCTTGGATTACTGCCGTTGCTCGGCTACGGCATCGATCCGATGTCCATCCTGGTGCCGTTCCTCATTTTCTCGATCGGCGTGTCCCACGCGGTGCAGATGACGAACGTATGGAAGCACGAGGCGCTCGCGGGGCACGACTCGCTGGCGGCGGCGCACCATGCGTTCCTGAGGCTCGCAATCCCGGGCACCGTGGCGCTCATCACCAACGCGCTCGGCTTCATGGTGATCATGCACATCCGCATCGACGTCGTGCGCGAGCTCGGCATCACGGCGAGCCTGGGCGTCGCGCTCATGATCGTCACGAACAAGCTGCTGCTGCCGATCCTGCTCTCCTACATCGACCTCGAGCCCGGCGCGCGGCGCCGCGCCCGCGCTGCGGGGTCCCGCTTCGACTGGCTGTGGCGGGCGCTCTCGCACGTCACGCGGCCCGGCAGGGCGATGCTCGCGCTCGCGCTGGCCGCCGTGCTGCTCGCGGCCGGCACCTGGCAGGCGCGCGGCATCCAGACCGGCGACCTCGGCAAGGGCATCCCCGAGCTGCACGACGATTCGCGCTACAACCGCGACAACGCGGTGATCGTCGACAAGTTCGCGATCGGCGTGGACGTGATCTCCGTGATCGTGCAGACGCACGGCGTGCACGGCGCTTGCACCGATTTTTCGATCATGGACACGATCGACCGCTTCGAGCTCTACCTGCGCAACGTGCACGGGGTGCAGTCCGTCACCGCGCTGCCGGGGATCGCCAAGATCATCAACGCCGGCTGGAACGAGGGCAACCTGAAGTGGCGCGCGCTCTCGCGCCACCGGGACGTGCTCGCGCAGTCGGTCACGCCGGTGGACACCGCCACGGGGCTGCTCAACAGCGACTGCAGCGCGATGCAGGTGCTCGTGTTCACGCGCGACCACCAGGGCACGACGATTGCGCACATCGTGCGCGAGATCAAGGCCTTTGCCCGCGAGCATGCGAGCGACCGCGTGCAGTTCCTGCTCGCGGGGGGCAACGTCGGGGTGATGGCCGCGACCAACGAGGCGGTGGACGCCGCCGAGATCACCATGCTCCTGTCCATCTTCGGCTCGATCATCCTGCTGTGCTGGGTCACCTTCCGGCAGTGGCAGGCGGTGCTGTGCATCATCGTGCCGCTCGCGCTGGTTTCGATCCTGTGCAACGCGGTGATGGCGACCTTCGGCATCGGTCTGAAGATCTCGACATTCCCCGTGATCGCGCTCGGGGTCGGCGTCGGCGTGGACTACGGCATCTACCTCTACGAGCGCTTCAAGCACCATCTTGCGCAGGGCGTGGAGCCCGCCTTCTACGAGGCGCTGCGCCAGCGCGGTACCGCTGCCGTATTCACCGCGCTCACCATGAGCATCGGGGTGGGGAGCTGGGCGTTCTCCGCGCTCAAGTTCCAGTCCGACATGGGCGTGCTCCTTGCGTTCATGTTCTTCGTGAACATGCTCGGCGCGGTATTCCTGCTGCCGGCGCTCGCCACGATGCTGCTCGGGCGCCGCGGGCGGGCGGGATGAGGCGCGGCCCGGGCGTCTGGGGATAGAATAAGGCGTAGAGACCGCCCGGACCCCGGGACAGGAGCGCGCATGGCGAGACCCGTACAGGACGCCTACATCGTCGCGGCGACGCGAACCCCGGTCGGCAAGGCGCCGCGCGGCATGTTCCGCAACGTGCGGCCCGACGACATGCTCGCGCACGTGCTGAAGGCCGCGCTCGCGAAGTGCCCGGGGCTCGAGCCGGGTGCGGTCGAGGACGTGATCGTCGGCTGCGCGATGCCGGAGGGCGAGCAGGGAATGAACGTTGCGCGCATCGGACTGCTGCTCGCCGGTTTCCCCAACAGCGTTTCGGGCATGACCATCAACCGCTTCTGCTCTTCGGGCGTGCAGGCCGTGGCGCTTGCCGCCGACCGCATCCGCCTGGGCGAGGCGGACGTGATGGTCGCCGCCGGCACCGAGAGTATGAGCATGGTGCCGATGGGCGGCAACAAGCCGAGCTTCAGCCCGGCGATCTTCGAGAAGGACGAGAACGTCGCGATCGCCTACGGCATGGGCATCACCGCGGAGAAGGTCGCCGCGCAATGGAAAGTCTCGCGCGAGGAGCAGGACCTGTTCGCCGCGGAAAGCCACCGCCGCGCGATCCGTGCCACCGACGGCGGCGAGTTCAGGGACGAAGTGACGCCGTATACGATCGAGGATCGTGTGCCCGACCTTGGAACGCGCGAGGTCCGCGCGAACAAGCGCGAAGTCGTGAACGACGAGGGTCCGCGCCGCGATACCTCGCCCGAGGCGCTCGCGAAGCTCAAGCCCGCGTTCGCCGCGAAAGGCACCGTCACCGCGGGCAACGCTTCCCAGATGTCGGACGGAGCGGGAGCGGCCGTGCTGATGAGCGAGGCGGCGATGAAGCGCTTCGGCGCGCGGCCGATCGGGCGCTACATGAGCTACGCGGTAGCGGGCGTGCCGCCCGAGATCATGGGCATCGGGCCGGTGAAGGCGATACCGAAAGTGCTCAAGCAGGCGGGGCTGAAGCTCGAGGACGTGGACTGGATCGAGTTGAACGAGGCGTTCGCCGCGCAGGCGCTCGCCGTGATGAAGGAGCTGGGGCTGGACCACGCGAAAGTGAACCCGCTGGGAGGCGCGATCGCGCTCGGGCACCCGCTGGGCGCGACCGGAGCGATCCGCGTGGCAACGCTGCTGCACGGGCTGCGCCGCCGGCGGAAGAAATACGGCATGGTGACGATGTGCATCGGCACCGGAATGGGGGCGGCGGGGCTGTTCGAGGCGTTGTGAACCGGGGCCGCGGATCCGGCGGAACCGGGCGCGGGAGCAAGAAGGGGGCGCACAAAATGAGACCAGATCCGGCGGTATCCGCCCTCTTGCGCGGAATCTGCGCGCTAGCGGGATCCGTATTGCTCTTTCTGGGTGCCGTCCAGGCGGCGGAGATCCAGGGCGTGAAGCTCGCGGAAAAGGTGACGCTCGGCAAGGGCGGCCCCGAGGTGGTGCTGAACGGCGCCGGGGTGCGCCAGCGGCTGATGACCGTGGACGTGTACGTCGGGGCGCTTTATCTCGCGTCGAAGAAGAAAAGCGCGGAGGACGTGCTCGCCGACCCCGGGCCGAAGCGCGTCGCAATGCACGTGCTCGTCGAGGAGCTCACCGCGAAGGAGCTTATCGCGTCGATGAACGACGCGATCGATGCCAACCACATCCCCGCCGAAATCGCGCTCTTCGAGAAGCGCCTGAGGGAGTTGAACCGCATGATGGCCTCTATCGGTAAGCTCAAGCGCGGCGGCGTGATCCTGGTCGATTTTCTGCCCGGCACGGGAACGCGCATCACCGTCAACGGCGAGGAGAGGCTCACCATACCCGGGGACGACTTCTACCGGGCGCTGCTGCGCATCTGGATCGGCAAGCGGCCGGTGGACGGCCGGCTGCGCAACGCGATGCTAGGGGGCTAACTAACTGCCGTGATGCGTGATCCGTGATCCGTGAGTCGTGAATCGAAACATCGCCGGTAGCGAAACGCTACATCAAGCCTTGCCAGGCTGCTCATTATTCGCCTCTCGTCACCCGTCACGCATTACCAGTCACGAGTCACCAGTCACGAGTCACCAGTCACGCATCATCGTACCTGGTCGATCGGCCCCGGGCGGGCGATCCCGAAGCCTTGCGCGTAGTCGGTACCGAGCGCCCGCAGCTTCTCCAGCGTCTCGTCGTTCTCGACGAATTCCGCGATCGTCCGCGTCCCGATCTTGCGGCACACGGTGTTGATCGCCTTCATCTTGGCGAGCTCGGACGGGTCGCGCAAAATGTTCTGGATGATCACGCCGTCGACCTTGATGAAGTCGAACTTGAGCCCCTTCAGGTGCGAGAAGGAGGGCTTCACGCTGCCGAAGGCGTCCAGCGTGAAGCGGCAGCCGGCGGGCCGGAGCGCGGCCATCAGTCGCTGCACGCGGCCGTGGTGGCGGATCACTTCACGCTCTTCGACCTCGAAGCATAGCGAGCGCGGCGGGCATCCGGACCGCCCCACCTCCTCGCGCACGTAGTTCGCGAACTCCGCGCTGATCACCGCGGCTTCGGACAGGTTCACGCCAAAGACCGGGATGCGCCACGCCGCGTCGGCGCGCTGTTTCCGCGCGCACCAGGAGAGCACGCTGCGCACCACCCAGCGGTCCAGGTCCTCCATCATCCCGTAGCGCTCCGCGACCGGGATGAAGCCGCCGGGGGGAAGCATGTTGTCCTCCTCCTCCTGCAGGCGCAGCAGGATCTCGACGCACCGGGAGTCGGGCAGGTCGCTCTTGAGCGGACGGATCTCCTGCGCGAACAGCAGAAACTGGTTCTCCTGGAGCGCGCGCTCGAGCTGCACCCGGGGGTCGTCCCAGCCCAGCAGGTCGTCGGCGATCGTGCGCAGGTAGAGCAACTCGCCTCTTTCACCCGAGACCGTGATCGGCCCGCCCGCGGGCTCGGGCACGGGTTCGCTTTCCTGGCTCTGCAGCGCAAGCGGACTGAGCAGCAGGTAGAAGCCGTGCGGTTGAGGGTCGCCCGGGGGATAGGGAACGTGGCGCGCGGAGTACACGGGCGACGCAGAGCCGGGGCTGTCCCAGGCGAGCTCGTAGTCCGCCACCTTGCCGGACAGCGCAAGCACGATGTGGGGGGCGATGGCGAGGTAAGCGTCGTTGCCGACGACCTCGCGCAGCGGCCGGCCTTCGATACGCTCGGCGGGCAGGCCCGTTTTTTCCTCGACCGCGCGGTTGTGGTAATGGAGCCGCTCGTCGCGCGTCACGAACAGCACGAGGACCGGTAGCGCGTCGCTCAGGAGCCGCAGGCGGGTGTCCGCTATGCGCATGCCTTCGGTGGCGGTGCGGCTGCGCGCGACTTCCTCGGCGAGCTGCTTGCGGATGCGCTCGAGCTGCGCGGTGCGCCGGGCGACGACCCACTCGGCCCGGGAGGCCTGGCTCGCCATGGCGAGCACGGCGGCGAACAGCACGCCCCCGAGAAACGCGATCCACGTGAGGTCAAAACGCGTCCAGTAGATGGTGGCGACCAGAATCGCGCCGATGAACCCCGTCAGCACCACCGGCAACAGGACCGGAACGGTCCGTTGGCGGAATTTCTGGAGCGCGAGTTTCATGCGGCGTAGCGGGGAGCGCGGTGGGAATTCCCGGGCGAGGCGTTCACGGGCTCACATGTTGGGGTAGTTCGGGCCGCCGCCGCCCTCGGGCGCGACCCAGACGATGTTCTGCGTCGGGTCCTTGATGTCGCACGTTTTGCAGTGGACACAATTCTGGGCATTGATCTGCAAACGGGGATTTTCCCCATTTGCATCGCGCACGATTTCGTAGACTCCCGCCGGGCAGTAGCGGGTCTCCGGCGCGTCGTAGAGCTCCACGTTGATCCTGACCGGGACGCTCGCATCCTTGAGCGTAAGGTGGCAAGGCTGGTCCTCGTTGTGATTGACGTTGGAGATGAAGACCGAGGACAGGCGGTCGAAGCTCACCACGCCGTCCGGCTTCGGATACGCGATGGGCCGGGCCTCGCTCTTTTTCCGGAGCGTTTCATGATCGGCGTGGCGGTGGTGCAGCGTCCATGGCGCCCGGCCGCGAAAGACGATCTGGTCTATCCCCACCATCAGCGTTCCCGACAGCAGGCCCTTGCTCATCCACGGCTTGAAGTTGCGGGCACGGTGCAGCTCCTCGCGTAGCCAGCTCTCCCGGAACGCCTGCGGGTAGGCGGCGAGCTCGTCGTTGGCCCTTCCCGAGCGCAGCGCCGCGAACGCCGCTTCCGCGGCGAGCGTGCCCGATTTCATCGCCGCGTGACTGCCCTTGATGCGCGATGCGTTGAGAAAACCCGCGTCGTCCCCGATCAGGCAGCCGCCAGGGAACACGAGCTTCGGCAGCGACTGCAGCCCGCCCGCCGCGATCGCGCGCGCCCCATAGGCGAGGCGCCGGCCGCCTTCGAGGTACGGGCGGATCGCCGGATGCGTCTTGTAGCGCTGAAACTCCTCGTACGGGTTCAGGTGCGGGTTGCTGTAGTTGAGCCCGACCACGAATCCGATCGAGACCTGTTTGTTCTCGAGGTGGTAGAGGAACGAGCCGCCGTAGGTGTCGTTCGCAAGCGGCCACCCTGCGGTATGCACGACGAGGCCCTGTCGGTGCTGCCCGGGCTGGATCTCCCACAGCTCCTTGAGCCCGATGCCGTAGACCTGCGGGTCGGCACCTGCGCGCAGCCCGTAGCGCTCCTGCAGCTGCTTGCCGAGGTGGCCGCGGCAGCCCTCGGCAAAGAACGTGTACTTCGCGTGCAGCTCCATGCCGGGCTGGTGGCTTGCGGTGGGTTGCCCGTCCTTGCCGATCCCCATGTCGCCGGTGGCCACTCCCCGGACGGAGCCGTCGTCGCGATAGAGCACCTCCACGGCGGCGAAGCCCGCGAAGATCTCCACGCCCAGGGCTTCGGCCTGCCGAGCGAGCCAGCGGCAGACGTTGCCCAGGCTCACCACGTAGTTGCCGTGATTCTTGAAGCATTCCGGCAGCAGCAGGTTCGGTACCCGGAATGCGGTGCCTGCGGTGAGGAACACGAAGCGGTCCTCGGTAACCGGAGCGTTGAGCGGCGCGTTGAGCTCCCGCCAGTCGGGCAGCAGCTCGTTGAGCGCGCGCGGGTCGATCACCGCTCCCGAAAGAATGTGCGCGCCGACTTCGGAGCCTTTCTCCAGCACGCACACGCTCACCTCATGATCGTTCTCGGCGGCGAGCTGCTTGAGCCTGATCGCAGCGGAGAGGCCGGCCGGCCCCGCGCCGACCACGACCGCGTCGTACTGCATCGATTCGCGCTGAGCCACTTTCTTCCTTTATTCAATGCCTCCCGGCATTATAGAGCGTGCTCCGGCCTCATACGTCCCGAAGGCGTGACATGGTACGGCGTGACGTGATACAGCGAGACGTAACGTGGCGTGACGCGATGAAGTGTGCGGGGTCTGTTCCAAACCAATCTCGCCGTACCATGTCACGCATCTTCATGTCACGGTTCACCACATCACGATCCACCATGTCACGGTGTTCCGAGAATCGCCTGTGCGGCGGCGACGCCGCTGCGCACCGCGGCCTCGAGCGTCGCCGGATACTCGCTTGCAGTGTAGTCTCCGGCAAGGAAAAAATGCCTCAGCGGAGTGCGCGTTTCGGGGCGCTTGAGCGCAGGCACGCAGGAGAAGGTGGCGCGCTTCTCGGCGATCACCCGGTGCCACAGCGGGCAGGGCAGCAATCCGATCTGCTGCTGCAGCTCCTGATGGGCGAGCTGCGCGAGCTCGTCGTGGGGGAGATCCTGGTGCGCGCCTTCGGCGCTGATCACCAGGCCGATCACTCCGCGCTGGCCGCAGAGCTCTCCACGGTCGAACGCCCATTGCAGCAGCGCGCTGTCGAAGCCGAGCATGGGCGCCGGCAGGCGCACCTGTTGCGGATAACGCAGATATACGGAGTAGATCGGCTGATACCCGAGCGCGTCGACTGCCTCGGCGACCTCGGCGAGCGCGGTGATCCCGATGAGGAACGCCTTCGCGTGGTAGGGCGCGACTGCGCACACGACGCAATCGTAGACTTGCTCGGTGCTCCCGCAGCTCACCGTGAAACCGTCGCGGGCCTGGTCGATCCCGGTCACGCGCTGCCCGGCGAGCACGGTGCCGCCGCGCGCCGAGATGTAGGCCGCGGCCGGTTCGGGAAAAAGAGCCGACAGGTCCGCGCGCGGCAGCAGGAAATCGGTCGCATCGCGGCCGGCGTCGAAGCTGTCGCGCAGCACGTTGAGGAATACCTGCGCCGAAGCCGCTTCGAGCGGGGTGTTGAGTGCGGATACGCACAGCGGCCGCCACAGGAAACGCGTGAGGCGCGCATCCTGTGCATGCTGCTCGAGCAGTCCCGCAGCGCTTGTGTCCTGTTCGAGGCGGTAGCCTTTGCGGCGCATTCGCAGCATGAATCGCGCTGCCGCAAGACGTCCGCCGAGGGCCGCGCCGCGCGCCGTGAGCAGTCCGGCGAGCAGGTTGAGCGGCGCCGGAAAGTTTGCCGCCGCGAGGTGGAAGCGCTCGTGGATCCGCCACGCGAGCGGCAGGCGCAGGAAGAGCCGCTCGGGGTCGGCGCCCGCCAGGCGCATCAGGCGCAGCGTCTCGCGGTAGGCGCCGATCAGGATATGCAGCCCGTTGTCGAGCGCGAGCTCGCGATGCTCGATGCGCCGCGCCCGCCCGCCGAGCGTCCTGGCGGACTCGAACACCGTGACGGGGACGCCGCGCTCGGCGAGCGTGACGGCCGCCGCCATGCCGGCGTAGCCGCCGCCGATCACGGCCACGTTCATGGGTGCGGGCAGCGAGCCTTGCGCCGGTAAGGAGGGCCTACGCGGCGACCGCGGTCTTGCGCTGCGCGGCGGCGGCTCCCGCGCCGGACCATACCCGTTCAGGCACGCAAACGTGGCCCTCGAACAGCCGCCGCGCGGTGCGGATCAGCGCGGCGCGCCGGATCACCGGCGTGTCACCGGCGAAATCGGCATCGAGATCGATCGCGATCATACCGGAGGGATGCTCGAGCTGGATCACGCCCTGCGGTGCCGCGGGGAGCGACACCAGGCGCGAGGCGACCGTGCCCGGAATGGCGCAGGCAGAGGCGACGCACACGGTGCCGGTGACCGCGTGCGCCTTGTGGCAGGCGTAAGGTACGAAGTAGCGTGAGGCGATGGTGCCGCCGTGCCGCGGGCGCGCGAGCAGCCCGACCTTGGGCACGACGAGCCCGGATACATCGCCCATGCCCATCAGCACGCCGGCCTTGCGGCGGATCGTCTCCATGCGCGCGAAGAGCTCCCGGTCGGCGTCGAGCTTGGCAGCCGTCTCGTGGCCGCTCTTGCCGAGTTGTTCGGCCGCCATCAGCACCATCGGCATGGCGACGTCCACGCAGCTCACCTCGACGCCATCGATGACATCGAGCGTGCGTCCGGTAGGGAGCAGCCTGCCCGTGACGGAACCGATCGCACTCCTGAAGTTGAGCTTTACGGGAGCGGCGGTTCCCGGCACGCCGTCGATCGCCGCATCGCCCTCGTAGGTGACCTTGCCGTCGGGCGTCTGGACGATGGAATCCACCAGCGCCTGGGTGTTGACGTTGAAGATGCGCACCGTCGTCTCGGGATGGCGCGCGGGCACCAGCCCGGACTCGATCGCGTATGGACCGACCGCAACCAGCATGTTGCCGCAATTGGGCTTGGTATCCACTAGCCGTTCGTTGATGAGTACTTGCGCGAAGAGGTAATCCACGTCGGCTTCCGCGCTGCGCGAGCGACTGATGATCGCAACCTTGCTGGTGAGCGGGTTGGCGCCGCCGATGCCGTCTACCTGGTATTCGTGCGGCGAGCCCATGACTGCGAGCAGCACTGCATCGCGCTCGCGCGGGTCGGAGGGCAGGTCGGAGGCGAGGAAGAACGGACCGCGCGAAGTGCCGCCGCGCATCAGCACGCATGGGATCCTGGTCTGCATCACGGATTACTCCTTAACGCGTTGATTTGATTATAGCCGATGGCGGCACCCCGGGATTCGAAGGCAGATAGGCATGCAGCTCGAATTTGACGGCAATTCTGAACGTAGATACGGTAATCACATACCGCGCCTCAAGGCCTGTCCCATGCAGGACCCGTCACGAGACTCGAGTTGAAAGTCGTGCAGATCGGCAATTCCCGAGGCGTGCGTCTGCCCAAAGCCGTGCTCGACCGCTACTCCATCACGGACGCGCTGGTACTGGAAGTACGGGGGGAGGGTCTGCTCCTGCGCAACAAGAAGGACAAGCGTCTGTCTTGGGAAAACGCATATAAGGAGGTGGCGCGCGAGCATGAGGACTGGAGCGATCTCGACGCGACTACCGCCGACGGCCTCGATAAGGAATAGCGGTGGACGGCGAAGTCGAGCGTTATGGCGTCTTGTTAACCTTGATCCCACGCGCGGAAGTGAGATATCGAAAACCCGGCCGGTGGTTGTCGTCAGCCAGGACAACGCGGGGCGCAAGGCGGAAATCGCCGTGGACCAGATCCGCACCATCAGCAAGAAGCGGCTCGGCCGGCAGCTCGACCGGCATCACCGCCCCGGTGATGTGGCGCGCGGCGGGGAGGCGGGAATTCAATCCCGGTTCCGGGCGAGCAGGTTGACATACTGACATACCGCAGATAACATCGGCGCGATGAGGACCACCATCCGGTTGAAGGAAGCGTTGCTCGGGCGCGCGAAGCGTGAAGCCGCGCGGCGCGGAGTGACGCTGACCGCGCTGATCGAGCAGGGGTTGCGTCTCGCGCTGGCGCGCCCGGCGCAGGTGCGCCGGGCCGCGCGCGTGGTGCTCCCGGTCTGCCGGCGCGGCGGCGGCGTTCATCCCGGCGTCAATCTCGACAATTCGGCGAATCTGCTCGACCGGATGGACGAACGCGGGTGATCCTGCCCGACGTCAACGTCCTCATCTACGCGTTTCGGAACGATTCCGCTGACCACGAGCGCTACCGCGAGTGGCTCGATTCGGTGATCAATGGTTCCCAGGCCTATGGCATCGCGCCCCAGGTGCTCGCCTCACTGGTGCGCGTGACGACGCACCCGAAGATATTCATGCGGCCGAGCCGCGCCGAAGACGCCTTTTCCTTCAGCCGCACGCTGTTGTCGCAGCCCAATGCAACCGTGGTGACGCCGGGCGCACGGCACTGGGGAATCTTCGAGGCGCTTTGCCGCGAGGCTGCGGCGGGCGGCAATCTGGTGCAGGATGCATGGTTTGCCGCTCTCGCGATCGAAAGCGGCTGCGAATGGATCAGCACGGACCGCGATTACGCGCGGTTCCCGGGGCTTGCCTGGCGCACCCCCTTGTAGAGCGGAGATGAAGAAGGTCCCGGCGCTCTCGTCAGAACGCGAAGCGCCTGAGACCGCCGTCCACCGGCAGCACCGCGCCGGTGATGTAGCCGGCGACGCGGGAAGAGAGGAAGACGGCGAGCGCCGCCAGTTCCTCGGGCTCGCCGTAACGTCCGACCGGGATGTCCTCGGCGGACTGTTTCGCGCGGAATTCCGGCGAGTACTTGCGGCGGATCTGCTCGCTCATGATGCGCCCGCACCAGAGCGGTCTTGCCCTTCAGTTGCAGGTCCATTCTCCTTCCTATCGAAAAGCGTGACGTGATACAGCGTGACATGGTACTGCGTGACGTGATACGGCGTGGTCGTAGCTCTAACGCCTTTCCATGTCACGCATCACCACGTCACGATTCATCATGTCGCGCCTCATCCCTTTAGCCATGTCCGCCAGGCGATCCAGAGCTGGCGTATCGGAGTGAGCGCGGTGCGCCGTGTGAGCACGCGGCAGCCGTCGGCCCGGATCTCGTCGAGGAGCGTCCGGTAGATGGCGGCCATGATGATGCCGGCGCGCTGCGCGCGGCGATCCACCGCGGGCAGCGCGGAGAACGCCTTGTCGTAATACGCGGCCGCGCGCTCGATCTGGAACTCCATCAGGCGCCGGAACGCGTCGGTCTCGCGCGACTGCGCGATGTCGGAGACGGTGACGCCGTGGCGCTCGAGCTCGTCGAGCGGGAGGTAGATGCGGCCGCGGCGGGCGTCCTCGCCCACGTCGCGCACGATATTCGTGAGCTGGAACGCCAGGCCGAGATTGGAGGCGTACTCGAGCGTGCGCCGGTCCTGGTAGCCGAAGATCTCGGCCGAGAGCAGGCCGACCACGCCCGCCACGCGGTGGCAGTAGAGCCGGAGCAGCTCGAAATCCGGATAATGGCTGCGCTCCAGGTCCATCTCCATGCCGTCGATGATCTCCTCGAGCCGCTCGTGCGCGAGGTTGAAGCGCGGGGCGAGCTCGGCGAGAGCGCGCGCCACCGGGTGCTGCGGGCTGCCGTTGAAGACGGCGGCAATCTCGCGGCGCCACCACGCGAGCTTCGCGCGCGCAACGGCGGCGTCGGAGCATTCGTCCACCACGTCGTCCACCTCGCGGCAGAAGGCGTAGAGCGCGGTGATCGCGCGACGCCGCTCCTCGGGCAGGAACAGGAAGCTGTAATAGAAGCTGGAGCCGCTGGCAGCGGCTTTCTCCCGGCAGTATTGGTGCGGGTCCATGTTCAAGGCCGGAAAGACGTGACCGAGGATGCGTGACGTGGTGGAGCGCGGCGTGGGGGGACGTGACCGGAGATTGATTGTTGGTGATCACGCCCTGTTGCGTCACGCCGTATCATGTCACGCTGGATCGCGTCACGCAGCATCACGTCACGGATTCGAGAGAGCGCGCGCGAGCATGATCGGCCAGTCGAACCACTTCAGGACGGGCCGGTGCCGGAAAACGTCGCCGCCAACGGCGCCGATCTTGGACAGGATGCGGTCCCCCCCCTGGACGATCATCCGCATCTCGAGCCCGATGCGGCCGGGGAGGATGCGCCCGAGCGGCGCCCCGCCCATGAGCATGGAGCGCGCGCGATCCGCCTGGAATGCCATGAATGCGGGCCAGTTGCCGCCCGCGTCACCGCGCGCGATCTGCTCTTCGCTCACCCCGAAGCGCGCGAGCTCGTCCTGCGGCATGTAGATGCGCCCCTTTTCATAGTCGATGGGGACGTCCTGGAGGAAATTGATCAGCTGCAGGCTCGAGCATACCGCGTCGGAGTGGGCGAGATTCTGCGGTGTGGCCGTCCCGTAGAGCACGAGCAGCAGCCGGCCCACGGGGTTGGCCGAGCGCCGGCAGTAGTCGAGCACCTCGGTGAAGTCGGCGTAGCGCGGCTTGACGACGTCCTGGGAAAACGCCGAGAGCAGGTCCGCGAAGGCGTCGATCGGCAGCTGGTGGCGGCCGATCGCCTCCGCCAGGGCGGCGAACCACGGGATGCCCGGCGCGGCCCCGCGCTCGATGCGCGCGAGCTCCTCGCGGAAGGCGGCGAGAGCAGCCAGTCTCGTCGCGGCCGGCGCCTCCCCCTCGTCCGCGAAGTCGTCAGCTTCCCGGGCAAAGCGGTAGATCAGTGCTACCGGATGCCGCAATTTGCGAGGCAAAAGCAGCGAAGCGACCGGGAAATTCTCGTAGTGGCGGACGGCCATCAATGGCCATGTAAAATATTAGTATTATCAGCAAGTTGCAGAGTATACTTAAGACAACTTGCAAACTTTCGGGGCGCACCTGATTATATTACAATCAGAAAGTCGCGAAAGTGGCGGAATTGGTAGACGCACCAGATTTAGGTTCTGGCGCCGTAAGGCATGGGGGTTCGAGTCCCTCCTTTCGCACCAGGCGGGTGGTGGCGCTGGTGGGGCGGGGAGATGCCGGAGTCGTATGCGGACGGGTGGTTTCGGCGGCGGGACCGGCCGGCGGCTGCGGGGACAGAATAGGACAGAGTCATAACGGCACATGCAGGCGAATTTGGAGACATTGAGCGAGCTCGAGCGGCGCCTGAGCGTGAGTCTGCCGGCTGCGGACATCGTGGGCGAGGTGGAAAGCCGGCTCAAACGGCTCTCGCGCACGGTGAAGATGCACGGGTTCCGGCCCGGCAAGGTGCCGCTCAAGGTCGTGACTCAGCACTACGGCACGCAGGTGCGGCAGGAAGTACTCGGCGATGCGATGGAACGGAGCTTTGGCGAGGCCGTGCGCCAGCAGAACCTGAAGGTCGTGGGTTATCCGCGGTTCGAGCCCAAGCCGCTCCCGGAGGACGCCGCGGAGTTCGAGTACAGCGCCACGTTCGAGATCTATCCGGAGGTGGCGGTCGGGAACATCGCGGACATCACGCTCGAGCGGCCGGTGCTCGAGGTGGGCGAGGCGGAGGTGGACAAGACCATCAAGATCATGCGGCACCAGCGCACGCAATTCGAGCCTGTGGAGCGGGCTGCCGGGAACGGCGACCGCGTCACGCTCGATTTCCGCGGCACGATCGACGGGGCGGAATTTCCCGGCGGAACCGGCCAGGACCAGGCGGCCGTGCTCGGCGAAGGGCGCCTGCTGCCGGAGTTCGAGGGCAACCTTGTCGGCATGAAGAGCGGGGAGTCGCGGACGTTCAACACGTGCTTCCCCGAGGATTACCGCGGGCGCGAAGTCGCGGGCAAGAGCGCCCGATTCGAGGTGAGCGTGAAGCAGGTCGCCGCGCCGCGGCTGCCGGAGGTGGACGGCGAGTTTGCGAAGAGCCTCGGGGTGCGGGACGGCGATCTCGCCAAGATGCGCGCGGAAATCAAGGGCAACCTCGAGCGCGAGGTGAGGACCCGGCTCAAGAACCGTGTCAAGGAACAGGTGATGCAGGCGCTGCTCGACGCAACCCGGCTCGATGCGCCCAGGACGCTGGTGGAAGCGGAGATGCGGCGCATGCAGGCGGCGGCGCGCCAGGATCTCGCTGCGCGCGGAGTCAAGGTCACGCAGGACACGCCGCTGCCGGAAGAGGTGTTCGAAAAACAGGCGCAGCGCCGGGTCATCCTCGGCCTGATCCTCGCGGAGCTGGTGAAAACGCACGAGCTGCACGCGAAGCCCGACCAGGTGCGCGCCGTGGTCGAGGAGCAGGCCCAGACCTTCGAGCGCCCCGAGGAGGTCGTGAAGTGGTTTTATGCCTCGCCGGAGCGGCTGCGCGACGCGGAGTCCATGGTGCTCGAGGACAACGTGGTCAAATGGGCGCTCGGCACGGCCCGGGTTGCGGACAAGAGCATTGCGTTTGACGAATTGATGGGGAATCCGTGATGGGAGTTTTTCACGACGAACCGCAGGGCCTCGGGTTGATCCCGATGGTCATCGAGCAGAGCGGGCGCGGCGAGCGCGCCTACGACATTTATTCGCGCCTGCTCAAGGAGCGCGTGGTGTTCCTGGTCGGGCCGGTGAGCGAGGTGACGGCCAATCTCATCGTCGCGCAGCTGCTCTTCCTCGAGTCCGAGAACCCGGACAAGGAGATCTCGTTCTACATCAATTCTCCGGGCGGATCGGTTTCGGCGGGACTTGCCATCTACGACACCATGCAGTTTGTCAAGCCCGATGTGTCCACGCTCTGTATCGGACAGGCTGCGAGCATGGGCTCGCTGCTGCTGGCGGCGGGGGCGAAGGGCAAGCGCTACTGCCTGCCCAACTCGCGCGTGATGATCCATCAGCCGATGGGCGGCTTCCAGGGGCAGGCCTCGGACGTGGAGATCCATGCCCGGGAGATCCTTTTCCTCAAGGGGCGGCTCAACGAGATCATGGCGAAGCACACCGGACAGCCGATCGAGGTCATACAGAAGGACACGGATCGCGACAATTTCCTCAGCGCCGAGCAAGCGGTGAAATACGGCATCTCGGACAAGGTGCTCGTGACCCGAACGGAGAGCATGGCGTGAGGTCGTAGCTTCAGGGGGAACGAAGGAAGGCGTATGTCGGACAAAGTGGGCGGAGAGAAACTGCTGTATTGCTCGTTCTGCGGCAAGAGCCAGCACGAGGTGCGCAAGCTCATCGCGGGACCGTCGGTGTTCATCTGCGATGAGTGCATCGAGCTGTGCAACGACATCATCCGCGAGGAGACGCAGGGCGACCACGGCGCCAAGGGCGCGAAGTCCGACCTGCCGGTGCCGCGCGAGATCCGGGCGATCCTCGACCAGTACGTGATCGGCCAGGACCTTGCCAAGAAGATCCTGTCGGTCGCCGTATACAATCATTACAAGCGCCTGAAGACGCTCGCCAAGAACGACGACGTCGAGCTTGCCAAGTCGAACATCCTGCTGATCGGGCCGACCGGATCGGGCAAGACGCTGCTTGCGCAGACGCTCGCGCGGCTGCTCAACGTCCCCTTCGTGATGGCCGACGCCACGACGTTGACCGAGGCCGGCTACGTCGGCGAGGACGTGGAGAACATCATCCAGAAGCTGCTGCAGAAGTGCGATTACGACGTGGAGAAGGCGCAGCGCGGCATCGTCTACATCGACGAGATCGACAAGATCTCGCGCAAGTCGGACAACCCCTCGATCACGCGCGACGTTTCCGGGGAGGGCGTGCAGCAGGCGCTGTTGAAGCTCATCGAGGGCACCATCGCCGCGGTGCCCCCGCAGGGCGGGCGCAAGCACCCCAACCAGGAATTCGTCCAGGTGGACACCACCAACATCCTGTTCGTCTGCGGGGGGGCGTTCGACGGGCTCGACAAGATCATCCGCGCCCGGTCGGAGAAGAGCGGCATCGGCTTCGGCGCGGAAGTGCGCTCCCGCGACAACCGCAAGGACATCACCAAGGTCCTGCGCGACGTGCAGCCCGAGGACCTCATCAAGTACGGACTCATTCCGGAGTTCGTGGGGCGGCTGCCGGTGGTGGCCACGCTCGAAGAGCTCGACGAGCAGGCGCTGATCCAGATCCTCACGCAGCCGAAGAATGCGCTGCTCAAGCAGTTCCACAAGATGTTCGGCATGGAGGGCGTCGAGCTCGAGGTGCGCGAGGCAGCGCTGCGGTCGATCGCGAAACGCGCGCTCGAGCGCAAGACGGGCGCGCGCGGGCTGCGCTCGATCCTCGAGCACACCCTGCTGAACACCATGTTCGACCTTCCTTCGATGGAGAACGTGGTCAAGGTGGTGGTGGACGAGAACACCATCACGCAGGATGCGACCCCGCTGCTGATCTACGCCGATCAGCCCAAGGTAGCCGGCTCCTCGCACTAAGAGTGCCTAACATAATGAAACGCGCGTGCGTTGCGAGCCAGAATTGGTGATGACGCGAAGGGCGGTGCAGGGCATATCGCGTATATGGCCAAGCCGCCCGACAAAGTCAGCGCCGATTGTGGCCGCAACCCCTTGTGGGCTGGCGCGAATTTTGGCCCATGGCTTTGTCGCTCACCTTGTGAATATTCGCGATATTCACTGCGGCGAGCTTCGCGCCCTGAGCCAAAATCGTGCCAGCGCATCACGTGTTTCATTATGTTAGGCACTCTAGGGCGGCAGCAGTTGCCGCGAAAGGGGTTTGGAATCATGCCAGTGCGCGCGCGCTTGAAATTTTCGGGAATCTCCCCCACCTTCACGCTATCCAACTTCTGCGGATGATCCACACAATGCCTAACGAACAAGACATGTTGCAAATGCCCCTGCTGCCGTTGCGGGATGTGGTCGTGTTTCCGCACATGGTGATCCCGCTGTTCGTCGGGCGCCCCAAGTCGATCAAGGCGCTCGAGACGGCGATGGACGCGGGCAAGAGCATCGTGCTCGTCGCCCAGAAGTCGGCGGCCAAGGACGATCCGGCACCCGAGGACATGTACCGGATCGGCAGCATCGCCAACATCCTGCAGATGCTCAAGCTCCCCGACGGCACCGTCAAAGTGCTGGTCGAGGGCACCCAGCGCGCCGCGCTGCACGAGATCTCTGACGCCAAGACCCATTACGCCGTGACCGTGACGCCGATGGCGCCCGAGGCCGTGGCCGATCACGAGATCGAGGCGATGCGGCGCACGATGATCCAGCAGTTCGACCAGTACGTGAAGTTGAACAAGAAGATCCCGCCCGAGATCCTGACTTCGCTCGCCGGCATCGACGAGGCCGGGCGGCTCGCCGACACCATCGCCGCGCACCTGCCGCTCAAGCTCGAGCAGAAGCAGGAGGTGCTCGAGATGTTCAACATCAAGCAGCGCCTCGAGCACCTGCTGAAGCTCGTCGAGGGCGAGCTCGAGATCCTGCAGGTGGAAAAGCGCATCCGCGGGCGCGTCAAGCGCCAGATGGAGAAGAGCCAGCGCGAGTACTACCTCAACGAGCAGGTCAAGGCGATCCAGAAGGAGCTCGGCGAGCTCGAGGAAGGCGCCGATCTCGACGAGGTCGAGAAGCGCATCAAGTCGGCGCACATGCCGAAGGAAGCGCGCAAGAAAGCGGAAGCGGAGCTGAAGAAGCTGCGGCTGATGTCTCCGATGTCGGCCGAGGCCACCGTGGTGCGCAATTACATCGATGTGCTCATTTCCCTGCCCTGGAAGAAGAAGAGCAAGATCAGCGCGGACCTCGCGGTTGCGGAGAAGGTGCTCAATGAGGACCACTACGGGCTGGAGAAGGTGAAGGAGCGCATTGTCGAGTACCTCGCTGTCCAGCAGCGCGTGGACAAGCTGAAGGGGCCGATCCTGTGCCTGGTCGGAGCGCCCGGCGTGGGCAAGACGTCGCTGGGGCAATCGATCGCGCGCGCGACCAACCGCAAGTTCGTGCGCATGTCGCTGGGCGGCGTGCGCGACGAAGCGGAGATTCGCGGGCACCGGCGCACCTACATCGGCTCGATGCCGGGCAAGATCCTTCAGAACATGAGCAAGGTCGGCGTGAGGAACCCGCTGTTCCTGCTCGACGAAGTGGACAAGATGGGCATGGATTTCCGCGGCGACCCGGCCTCGGCCCTGCTGGAAGTGCTGGATCCCGAGCAGAACCACACTTTCGTCGACCACTACATCGAGGTCGAATACGACCTCTCCGACGTGATGTTCGTGTGCACGGCCAACACGCTCAACATCCCGCCGGCGCTGCTCGATCGCATGGAGACGATCCGGCTCTCGGGCTACACCGAGGACGAGAAGGTGAACATCGCCATCCGGCACCTGCTGCCGAAGCTGATGAAGAACCACGGGCTCGCGCCCAACGAGATGCAGCTCTCCGAGGCCGGCGTGCGGGACATCATCCGCTACTACACGCGCGAGGCCGGCGTGCGCGCGCTGGAGCGGGATCTGTCCAAGATCTGCCGCAAGGTGGTGAAGAACCTCGTGCGTGACGGCGCGGAGAAGAAGGTCGTGGTCAACGCGCGCAATCTCGACAAGTACCTCGGGGTGCGCCGCTACACCTACGGCATGGCCGAGAAGAACAACCAGGTCGGGCAGGTGAACGGCCTGGCGTGGACCGAGGTGGGGGGAGAACTCCTCACCATCGAGGCCGCGATCATGGCTGGAAAGGGCAAGATGACCACGACCGGCAAGCTCGGGGAAGTCATGCAGGAATCGGTGCAGGCGGCGCTGTCCGTGGTGCGCAGCCGCTCCAAACGGCTCGGCATCGCCGGGGATTTCTACCAGAAGAACGACATACACATCCACCTGCCCGAAGGCGCGACGCCCAAGGACGGCCCGAGCGCGGGAATCGGCATTTGCACCGCGATGGTGTCGGCGCTCACGGGCATCCCGGTGCGCGCGGATGTGGCGATGACCGGTGAGATCACGCTGCGCGGCGAAGTGCTTCCGATCGGGGGACTCAAGGAGAAGCTGCTTGCGGCGCACCGCCGCGGGATCAAGACCGTGCTCATTCCTGACGAGAACGTCAAGGATCTCACGGAAATCCCTGATAACGTTAAGAACCGGCTCGACATACACCCGGTGAAATGGATCGACAGCGTGCTCGAGCTCGCGCTCGAGCACAAACCGGAGCCGCTGTCGGAGGATTCCGACGCGGCGCCGCCCATCCCGCCGGTGACGGAAGCGCCGGCATCCGCCGCGGTCAAGCACTAAGCTCAGGTTTTTCGGCAGATTCCCGCGCTCGATTCGTGACGACGCGACTTGGTCCGGAAGTCGCGTTGTGACATTGTTGGCAAAGATGCCGCGCAGCGGGCGAGAGTTTTCGTTTGCTTGCTTGACAGTCGGTTTTTGCGCTTGCTATAAAGCAGCTGGCGCATTTCAAACGGCGTTCGCCGCACAATAACTGCAAGGACGTTTCCGCGTTGCCGCCCCCGACGCTCGAGGGCACGGCCATGGCGGAGAATTTGTCTCTGACAACCGGGGAAGAAGGGAGATCAGGGTGAACAAGGCTGAGATTGTCGAGATAGTCGCAAGGTCGGCTGGCATTTCGAAAACCGCATCCGAGAAGGCGGTGGATGGCGCGCTCGCCGCAATCAAGGGCGCATTGAAGAGGGGCCAGTCGGTGACGCTGGTCGGGTTCGGCACCTTCAGGGTGGGCAGGCGGTCCGCGCGTGTTGGCCGCAACCCGCGCACCGGCGAGGAAATCCGGATCAAGGCCGCGAAAGTGCCCAAGTTCAGCGCTGGCAAGGCATTGAAAGATGCGGTAAACTGACCGCCCGGCTGTAGTCCGGCGGTATCGAATCGGGGCGGGCGCGGGGATACTCGCGGCCTGCCCCAAGTATTTTTGGGGTTTGCCGGAGGATTGCGCGTTGAACCGCGGAGCGGTCCCGTCCGTCCGAGCGTGCAGAAGCGGACCGGGGCCGCTGCGCGTTGAGCGGTGGACGTGTACCATCCGTTCGAACGCGCAGACTTAAAACGGCGCGGAGCGTCCGTTTTAAGGGTGCTTAGCTCAGCTGGCAGAGCGTCGCCCTTACAAGGCGAAGGTCGGGAGTTCGAGCCTCTCAGCACCCACCAGTCGATGGCAGTGTTGAATCTTGAATGCTGAATGCTGAATGCCCAGCACGAAAGCGCCAACGGGAACACGCCGGGCTGGCGCTCATTCATCATTCATCATTGTTTTTGTGGGAGCGGTAGTTCAGTTGGTTAGAATACCGGCCTGTCACGCCGGGGGTCGCGGGTTCGAGTCCCGTCCGCTCCGCCAGTTTTCAAAAAGGCGAATGGCATTCGCCTTTTTCTCTTGTGACTCGTGACCGGTGACTCGTGACTCGAGAATTATTTCTTCCGACGATGCCGCAAGCCGCGTTTAACGAGTCACCAGTGACCAGTCACGCGTCACGCCGTTCAGCTTATGTTTGATTTCGTCGCCAGACACAAGAAACTCGTCCAGTTCGGGCTGTTCCTCGTGTTCGTGCCGTTCATACTGGTCGGCGCCTTCGAGTACTTCCGCGGCGGTGGAGGCGCGCAGGTGATCGCAGAGGTAGGGGACTACCAGATCACGAGGGAGGAATTCAGCCGCGCGCTGCGCGACCGGCAGCAGGCGCTGCAGCAGTTGGCGCAGGGGCGCATCGAGCCCGGCATGCTCGACAGCCCGGAACTGCGCTATTCCACGCTCGAGGGCCTGATCCAGCGCCGGGTGCTGCTGGACCGCGCGCTGCGCTCCGGCATGACGATCGGCGACGCGCAGCTGCAAGAGATCATCGCCGAGCTGCCCCTGTTCCGGGACGACACGAACAAGTTTTCGTTCGCGCGATACGAGCAGTTCCTGAAGTACGAAGGGATGACGCCGGTCATGTTCGAGGCGCGGCTGCGCCAGGACCTGATGCTGGAGCACTTGAAGGATGGCTATGCGGGAAGCAACTTCGTCCCCAAGACCGTGATCGAGCAGCTGGTCAGGCTCTCCGAGCAGCAGCGCGAGGTGAGCCACCACACGATCGCGCCCGACAAGTACCTCGGCCGGGCGCAGCTCGAGGCGGATGCCGCGCAGAAGCACTATGCCGCGAATCCGGACGAGTTCCGGGTTCCGGAGCAGGTCCGCATCGAATACCTGGTGCTCTCGCCCGATGCGCTGGTTCCGCGGATGCAGGTGAGTGCCGCCGAGGTGGACGCCGCGTTCCAGCAGCAGGTAGTCTCGGTAGGGAAGGAGCGGGAACGCGCCCGCGCCAGGGCCGAAGAGGTTTTGGCCGAGCTCCGGCGTAATCCCGCGCGCTTCGAGGAACTGGCGAAGAAACATTCCCAGGACCCCGGGTCGGCAGCGAACGGCGGGGATCTCGGTTTCTTCGGCAGGGGCGTGATGACCAAGGCGTTCGAAGATGCCGTCTTCAAGCTCAAGGAGGGCGAAATCAGCCCGATCGTGAGCAGCGATTTCGGATTTCACATCATCAGGGTGACGGGAGTGCGGCCCGTAGCGGGCGCCAAGGGCAAGGGCGAGGAGCGGCGCGCGAGCCACGTCCTGTTCACCGCGCCGAAGGAAGCGGAGATCAAGGGCGGGAAAAGCGAAATCGAGCTCGAGCTGAAGCGGCAGGCGGCCCGCCGGCGGTTCGCGGAGACCGCGGACAGTTTCAACAACGTGGTCTACGAGCAGTCCGAAAGCCTCAAGGCGGCCGCGGAGCTCATCAATTCGGAGCCCCGGCAAAGCGGCTGGATCACGCGCGAGGGCGGGGGAGACAATGCGCTGCTCGCCAATCCCAAGCTGCTGCAGGCGGTGTTCTCCGAGGATGTTCTCAAGAACAAGCACAATACGGAGGTGGTCGAGGTCGCGGCGAACACGCTGGTCGCGGCGCGCGTCATCGAGCATAAGCCCGCGGCCATGCAGCCGTTCGAGTCGATACACGCCGCGCTCGAGAAGAAGCTTCGTTTGCGTGAAGCGGGCAAGCTCGCGGCGGAGGAAGGCCGCAAGCTCCTGGAGCAGTTGAGGCAAGGCAAGGCGGCGCAGATCGCGTGGAGCGCGCCTCAGCTCATCAGCCGCTCCGACCACAAAGGACTTCCCGAACCCGTGGTCCAGCAGGCGTTCCGGCTCGACGCGGGCAAATCGCCTTCCTATGGCGGGTTCGAGGCGCCGCAGGGAGGCTATACGCTGGTGCGGATGACACGCGTGGTCGAGCCCTCGACCATACCCGGGGAGAAACGCGACGCGTTTGTCCAGGCCCTGCGCCAGCTACGCGGCCAGGAGGAATTCGGGGCCTACGTGGCCAGCCTCAAGAAGAAGGCCGAGGTCACGATTCGCAAGGAACAATTCGAAGCGACCGAACAGGCACCGGCGGGCCAGCCTGCGGCGCCTCCCGGAGGGCAGCCGCGGCGCGGCCGGTTGTGAGCCCGCGCTTTCCCGTTGCGCCCATCGCTTCCGTGCGCCGCGCGGGCATCGTCCGTGGCGGCTCGTGAAAAATGCAACCGCGCCGGGCGGCGCGGGTACTTCCGGTTTCAACCTTCCGACTTTATTCCGCCGACGGTGATGTTGAAGCCGCAGTCCACGTACGTGATCTCGCCGGTGACGCCCGCGGCGAGATCGCTCATCAGAAACGCCGCGACGTTGCCGACGTCGTCCGTCGTCACGTTGCGCCGGAGCGGGGCGTTGTCCTCGACGAGCTTCAGGATCTTTCCGAATTCTCCGATGCCCGCGGCGGCGAGGGTCTTGATCGGACCTGCGGAGAGGCCGTTCACCCGTATCCCCCTGGGGCCGAGATCCTGCGCAAGATAGCGCACGAGCGCCTCGAGGCTCGCCTTGGCGAGTCCCATCACGTTGTAGTTCGGCAGAGCGCGAACAGCGCCAAGATAGGTCAGCGTGAGCAGCGCCGCGCGCCGCCCTTCCATCAGCGGCAGCCCGGCTTTCGCCAGGGCGGCGAAGCTGTACGAGCTCACATCGTGCGCGATGCGGAAGCCGTCGCGCGTGAGGCCCTCGAGCAACCTTCCCTTGAGCGCCTCACGGGGAGCGAACGCGATCGAGTGCACGATGCCGTCGAGCCCGTTCCACTGTTTCCCGAGCTTGGCGAACAGTTCGGTGATTTGCCCGTCGCTCGCTACGTCGCAGGGAAGCACGGGAGGGTCGCTGAACTCCTGCGCCAGCTGCTCGACGCGCTCGCGCACGTCCTCGCTCTGGTAGGTGAAGGCAAGGCTCGCGCCCTCGCGCGCGAGCGCCCTGGCGATACCGTAGGCGATGGAGCGGTTTGACAGCAGGCCAGTGACAAGAATCTTCTTGTCCTGCAGAAACCCCATAATGGTTCCCCTGGTTGTTGCGGCGGCCGGGCGGCACGCGCCGGGCGCGCCCGTTCGACACGCGGGGCACATCGGAGGGAGGCGCCCGGGGAGATTATAACGTAGGGCCCCGGCCGGACCTGGAGTCCGCCCGTGCCACGCTCATTTCATTTGGGCTACACTTCGCCAAGGACCGAAAAGCGTGAGCCGTGAGCCGTTGATGCGTTTTCTCTCCCCGCTTGCAGGAAGGCGGCCGGGCAGGGGAGCGTCGGATCACACGATACCCCGCGTAGTGGTTTTCGGGATGGCGTCGTTTCTCCATCGCGCAGCCCTCGTGGCGGCCGCGCTCGTTGCCGGGTGCAGCGGCGCGCCGTGGAACAATCCGCACCCCGTATCCCAGTCCGGCGGCAACATCCTTTATTCCTCGTTCTCCGAGCGGCCCAAGCATCTCGACCCGGTACAGTCGTACAGCTCGAACGAGTATGCGTTCATCGGCAACATCTACCAGCCGCCGCTGCAGTACCACTATTTCAAGCGGCCTTACGAGCTGATCCCGTACTCGGCGACCGAGGTGCCGCGGGCGCAGTTCTACGATGCGTCCGGGCGGCGCCTGCCCGACACGGCCCATGCGCGGGACGTCGCCTACAGCGACTACGTGATCCACATCCGGCCCGGCATCCTGTACCAGCCGCACCCGGCGCTGGCTACGGACGAACAGGGTCGCCACGCCTATCACGATCTGCAGCCCGGGGATCTCGACGGCATACACGCGATCGGAGATTTCAGGCGCACGGGCACGCGCGAGCTCGTCGCGGCGGATTACGTGCACCAGCTGAAGCGCCTCGCGCACCCGCGCCTGCACTCTCCGATCATGCAGCTGATGGGCGAGTACATCGTGGGCCTGAAGGAGCTTGCGCGCGAGCTCGCGGAGTCCGCCAAAACGCTGCCCAGGGGCGGATTTCTCGATCTCACGCGCCACGAAGTCTCCGGCGTGCAGGTGCTCGACCGCCACACCTATCGCATCCGGGTGCGGGGCAAGTACCCTCAGTTCGTCTACTGGCTCGCGATGCCGTTTTTCTCGCCGGTCCCGCCCGAGGCCGACCGCTTTTACGCGCAGCCGGGCATGGCGGAGAAGAACATCACGCTCGACTGGTTCCCGGTCGGCACCGGGCCCTACATGCTGACGGTCAACAATCCGAACCGGCAGATGGTGCTCGAGCGCAATCCGAACTATCGCGGCGAGACCTATCCGGGAGAAGGCGAGCCCGGGGATGCGGAAGCGGGGCTGCTGCGGGACGCGGGCAAGTCCCTGCCGTTCATAGACAAGATCGTCTACAGCCTGGAGAAGGAGCAGATCCCGTACTGGAACAAGTTCCTGCAGGGCTACTACGACGCTTCCGGCATCAGCTCCGACACCTTTGACCAGGCGGTGCAGTTCACGGGGCAGGGCGACGTCACGCTCTCCGATGACATGAAGAAGCAGGGGATTACGCTGCTCACCTCCGTGTCGGCCACCGTGTTCTACCTCGGCTTCAACATGCTTGATCCGGACGTGGGCGGGTCCACCGAGCGGGGGCGCAAGCTGCGCCACGCGATCTCCATCGCCATCGACCAGGAGGAATTCATCTCCATCTTCCGCAACGGACGCGGCATTCCCTCCCAGGGCCCGATTCCTCCGGGAATCTTCGGCTACCGCGAGGGCAGGGAGGGCATCAACCCGTACGTGTACGAGTGGGCGGACGGCGCGCCGCGGCGCAAGTCCATCGAGCAGGCGAAGGCGCTGCTCGCGGAGGCGGGCTATCCGAACGGGCGCGACGCGAAAACGGGGCAGCCGCTGCTGCTGAACCTCGACACCACCGCGACCGGTCCCGACGCGAAGGCGCGGCTCGACTGGTACGCAAAGCAGTTCCAGAAGCTGGGGGTGCAGCTCGCCATCCGCGCCACCGACTGGAACCGCTTCCAGGACAAGGTGCGCAAGGGAAACGTGCAGATGTACTTCCTCGGCTGGCACGCCGATTATCCCGACCCGGAGAACTTTCTCTTCCTGCTGCACGGCCCCCAGAGCAAGGTGCGCACGTCCGGGGAGAACGCCTCCAATTACGAGAACGCGGAATTCGACCGGCTCTTCGAGCAAATGAAGAACATGTACAACAGCCCCGAGCGCCAGAGAATCATAGACCGCATGGTCGAGATCCTGCGCCATGACGCGCCGTGGGTGTGGAGCTTCTTTCCCAAGGACTACACGCTGCACCACGCCTGGGTCCACAATCGCAAGCCCAACGAGATGGCGAACAACGGCCTCAAGTACCAGCGCGTCGACCCCGCGCTGCGCGACCGGATGCGCCGTGAATGGAACCAGCCGGTGTTATGGCCCCTCGCCGTGCTCGCCGCCGTGCTCGCGGTCTCGCTGGTGCCCGCGGTCCTGACGTTCCGGCGCCGCGAGCGCCAGACCGCGAAAGCGTGAATCGTCAGTCGTGACTCGTGACTCGAGCCCTCCTGTCCTGACACTCTTCCCGGCACACGGGAAAGTGGCAGGAACCTTTCGGATCACGACTCACGAATCACGACTCACGCTGTTGTCATGATTTCCTACATCATCCGTCGCATCTTCTACGCGATCCCGATCCTGGTCGGCGTCAATCTCATCACGTTCGCGCTGTTCTTCGTCGTCAACACCCCCGACGACATGGCCCGTGCGCAGCTGGGCGTGAAGCGGGTGACGCCGGAGGCGATCGGCAAGTGGAAGGAGGAGCGCGGATACCACAAGCCGCTGCTCTACAATGCGCAAGCCGCGGGCCGCGGGGCCGTTACCGAGACCATCTTTTTCGAGAAGTCGGTCAAGCTCTTCGTGTTCGACTTCGGCCGCTCCGATCAGGGCCGGGACATCGGCTACGACATCCGCACCCGCATGTGGGCGAGCCTCGCCATCGCGCTGCCGGTGTTCCTGGTGGGCCTGCTCGCCTACATCACGTTCGCATTGCTGATGGCGTTCTTCCGCGCCACCTACGTGGATTTCTGGGGCGTGGTGGCATGCGTGCTGATGATGTCGATCTCGGGCCTGTTCTACATCATCGGCGGCCAGTACCTCGTCGGCAAGCTGCTCAATGTCGTTCCCATCTCGGGCTACGACGAGGGGGCCGACGCGCTCAAGTTTCTGATCCTGCCGGTGCTGATCGGCGTGGTGAGCGGCATCGGCGCGAACACGCGCTGGTACCGCACCATCTTCCTGGAGGAGATCAGCAAGGATTACGTGCGCACCGCGCGGGCGAAGGGGCTCTCGGAGATCCGCGTGCTGTTCCGGCACGTTCTGCAGAACGCGATGATCCCGGTGCTGACCGGGGTGGTCGTGGTGATACCGCTGCTGTTCATGGGGAGCCTGATCGCGGAGGCATTCTTCGGCATCCCGGGTCTCGGCAGCTACACCATAGACGCGATCAATTCCCAGGATTTCGCGGTGGTGCGCGCAATGGTGTTCCTGGGCTCCGTGCTCTACATCATCGGGCTGATCCTTACCGACATTTCCTACACGCTGGTGGATCCCCGTGTCCGCTTCGAATAGAGCGTGACATGGTGAGGCGTGACATGGTGAAGCGTGACGTGGCAAAGCGTGACATGGTGAAGCGTGACAGACATGGGCTGTTTCTGTCCGCCGTAAGACCTCATGCCTTACCGCATCACGCCGTATCAGGTCACGCCTTACCAGGTCACGCCGTATCAGGTCACGCCTCATGCCTTTCAAGCCGGTAATCCTCTGGACCGACGCGCTGGTCTACCTGCTCGTCGCGGTGGTGATCGCCCTTGCGCTGTATATCCGCGGCCACGAGCACCTGCGGGCGCCGTGGCGCAGCGTGGCGAGGAACGCGAGCGGCATGGCGGCGGGAACCGTGCTCGTGTTCTTCGTCGCGATCGGACTGGTGGATTCGTTCCATTACCGGACCGCGGTCTCGGTCAAGGACGGCAAGACGGTGTACGCGGTGGAAGTGCTGAGCGCGCTGGACGCGATCGTCGAGCCGCTGCGCACGCGCAAGGAGAAAACCTACTCCTCGCCGCTGGCGACCCACCTCTACGCGAAGGAGACCATGGAACTGCCGGACGGGCGGACGGCGCGCGATTACCCGCGTCTCAAGCACGGCGGCGCGCACCTCGGAAACCCGGAGGCCGAGTTCGCCTCGGACATCGCGGGGAATGCGCTCCGGGGCGCGGCCGCCGGCGCGGCGTTATGGGGCGCGGTCGCGCTGCTCCTGTGCGTGTTGCTTGCGCGGCGGAGGCATGCCGGCGTCGGCGCTGCGTGGCGCGCGGTGTGGCGGGGCGAGACGGAAGTGCCGTGGCGCGCCGTGCTGGTGACGCTCGCGCTGGTTCTCGTGGCGGGCGGCGTGCTCGCCGCGCTGAGCGTGAAATACCACGTTCTCGGGACCAGCAAGGTGGGGCAGGACGTGCTCTACCTGTCGCTGAAGAGCATACGCACGGGGCTCGTGATCGGCACGCTCACGACGCTGATCATGCTGCCGTTCGCGCTGCTGCTGGGCGTGATGGCGGGCTACTTCCGCGGCTGGGTGGACGACGTGATCCAGTACCTCTACACGACGCTCTCTTCCATACCCGGGGTGCTGCTGATCGCGGCGGCGGTGCTCATGATGCAGGTTTATATCGATACCCACCCCGAGCTCTTCGAGACCGTGACCGAGCGGGCGGACCTGAGGCTGCTCTTTCTGTGCATCATCCTCGGGATCACCAGCTGGACGGGGCTCGCGCGGCTGCTGCGCGGCGAGGCGCTGAAGCTGAGGGAGATGGAATACATCCAGGCGGCGCACGCGTTCGGCGTGTCCCATCTCCGGATTATCGTGCGCCACATCCTGCCCAACGTGATGCACATCGTGCTGATCGCGGTAGTGATGGACTTCAGCGGGCTGGTGCTGGCGGAGGCGGTGCTGTCCTACGTCGGGGTCGGCGTGGACCCTTCGATGATCAGCTTCGGAACCATGATCAACAGCGCGCGGCTCGAGATGGCGCGCGAACCGATGGTGTGGTGGTCGCTGCTCGCCGCGTTCACCTTCATGCTGATGATGGTGCTGTCCGCGAACCTTTTTGCGGACGCCGTGCGCGACGCCTTCGACCCGCGCGTGAAGAGCCGCGTGCTGACTCCGGAGCGGCTGCGGGAGATCGCCGCGGACGGCACCGGAACGCGGCAGGCGGGGCGCACGGCATGAGCCAGCCCCTGCTCAGCGTGCGCGATCTGCGCACCTGGATCGACGCGGGCGATGCGATCGTGCGCGCGGTGGACGGCGTCTCCTTCGACGTGCGCCGCGGCGAGACCTTCGCGCTGGTCGGGGAGTCCGGCTGCGGCAAGTCCGTCACCGCGCTGTCCATCATGCGCCTGCTGCCCGACGCGGGGAGCATCGTCGGAGGCAGGGTCGAGTTTGACGGCCGCGATCTGCTGCAGCTGCCCGAATCCCGGATGCGCGACGTGCGCGGCGGGCGCATCGCGATGGTCTTCCAGGAGCCCATGCTCTCGCTCAACCCGGTGATGACCGTTGGCGGGCAGATCGCGGAGACGCTCGGGCGCCACACCAGCCTCGACGGCCGGGCGCTCGGGGCTCGCGTACTCGAGCTGCTGCACGCCGTGCACGTCCCCGATGCCGAGCGCCGGAGCGACGAGTACCCCTTTCAGCTATCGGGCGGAATGAAGCAGCGCGTGATGATCGCGATGGCGCTCGCCTGCAATCCCGATCTGCTGATTGCCGACGAGCCGACCACCGCGCTCGACGTCACGATCCAGGCGCAGGTGCTCGATCTGCTGCGCGAGCTGCAGCGGGCCCGCCATATGGCGCTGATGCTGATCACGCACGATCTCGCCGTGGTCGCGGAGATGGCGCAGCGAGTGGCGGTGATGTACGCGGGAGAGATCGTCGAGAGCGCGTCGCGCGAAGCGTTTTTCTCGCATCCGGCCCACCCTTATTCACGCAAGCTCTTCGATTCGATCCCGACCCGGCACAAGCGCGGCGGCGCGCTCGCGGTGATCCGGGGCAGCGTGCCGGCGTTGACGCAGGCATTTTCCGCCTGCCGGTTCGCGGACCGCTGCGACCGCGCCTGGTCGTTGTGCCGCGAGAAGGCGCCCGGCTGGCACGATGCCGGCGGCGGGCAGCTGGCGAGGTGCCACCTGTTCGCCGCAGGCGAACAGGGCAGGATCGAGGATCGAGGATCGAGGATCGAGAGAAAAAGCGGAGCCGCTGCATCGACGCCACCAAGCCCTCAATCCTCGATCCGCAATCCTCTCCTTAAGGTCAATGACCTGAAGGTGCACTTTCCGATCCACAAGGGCTTGTTCAAGAGCGTAGCGGGACACGTCAAGGCGGTGGACGGCGTCTCGCTCACGATCGAGGGCGGCAAGACGCTGGGGCTGGTCGGGGAGTCGGGTTGCGGAAAGACCACCATCGGCAAGGGCATCCTGCGGCTGGTGGAACCGACGGCGGGCGAGGTGATCTTCGACGGCGCGGATCTCGCCCGGCTCAGGCGTTCCGAGCTGCGCCCGCGGCGCAAGCATGTGCAGATCATCTTCCAGGATCCGTATTCCTCGCTCAACCCCCGCATGCGTGTCATGGAGACGCTGGAGGAGGGCATGGCCGCACTCGGGCTGGGCGCGGGCCGCGAGGAGCGGCAGGCGCGGATCGACACCTTGCTCTCCGAGGTGGGGCTCGCGCGAGAGGTCAAGTATCGCTATCCGCACGAGTTCTCGGGCGGACAGCGTCAGCGCATCGCGATCGCGCGGGCGCTCTCCGTCGAGCCGCAGCTCATCGTTTGCGATGAGCCGACGAGCGCGCTCGACGTCTCGGTGCAGGCCCAGATCATCAACCTGCTGAAGGAGCTGCAGCAGAAGAAGGGTCTCGCGTATCTCTTCATCACCCACAACATCTCGTTGATCGAGTTCCTCGCGAGCGAGGTGGCGGTGATGTATCTGGGTCGCATCGTCGAGCATGGTGCGGTGGACGAGGTGCTCGGCCACCCCAGGCATCCGTACACGCGGGCGCTGCTCTCGGCGGTGCCGGCGATCGACCAGGAGACGAAACGGAAAATCATCAAGCTGGAGGGCGACCTGCCTTCGCCAGTGCATCCTCCGGCGGGCTGCCACTTCCATCCGCGCTGCCCCGAGGCGTTCGGGCGCTGTCGCGAGGCCTATCCGGGCGCCTCATGCTTCAGCGACACGCATACGGCGCATTGCCACCTCTATCCTGCGGGCGGAACGACCGGGCGGTGACGGGCGATCGGGGACGGAAACGCGACCGTCCGCCGCTCATCAAGCAGGAATCTACCGCGTGGGAGTCTGCGCCACCACGACGTTCCCGCCGCTCGGCCGGGCAGGAACCGCGATCGTGGCGGGCTTTGCGGGCTCGCGCGGGCCGCCAGCGGCCGGTTTCTTGACCGCGGTCTGGCGCACGGCGCCGGGCTTGGAGCCGCCCTTGCGTGTGCCCTGGGCGTGCTTCGCCTTGGGCTTGTGGCGCACGCGCGTGAGCTTCGGCGCGGGCAGGTCGGGAAGATGGGGTTCGGCGTGGCCGCGGTGCGGGACCAGCAGGGTTTGCCCGGCGCCGATGGTCTTCTTCCCGGTGACGCCGTTGATCTCCTTCAGCTGCGCGAGAGTGATCCCGTGCTTGGCGGCGATTTTTTGAGGCTGGTCGCCCCGCTTCATGGTGTAGGTCTGCCAGGACGCGAGCGGCTTGTCGTGCGCTTCGAGATTCCGGCGGAAGGTCTCGACCCGGGCGCGCGGCAGCACGATCGTTTCCGAGCCGTCCGCCTTGATCACGGGCTTGTTGTGCGCGGGGTTCAGGAACCGGAATTCCTCCATCGAGATCTCGGCGAGCTTCGCGGCCAGCTTGACGTCGATATGGCGGCTGGTGGTGACCGTTGCGAAGTAGGGTTCATTGGGGACGGCGGCGAGCTGCAGCCCGAAGCGCGCCGGATCGGCGATGATGTTCTTCACCGCGAGCAGCTTGGGCACGTAGTTGCGCGTCTCGTTCGGCATCGTCAGGCTCCCGTAATCGGTGGGGAGTCCCTTGGCCTGGTTCCTTGCCATCGCGCGGCTCACCGCGCCCTCGCCCCAGTTGTACGCCGCGAGCGCGAGCTCCCAGTCGCCGAACATGCCGTGGAGCTTTTCGAGATAGTCGAGCGCGGCGTTGGTGGCCGCAATCACGTCACGCCGCCCGTCGTACCAGAAGTTCTGGCGCAGGCCGTAGTGCTTTCCGGTAGAGGGTATGAACTGCCACATGCCGGAGGCGTGGGCCCGCGAGTAGGCCTGCGGGTTGTAGGCGCTCTCGATCATGGGCAGGAGCGCGATCTCGGCGGGCATCCTGCGCCGCTCGATCTCCTCCACCACGTGAAAGAGGTAGCGGCTGCCGCGTTCCACCATGCGCGCGACGTAATCCGGCCGGCTCGAGTACCACTGCTCCCACCCGCGCAGCAGCGGACCGTCGCCGTTGCCGAGGCGAAAGCCCGTGCGCATCCGCTCCCACAGGTCCGCCGGGGGCGGAGGTGGAGTCGTCTTGGGCGGCTCGGGCGCCGCAGCGGGCTCCGTGACCCGCGTGACCGGTTCGGCGGGCGGTTGGGCGAGCACGGGTGCCGTGGCCGCCGCCTCGCTTGCCTGCAACAGGTCGGCTCCCCGGTCCGGCAGTTGCGCACAGCCGGACGCAAGAAGCAGCGCCAACGCGCTCAAAACCAGGGGTCGTGACGCCATTTACTTCTTCTCGTTCTACGAGTTTGGTCGCCGGATGGTAGCCCGGCCCCATCGCGGGCGTCAAGATAAAATTGCTTAAAAATCAGCAAAAAGCGTTGCATATTTCGCAACAAACTTCACATTTTTTGAGGTTTGCCGCCGCTCAGCGGCCCGAGCGACCCGCGACCACTCGGGATTTGCAGTGGGCAGTGGGCAGCAGCCAGTTTTCAGTGGACAGTGGGCAGCTTTCAGAAGCTGCGAACTGATCACTGACGACTGCCAACTCACGAATCACGGTGTATCAGAACTGGTTCTTCCACTCCCGAATGGCGCCGAGGACAGCTACCGGGTCCTGCAGCGCCTTGCCGGCGTAGCGGCTCGCGGTTGCGACGACAGCCGTTTCGCTGCAACGCACGAACGGGTTGGTGGCCTTCTCCTGGGCGATATTGGAGGGCAGGGTGGGCAGATCCTGCTCGCGCTGGCGCTGCGCCCGTGCCTCGAGCTCACGCAGCGCGCGGTTATCGGGGTCGGCGGCCTTGGCGAAGCGGATATTGGAGAGCGTGTATTCATGCCCGCAATAAACCGCCGTCGTGTCGGGCAAGCGCATGAGCTTCGAGAGGGACGCGTGCATCTGCGCGGGCGTGCCCTCGAACAGCCGTCCGCACCCCGCCGCAAACAGCGTGTCGCCGCAAAACAGCATTCCCCCGCCGAAGAACGCGATGTGGGTCCGCGTGTGCCCCGGAATTTCCAGCACGTCGAACTCGATCCCGAAATGGGGGAGCTTCATGCGCTCTCCGTCGCGCAGCGGGTGGGTGACTTCGCGTATGCGTTCGTCGTGAGGCCCGTACACGGGCACGCGGTAGCGGGCGAGCAGCGCCGCGTTGCCGCCCACGTGGTCGGCATGATGGTGGGTGTTGAGGATCGCGGCGAGCTCCAGTCGTTCCGCGCGCAGGTAATCGAGCACCGGCTGCGCGTCGCCGGGATCGACCACCGCGGCGCAGCTCGCATCGCGCACGGTCCAGATGTAGTTGTCCGAGAAGGCGCGCAGCGCGACGACCTCGTGGGGGCTCATGACCTGACTCATGACTGGTGGCTCGTGCGTCGTGATTCGTGAGTCGTGATCCGTGGCTCGAGCGGATTATTTGATTTAAACTCGCGGCATGTCAACGCGCAATGCACTCGCGAGCGCCGAAGCGTGGCTCGCCACGCCGCTCGGCCGTTACGTGCTGGAGCGGGAACAGAGCTACTTCGACGCCGCGGTGGCCGATGTATTCGGCTACAACGCGTTTCAGCTCGGGCTGCCGGAGACCGATCTGCTGCGCGCAAGCCGCATCGTCCTGCGCATGCGCGTGGATGCGGGGGAGCGCGCGGGGCTGCGGGCGGACTTCCGCGATCTGCCGATCGCGGGCAACAGCGCCGATCTCGTGCTGCTGCCGCACGTGCTCGAGTTCAGCGAGAATCCCCACCAGATCCTGCGCGAAGTGGCGCGGGTGCTGGTGCCCGAAGGGCACGTCGTGATCGCGTGCTTCAATCCGTGGAGCCTGTGGGGCTTCCGGCGCATGTTCTCGGGCAATGCGCACTACCCGTGGCGGGGGCGCTTCGTGAACCTGCCGCGGCTCAAGGACTGGCTTGCCCTGCTCGGGCTCGAGATCACGGCAGGCCAGATGAGCTGCTACGTGCCCCCCTGCGCCACCGAGAAATGGCTGGAGCGCTTCGCCTTCATGGAGCGGGCTGGCGACCGCTGGTGGCCGATCGCGGGAGGCGTGTATTTCCTGCAAGCCGTGAAGCGGGTCGGCGGCTGGCGGCTCATCACGCCGAAATGGCGCGACCGGATGGCGCCCAAGAACAACCTCGCGCCCGTGCCGAAGAAAGTGCGACGACCGGAGGATGCGGTTGTCGCACGAAACGGCGTGACACGTGAATCGTGACATGATGATTCGTGACGGGGTGATGCGTGACTTGGTGAAGCGTGCCGTATTCTTGGCGCTCTTGAACTGCCGCGCCTTATCAGGTCACGCCGTATCACGTCACGCGGCATCACGTCACGGATTTCCACGATGAAGGAAATCGTGGAGATCTACACCGATGGCGCCTGCAAGGGCAACCCGGGCGTGGGCGGCTGGGGCGTGCTGCTCAAATACGGCCAGACGAAGCGCGAGGTGTACGGGGGCGAGCCGCACACGACCAACAACCGCATGGAGCTGACCGCGGTCATTCGCGCGATCGAGGCGCTGCGGCGCCGCTGCAAGGTGCGGCTCCATACCGACTCGCAGTACGTACAGCAGGGGATCAGCGCCTGGATCAAGGACTGGAAGAAGCGCGGCTGGCGCACGGCCGACAAAAAGCCCGTGAAGAACGAGGACCTGTGGCGCCGGCTCGACGAGCTGGCGGAGAAGCACGAGATCGAATGGATCTGGGTGCGCGGCCACACCGGCGATCCCGACAATGAGCGTGCCGACGAGCTCGCCAACCTCGGCGTCGCCGAGGTGGCTCGAGATGCGTGACATGGTGAAGCGTGACAGATGTTTGAGCTTGTGAAACCACGCGCAGTATCATGTCACGCCTTGCTACGTCACGCGGTATCACGTCACGCCCTGTCAAGCTGAGCCAATGAGACAGATCATCCTGGACACGGAAACCACCGGGCTCGAGCCCGAGCTCGGCCATCGCATCATCGAGATCGCGGGGGTGGAGCTCGTCAACCGGCGTCTCACCGGAAACCACTTCCACCGCTATCTCAATCCGGAGCGCGAGAGCGAGGCGGGTGCGCTCGAGGTCCACGGGCTCAGCATGGAATTCCTGCGCGACAAGCCCAAATTCCGGGAGATCGTCAACGAGTTCCTCGATTACGTGAGCGGCGCGGAGCTCATCATCCACAACGCTCCTTTCGACGTCGCCTTTCTCAACCACGAGCTGGCGCGCGCGGACCGCAAGCAGATCACCGAGTATTGCCGGGATATTTTGGACACGCTGCGTCTCGCCAGGGACATGCATCCGGGCAAGAGGAACAGTCTCGACGCGCTGTGCGAGCGCTACCAGATCGACAACTCGGCGCGCACGCTGCACGGCGCGCTGCTCGACGCGCAATTACTCGCCGAGGCTTACCTCGCGATGACCCGCGGCCAGGAGAGCCTCGTCATGGATGTGGTGGAGGCCGCCGCTACGCCGGGGGCCGCGACCGAGGCCGTGCATGGCGAGCTCGATCTGGTCGTCGTTCCGGCCAGCGAAGAGGAGCTTGCGGCGCACGCGCGCCAGCTCGAGGAGATCGACAAGGCGAGCGGCGGCGCGTGCATCTGGAAGCGCCTCGAGGCAGGAAAGGCGTGAATCGTGAATCGTGAGTCGTGACTCGACGAAACTCTTAGAGCCGTATCAAAAAGACCCAAAAAGCTCGAAACCGCCGATGAACGCAGATGGACGCAGATAAAATCAAGACCAATATAGACAGGATTAACAGGATGAAAACAGGATTTACATGATTATTTGATCGGGTCTAATCCTGTTAATCTTGCGAAATCTTGTGAATCCTGTCCATTTTCTTGTTTTTCGTCGGCGTGTATCGGCGTTTATCTGCGGTTAGTGTTTCTTGATTTTGTTACCGGTTCTTAGCCGGCTGCCTGTTTCTCCTGGCGCCTCACGACTCACGGATCACCACTCACGGTTCAACGGGCTAGAGCGGATGTCCCGTCACGCTTTCGCCGCGCGCAATCCGCCCGGACACCGTGTCGATCAGCCGCCGTGAGATGCTGATGCTGGGCGGGAGCTTCGGCAGGTGTTCGATGTCGAACCAGCGCGCTTCCGCGATTTCCACGCCGTCGGGGCTTATCTCGCCGCCGGCGTACTCGGCGGTGAAAGCGATCATCAGCGAGTGCGGGAACGGCCACGGCTGGCTGCCGAAGTAGCGGATGTTGCGGATCTCCACGCCCACTTCCTCGCGCGTCTCGCGCACCACCGTGTCTTCCAGCATCTCGCCCGGTTCGACGAACCCGGCGAGCGCGGAAAAACGCCCGTCGGGCCAGACCGGCTTGCGCGCGAGAAGCAGCTCGCGGCCACGCGTGACCAGGATCATGATCGCCGGCGAGATCGGCGGATAGCTCGTGAACCCGCAGGACGGGCAAGCCCGCGCGCGCTCATCGGGCCGCGGCTCGGTTTGCGTGCCGCAGCGGCTGCAGTACTGGTGGTTACGGTCCCAATCCAGGATCTGGTAGGCGCGTCCCGATAGCGCCGCGAGCTGTGTTTCCACCAGTCCGAACAGGTCCCGCAGCCCGAGGGCAGACCAGCCTGCGGGCAGGGGCTCCGACTCGCGGATCTCCACGGCGTAGCAGTGGGTGCCCTGGTAGAGGCCGAGATACTGGCTGCGAACGGGCGTCAGCCCGTGCTCGGCAAGGTCGGCGCAGCAGGGCAGGGCAGGCTTGTCCGCATCGTTGAGCACCGCGATCCGCGCGCCCTGGAACGCGAACCACATCGCCGGTCCGGAACGGCCCTCCGGCGCAATCATCAGCGGGATGAATTCTTCAGCCATTCTGGTGGTGAAGCGTGACTGGTGACTGGTGACTCGTGACGGGTGGCTCGTGACCGGTGACGGACGACCCGTGGCCCGTAACCGTCAGTGACGAAGACTCTGGCGTTTTCGAGTCACGAATCACGAGTCACGAATCACGCCTTTGGCAATGTGGTGGGTGGTACTGGGTTCGAACCAGTGACCCCTGCCGTGTGAAGGCAGAATAGCCTTCCCCATGCATTCCTACGCGTCCCCCCGTTTCATAGGGAAAATCAGGGAAATGATCCCTACCGTCCCCTTGCGTTCCAGCCCGTATAGTTTCATACTTGTTTCATACTTGTTTCGTACCTTTCATACCGTGAGGGGCTCACCATGAGCAGACAACTTGATCGAGTGGAAGCAAGGCAGAAGCTCGCGTTACGCCGTGACCCCTACTGGCACCGCATCGCGCAGGGCCAGTATATCGGATTTCGGCGCATGACTCGGGGAAGCGTAGGGACGTGGCTCGCGCGCGCCAATGTCGGGGGCAAATACGCCTATAAGACGCTGGGTGAGTTTGCCGAAGTTCAAGAGAAGGACCGCTTTGACGCCGCTAACAAGGCCGCAGAGGAATGGTTCCGGCACATCGGGCGCGGCGGCTCGACGGCAAAGGCGACGGTCAAGGCGGCAGCGGCAGCCTACGTTGCCTACCTGCGGCAGGAGAAGGGCGAGGCTTCGGCCAAGGACGCAGAGGGCGCATTCCGCCGCCTAGTGGACGACGACCCCATCGCGCGCGTGGAACTGTCGAAGCTCAAGCCCACGCATTTCCTGGGCTGGCGGGAGCGCGTGATAGGCAAGGGCTCAAAGTCCTACTTTAATCGCAACCTGACGCCGCTACGGGCTGCGATGAACTACGCGCTGGACCAGGCGGCCGTTTCAAGTGACTTCGCATGGTCTAAGGCGCTGCGGCCATTGAAGCTCGACCCGCGCGAGGGCCGGCGCATGATCTACCTAGACGCAGCACAAAGGCGCCGGCTAGTCGAGAAGGCGTCAGCGGAACTGCGGCCCTTGGTCAAAGCCTGGACGCTGCTGCCAGTGCGTCCGGGGGACGTGGCAAGGCTGCGCGTTGAGCACCTAGACTCTAAGGGGCGCTCCCTTCACATACCCATAGGCAAGACGCACTCGCGCGTAATCCCCCTATCAGACGAGGCGCTAGCGCACTTCAAGGCTTGCGCCCGTGACAAGCTGCCGGGGGCGTGGCTAGTTGCCCGCGCCGAAGGGAGCCAGTGGACGCGCTTCGCGTGGCGCGACGAAATGCGCGAAGCAGTCAAGCGGGCAAAGCTGCCGCGCGGAACCGTGGCCTATAGCTTGCGGCATTCCTGCATCACGGACCTGATTACATCCGGACTGGACCCGCTTACGGTCGCGCGACTGAGCGGCACCAGCATTGCAATGATTGACAAGCACTACGGCCACCTGAGGGCGGAACATGCCCGCAAGGGGCTCGAAGTGCTTGTGTTGAGATGATGCAGGCATGGGCCGATTATCTAGACGGTCTCACCAGCGGAGCGGATGTCGTGCCGATCAGGTCAGTGCATCGTTCCAATCGGCGAAGGCCTCGAGTCCGTCTTGTTCTCCACTCACGCTTTCCTCCTTCGTCCCTGTTTCAGGGGCAGGCAGGGACAGACAAATGCCGGACAAAAAAAGAGACTGCTAATATCTCGACCAGCCGCCGCGTGGCGGCCTTACCAAGGACATGACGATGAAATACATCCTGATCGTGCTGCTGAGCGCGGGCGGCGGCTCCGGGCTCAGCCTGTGGAATCAACCGGCGCTGATGTCGGCCGAATTTGATGATCTCACTGCGTGCGAGGCCGCCATCAAGACAGTGCGCGAACTCGAACGTAAGACACCCCTGGAACGCACCAGCATTGCCGCCGCCTGCGTCCCGAGCCGTAGCACCCCTACCATGAGCAAGCCTGTAAATTGACTTCATGGCGCGCTCACATCGCGACCGCCGCAGCGCACACCGTACGCGCACCATCCTCGATGGCCTCACCGCCGCCGAGATCGCGCTCGTGGTGCTGCTCGAAGCGATGGTGGACACACAGCCGCGCACCGCGCAGCAGTTCGTGCGCGGCCTCGATCGCGTGCTGGCGCGCGACACCGCGATGACGAGCGGCGCGCGCTGGTCGAGCGTACCGCGCCGCGCCTGCGCGTGGTGGCGGGCGCCCGAGCGTAAATCACCGAGCAACCCAAAGGAGGCCGCATCATGGCTGGCACGAATGAAGCAGCGCACCGCAGCGCAGTTGAGTATGAGCAGCATTGGTGGAGCGAGTTGATCCGCGGCACCGAGGAGCAATTACAGGCACTCGGTATCGGGGATGGAATGGCGTTTCCCGGCGAGCCCGGCGCGCGGAAAATGCGTGTGACGGTCCTGCCCGACGGCACAATGCCAACGTCTCGCACCGGAGAGCCGCACGAGGCGCGTATGCCGGGAGCCAAGAAGATCGAGCGGGTTTCGAAGGGCACGTATCAGGTGAGGATCGTCGGCGGCGAAGATGAGGGGCATAGGAGATACTGCCTGATTGAACGCGCCAGGTGCGAGCACCAGCGGCGCACGTGGGCACTGCCTCGGCCGGCTCCGCTACATGGGGTATTCGATGCGCGCCCGGGGGCAGAGAGGGCCGCAGCTCGCAATGCGCTGGCAAGTGCTGAAGTGGATCCCGGGTTTCGGGTTTTTCTTGCCCAGCTCGGATTGTGGGGTTCGCAACCGGGAGTTAATCGGGCGCCATGACCAAGAAGCGCCGACGGCTAGGCACGAGAAAGGCGACCAGCGGACGACGTTCACGCCCGCGGCGCTTGGCCTCGTGGCGAGGTCAGCGCAATCCAGATCGCCTCGCGGGTATTTCTAAGCGTGCCACGTCGACCGCGCCCCCCGAGGTCATCTATAAGCGGTTCCTCACCGACATTTTTGCTTATGAATCGCGTAATTACCAGCGCACGAAAAACCCCCTCTATGCATGGAGGGCGATAAACGCGGCCATCGATGGAGGCATTACCATCTCCCACCAAGTTGGTCATTACCTAAAGCGCATCTCTGACGCGCTACAAAACATCGACTCCCACGAGAATATCGCGCGCCAGGTGCTACGCGCGCTCGAGATGCACCGCGCTGGCGGTCCCTCTGTGTTCGCGCAGTATCATGCCCTTAAGAATCTTAGTTCCCTGGTGCTCGAGGCAGACATTAAGGCCCGCTCAATACAGCTGGTTGGGAATTCGCTCCGTCGAGTCCGGGACCCCAGGATTTGGCCCGGTAAATTTAAGGCCGCGCTGGACGCAATTGCCTCACAGCGCGGTTATCGGAAAGGTGGCGTTGATTCGGTGATGCGCGCCTTGCGCCGGCATCGGACAAAACCGTAGCAGGTTCGGTCCGCACAAGATTGTTCCCACGTCCCATACTGTCTCAAGATGAGAGGGCAGTATGGGACACAATACCGCACCCAATCCTAACGTTCTTTGGGACGAGAAGACGACCGCCCAATTCCTCGGCGTATCGGTTGAGTTCCTGCAGCAGGATCGGCATGGCCCGAAGCGCATCCCATTCGTGCGGATCGGGCGGGCCATCCGATACGACTTCGCCGACGTACGCGCATTCGTCGCCAGTCAGAAGGTCGGCGGCGCGCAGCGCGGACCCGTGATCCCCTGGGCGGCCGGCGTGGAGGTGCGCTGATGCCGCGCGCGGTGCCTCGCCCCTGCACTTGGCCCGGCTGTGGTGCGCTCGTGCCCGCCAGCGAGGGGCCGCGCCGCGTGACCCTGTTGTGGCAGCGTCCGTTGCTGTCGGATGCCGAGGTCGTCGAGGCGCTCGGCATCCCGCCGAGCCTGTGGGCACAGCTCAAGTCGGATGGCGACACCCCGCCGCTGTTCGAGATTGGGCGGCGGCTATTCTGTCGGACTGAGGATCTGCGCGCCTGGATCGATGCCCGCGCAGCGCAGGGCCGCCCCGGCTCGCGGCGTCATCGCAATGCACAGCAGAGGAGCAACCGTGAAACGACTGATCCTGGAACGAGATCAACGCCCGCCGCCGCGGCCCAGCCCATCAACAGAAAGGCCAAACATGAGCAAACCCACGCCGTTGAAATCCCTTATCGATGACACAGGGTATAAGACTGCCTTGAGCCGGCTTTCTGAGTTGCAGCGTGATCGCGATGTCGCGCAGCGCAAATGCGAGGAAATCCGAGGGCAGATCAGTCGCCTTTCTGCTGTCGCAGCGAAGGGTGACGAGCTCGACCGTCGCGCCGCCAGCTTGATCGCCGGCGATGGCGGAACCGCAGCGACGCTCGCGCAGCTACGCGAGGAGCTTGCCACGACACAGGATCATGCGCGCGTGATCGAACGCGCAATCCAGTTGCAGCAGGGCGCCCTCGAGAAGCTGCGTCGCGACGTGTCGCTCGAGATCTGCCGGCAGATCTCCCCGCAATACCGGGAGATCGCTCGGCGCATCGGTCTGGCCTATCGTGAGCTGATCGCCGCCGTCGTCGCGGAGCAGCAATTTCGCATAGACCTGCAGAATCGATGGGTGGATCACGATGCGCTCGTCAGTCCCGTCCCGCCCGGCTTCGCCAATGCGGGTGACGTGAATTCGGCGCCATCGCGGTTTTTGCTGCGGCTGGTGGAGCAGCACTATTTCAGCATCGATGATCTGCCCGCGCCACTAAAGCCCTACGTTCCCGGGCCGCAGCCCGCCCCGACCATCCCCACGAAGGCGCGTAGCCAGGCGGCTAGGCAATTCTTCGGGTAGTGACAGTGACAGACTGCGCGCATGGTCCGCACCCGCGCTGCCGGGCCTTGTGCTCAGGTGCAGTGCTTCGTCAGGGTGCTGGCTTACGCCCCACTCACCCCACAAAAAAATCGCGGCCGGCCTCGTCGATTCTGCCCGGCTCGCCCGGAGTGGGAGGGGGGATCAAAAGTTCAGGAGTTCTCGCTTGACCACCGTATACGAAACTGCGCGTGTGCGACCGCGAAATCGGGAGTTTTTTTCTTGAGGTGACGTGATGGCAGGCCGCAAACCCAAACCGGACCAAATCAAGCGGCTCGAGGGCAATCCCGGGCACCGCGCCTTGAAGGGGACAGCCGATGCGCCGCCGGTGGAGATCCCGCCCTGTCCCGAGATCGTCGCGCAGGACCCTATCGCGCTCGCGATGTGGGAGGAGCAGACGCGCGAGCTGCTGCGGCTGCGGCTCATTGCCCGGATCAATGCGCCAGTGCTCGCGGCGATGTGTATTCACTGGGCCCGCTGGTGGCGCGCTGCGGCAAAAGTTCGCGAATGCGGCCCGCTCGTCGAAACCCCGACCGAATTCACGCGCCCCAGTCCGTGGCTGCGCATCGCCGACCAGGCCCATGACCGATTCCTGCGCGCGGCGCAGGAGTTCGGCATGACGCCGGCATCGTACTCGCGCGTAATCGCGCAGACCGGCGGGAAATTGCAGCGACCGCTCCCCTTCGATGGCGAGGAGGAGCGCGCCTTTGATGACTATCTGAACCAGAAGGTGCACTGATGGCGACCAAACTGACGCCGCTCGAGCAGGTTTTCGCGACCCACTACCGAGCGCGCTGGCATACCGATCGGAGAGCTCGAAGTGGATTCCGAGCATGACGCGCTGATCGACGGCCGCAGGACGCGCGAGATTAGCGGCATCAGCAAGTCCGAGCGGTGGCGGCTCATCAAGCAGGGCAGATTCCCCCGCCCAATCCGATTAGGCCCGCGATGCACCCGCTTTAGTCTTCGGGAGGTTTCGGAGTGGGTCGAGGCTCGTAAGGCCGAGCGCGACGCGCGGCGCGGGGGTGCGGCATGAACGCCGGGGCTTCTCACGGCGCGGAAATCCTGGAAGCCGAGGACGGCGATTTCGCCGAGGCTTGGCGGCGGATGACCATCGCCGAGCGTAGCTCACTACCTGAGGATGTGCGAGCACGCGGATACACGCGTTACCGCAAGCTAACTCCATATGTGGACACCAGCATCGAGCGAGCTCGGCGAGCCGAGCACGCAGACGGATTTAACAGGATCGCGCTGGGTGTATCACTGCGCGCGGTTACGCTGGCGGAATTTCTCGCCATGGAGATCCCCGCCCCCGAGTCTCTACTCGGGAGACTCATCACGGGACAATCTTTATCTCTCGTCTATTCCTGGCGCGGCGTCGGGAAAACCTGGTTCTCGCTGTGCTGTGCCTACGCGATTGCGTCCGGCGGGACGTTTTTACGATGGACCGCACCCAGGCCGCGCAGGGTGCTCTATCTCGATGGGGAGATGCCGGCAGCAGCATTGCAGCGGCGACTTGCCAGCATCGCAGCCGGCAGCGAGGCCGAGGCCACCACCGACTTCTTCAAGCTCGTGACGCCCGACTTGTGCGGCGGGCTGGTGCCAGATCTTGCCACCCATGAGGGACAAGAAGCAGTTGACCGCCTAATTGCAGAGACAGGCGCGGAATTCGTTTGCGTTGACAACCTTTCCTGTTGGGTGCGCTCCGGCGTAGAGAACGAGGCTGAGAGCTGGCAAGTCATGGCCGAGTGGTTGCTGCGGCATCGTTCGAGCGGGCATGCGGTGCTTCTGGTTCACCATGCCGGCAAGGGCGGCGCGCAGCGGGGCACCAGCAAGAAAGAGGACATTCTCGACGTGTCGCTAGACCTGCGTCGGCCCCCGACCTACGAGCCCGAGCAGGGCGCAGCGTTCGCCATCGAGTTCAAGAAGGCCCGCCACCTTACCGGCAGCGACGTCGAATCGTTCGAGGCTGCGCTGACGATAGACCAGAACGGCGCGGCGCGCTGGGCCATGACGGCGCTGAAGGAATCCACTTATGACCGGGTGGTGGAACTGGCCGGCCTGGGGCTCTCGCAAAAGGAAATCGCCGAGGAATTGGACATCAACAAGTCGAACGTTTCGCGCCACTGGCGCAAGGGCGTGGAGTGCGGTCACATCATCCCCAAGGGCAGAGACCAATGAGCGCAAAATCCGCAGTTGCGTACGCGGCGAGCCTAAGGAACGCAACCGCGCAACCGGACGCAACTGACGGTGCAACCGGGGCGCAACCGACGCGGCTCAAAGCCTTGGCGGGCGCGGTATTAGAGCGCAACCGGCAACGCAACGAGGTAAGATCAAAAAGTGTGTAAATGAGGAAGGCGGCGTAGCCTTTCGGTTGGAAGCTTGACTTCAACCAACGCCCGGTTAGCGCCGGGGTGAAAGGAGACGCCACCCATGAAAGAGAAGACCACA
>Ga0194131_10000993_pt1 | contig 49022 bp, 49 predicted proteins | sample TA2KigO120mmetaG_FD_148631 | JGI IMG/M metagenome (GOLD analysis project Ga0194131, IMG submission 148631) | Freshwater microbial communities from Lake Tanganyika, Tanzania - TA2015053 Kigoma Offshore 120m | ecosystem: Environmental > Aquatic > Freshwater > Lake | place: Tanzania: Lake...
CCCGAAAAGCCTGCTCTATCCGCTCGCCAAGCGCCGCGATCTCTATCGCGGGCGGCGCCACCCCGCCGACGTCACGTGGGCGAGCCTGCTCGACAACGACGGCAAGCCCGATCCGGTGGCCGTCGATCCCAAAACGGACGTCGCGGTGCTGCAGTACACCGGCGGCACAACCGGCACCCCCAAGGGGGCGATGCTCACCCACGCCAACCTGTTCGCCAATGCGCACCAGGCCATGCTGTGGCTCGAGGGCGTGCAGTGGGGCCAGGAGAAGCTGCTGGGTGCGCTCCCCTTCTTCCATGTTTTCGCCATGACCGTGTGCATGAACCTCGCCCTCTACATCGGCGGCGAGATCATCCTGCACCCGCGCTTCGTCCTGGACGACGTGCTGCGCGACATCCACAAGAAGCGTCCGACCCTGGTGCCGGGCGTGCCGACCATGTTCGCCGCCATCAACGGCTCGCCCAAGGTGCGCGACCTCGATCTCACCTCGGTCAAGTTCTGCATCTCCGGCGGCGCGCCGCTGCCGCTCGAGGTGAAGCACCGTTTCGAGCGCCTCACCGGCTGCAAGCTGGTGGAAGGCTACGGCCTCACCGAGGCGGCGCCGGTCGCCACCTGCAATCCGCTTTACGGCGTCAACAAGGCGGGCTCGATCGGCCAGCCGCTGCCGGGCACCACCGTCGTCATCACCGACCGCGATGATCCGGTGCGCGTGCTGCAGCCCGGCGAGCGCGGCGAGATCTGCATCCAGGGGCCGCAGGTGATGGCGGGCTACTGGAACCGACCGCAGGAGACCGCGGCGCAGATCGTCAACGGCCGCCTGCGCACCGGCGACATCGGCACGATGGACGAGGAGGGCTACATCTTCCTCATCGACCGCATCAAGGACCTCATCCTGGTCGGCGGCTTCAACGTCTATCCGCGCAACGTCGAGGAGGCGATCTACGAGCACCCGGCCGTCGCCGAGGTCACCGTGGTCGGCGTGCCCGACGAGCGCCTCGGCCAGTCGGTGAAGGCGTTCGTGCGGGTCAAGGACGGCATGAAGCTCGTCGAGGACGAGTTGACGGCCTTCCTGCGCGCCCGCATCGGCAAGCATGAGCTGCCGCGCGAGATCGAGTTCCGCGCCCAGCTGCCCAAGACCATGGTCGGCAAGCTCTCCAAGAAGGAGCTGGTCGAGGAAGAGGTCGCCAAGTTCCAGGCCGCCCGCGCCGCCGCGGGCTGATATTCCTGAGGGGATTTTGTTCCTCAGCGCTATCTATCGGTGCGGCGGCAGCCCGCCAAATCTCTCCAAGTACGACGCTGCAACCTGTCGCGAGAAATGCTCGAGGCGCAAGTTGCGCGGGAACTGCGCCAAATTGGGTGCGGGCAGCAAGACCTGGACCGCCGACCGGAACCGGTCCGGTCCGTAAGGTCCCGTAGATCGCCCGTGTTCGCCGCACCTCGTCGTCGTTCTCGCTAAGGAGCGTCTGACTCTGACCACCGCCATCTTCACCCACCCCGCCTGCCTGCTCCACGAGATGGAGCCGTGGCACGTCGAGAGTCCGGCACGTCTGGAGTCGGTGCTCTCCGCGCTGCGCAGTCCGGCGTTCGCGGCGCTGGCGTGGCGGGAAGCGCCGGAGGCGAGCCGCGAGGCGCTGTCCCGCGTGCATGAGCGCGGCTATGTCGAGGCGCTGCTCGCCGCGGTGCCGGCGCATGGCTATGTGCGTATCGATCCCGACACCGCCATGGGCGCGGCCACCGGTCCCGCCATGTTGCGCGCCGCGGGGGCGTGCGTTGCCGCCGTCGATGCGGTCGCGGCCGGCGAGGTGGCGAATGCGTTTTGCGCCGTGCGGCCGCCCGGTCATCACGCCGAGCGGGCGCGCGCCTTGGGCTTCTGCTTCTTCAACAACGTCGCCATCGGCGCCCTGCAGGCACGCGCGGTGCATGGCCTCACGCGCGTAGCCGTGATCGACTTCGACGTCCACCACGGCAACGGCACACAGCACTCGTTCGAGCGCGACCCGGGCCTGTTCTATGCCAGCACCCACCAGGACCCGTTCTATCCCGGCACCGGCCACGCCAACGAGCAGGGCGTCGCCGGCAACATCGTCAACGTGCCGCTGCGCGGCGCGAGCGACGGCGCCGCGGTGCGCCGCGCCTACACCGACACCATCCTGCCCAGGCTGGACGCGTTCGCGCCGGAGTTCGTGCTGATCTCGGCGGGCTTCGATGCCCACCGCGACGATCCCCTCAGCGGACTCATGCTCACCGAGGACGACTACGCCTGGATCACCCGCGAGCTGTGCGCCGTCGCCCGCCGCCACGCCGGCGGTCGTGTGGTTTCCGCGCTGGAAGGCGGCTACGACCTGACCGCGCTGGCAAGCTCCGCGTCCGCCCACGTGCAGGAATTGATGGCCGCGGCATAGCGGTCACATTGCCGGGTAGGGGTTTGCCCCTAGATTGAAGCGAAGCGCGGCGATTACACTTGGCCGGGCGCGGCTTTCGGCCAAGAATCGCCTAGAAGCGCGGGGCGACCACGATGCTTGGAGCAAGAGGCATGGCGCGCGAACCGACACCCGCAAGCTCGACCGAGGCCAAAGGCGGCGAAGAGGTCCCCGCCGACATCCGCAGCATGACCTTCGAGCGCGCGCTCGCCGATCTCGAGGAGATCGTCCGCCGCCTAGAGAGCGGGGAGGTGAGCCTGGAAGAGTCGATCGCCACCTACACCCGCGGCACCCAGCTCAAGCGCCACTGCGAGGCCAAGCTCGAGGCGGCGCGCGAGCAGGTCGAGCGCATCGAGCTGCGGCACGGCGCCGTCACCGCCGTGCCCGTGGCAACCGACTGAGCAAGTCCGGCCGAGAGTGGAGCGCTTGATCGCACAACCCGGCACCGGTGCGGGCGGCGTGGCGGAAGCGATGGCCGCCGCCGCCGCCGAGATCGACGGCGTGCTGCAGAACCTGCTGCCCGAGCCGAGCGGGCCGGAGCGCCGCCTCGCCGAGGCGATGCGCTATGCGGTCCTGGCGCCGGGCAAGCGCTTCCGGCCGGTGCTGTCGCTGGCGACGGCCGAGCTCTTCGCGGTGCCGCGCCGCTCCGCCTTGCGGGTCGCCGTCGCGGTGGAGCTCGCCCACGCGTACTCCCTGGTGCACGACGACCTGCCGTGCATGGACGACGACGAAATGCGCCGCGGCCAGCCGACGCTGCACAAGAAGTACGACGAAGCGACGGCAGTGCTGGCGGGCGACGCCCTGCTGCCGCTCGCCTTCGAGATCATCGCCCACCCCGAGACCCACCCGGACGCCGAAGTGCGCCTCGAGCTGATGCGGGCGCTCGCCGAGGCGGCGGGTCCGCGCGGCATGGTCGGCGGCCAGATGATCGATCTCCTGGTGGAGCACAAGCCGGCCGACATCGGCACCATCACGCGCATGCAACAGCTCAAGACCGGGGCGCTGATCGCCTTCGCCTGCGAGGCGGGCGCGGTGCTTGGTCGGGCGCCCAACACCGCCCGCCAGGCCTTGCGGGCCTACGCGCGCGACCTCGGCCTGGCCTTCCAGATCGTCGACGACCTGTTGGACGTCGAGGGGTCCGAGGAAGCCACCGGCAAGCGGGTCGGCAAGGATGCCGGCCTCGGCAAGGCCACATTCGTCGCCCTTCTCGGTGTGGATCGGGCGCGGACCCAGGCGACCATGCTGGCCGACCAGGCGCTCGCGCACCTTGATATATTCGCCGAGCGCGCCGCCTTCCTGCGCCGCCTGGCCCGGTTCGTCGTGCAGCGCAGCCACTAGCAAGCAAGAAGAAGAACCGCACATGCCGTACAGCAGCTCCACCGAGCTTCTCGACACCATCCACACTCCCGCCGACCTGCGCGCCCTCAAGCCGGCGCAGCTGCAGGACCTCGCCGACGAGGTGCGCGGCGAGGTCGTGCGCGCCGTGTCGCGCACCGGCGGCCACCTCGGCGCCGGTCTCGGCGTCATCGAGCTCACCGTGGCGCTGCACTACGTGTTCGACACGCCGCGCGACCGCATGATCTGGGACGTCGGCCACCAGGCCCATGCCCACAAGATCCTCACCGGCCGCCGCCAGGGCGTGCACACCATGCGCCAGCCGGGCGGACTGTCCGGCTTCACCCGCCGCTCGGAGAGCGAGTACGACCCGTTCGGCGCCGCCCACAGCTCGACGTCCATCTCCGCCGGGCTCGGCATGGCGGTGGCGCGCGACCTTTCCGGCGGTGACCACAACGTCGTCTGCGTCATCGGCGACGGCGCCATGACGGCCGGCATGGCCTACGAGGCGATGAACAACGCCGGCGCCATGTCGGCGCGCCTGATCGTCATCCTCAATGACAACGACATGTCGATCTCGCGCAACGTCGGCTCGATGCGCGCCTACCTCTCGCGCCTCATCACCTCGCGCCAGTACCGCGGCTTCCGCAACATGGCCAAGCGCGTCGCCAGCCGCCTGCCGCGCTCGGTGCGCAGCACCGCTCGGCGCGCCGAGGAGTATGCGCGCGGCCTGGCCACCGGCGGCACGCTGTTCGAGGAGCTCGGCTTCTACTACGTCGGCCCGCTCGACGGGCACAACATCGGCCGCCTGCTGCCGGTGCTGGAGAACGTGCGCCACTTCCGCGGCTCGGGCCCCGTGCTCATCCATGTGCGCACCCAGAAGGGGCGCGGCTACGCGCCGGCCGAGCAGTCCGAGGACAAGTTCCACGGCGTCGGCAAGTTCGACCTCGTCACCGGCGCCCAAGCGCCGGCCAAGGCGGGCGCTCCCACCTACACCAGCGTCTTCGCCCAGCAGCTCATCGCCCAGGCCGAGAAGGACCCCAAGATCGTCGGCATCACCGCGGCGATGCCGTCGGGCACCGGCCTCAACAAGTTCGCCGAGCGCTTCCCCGAGCGCTGCTTCGACGTCGGCATCGCCGAGCAGCACGCGGTGACCTTCGCCGCCGGCCTCGCCGCCGAAGGTTACAAGCCGTTTGCCGCGATCTACTCGACCTTCCTGCAGCGCGCCTACGACCAGGTCGTGCACGACGTCGCGTTGCAGAACCTGCCAGTGCGCTTCGCCATCGACCGCGCCGGCCTGGTCGGCGCCGACGGCGCCACCCACGCCGGCTCCTACGACGTCGGCATGCTCGCCGCCCTGCCGGGCTTCGTGCTCATGGCGCCCTCCGACGAGGCGGAGCTGGCCCGCGCCATCGCCACCGCCGCCGCCATCGACGACCGGCCCTCCGCCTTCCGCTATCCGCGCGGCGAGGCCACCGGCGTCCAGATCCCCGCCGACCCGCAGCCGCTCGAGATCGGCCGCGGCCGCGTCGTGCGCGAGGGCTCGACCATCGCCATCCTCTCCCTCGGCACGCGCTTCGCCGACTGCCTGAAGGCCGCCGACGAGCTTGGCGCGCTCGGCCTCTCCAGCACGGTCGCCGACGCGCGCTTCGCCAAGCCGGTGGACGCGAACCTCGTCCGCCGCCTGGCCAAGGAGCACCCGGTGCTGATCACGGTGGAGGAGTCGGCCATCGGCGGCTTCGCCGCGCAGGTTCTCGACGTCCTGGTGCGCGAGGGCCTGCTCGAGTCCGGGCTCAAGCTGCGCACATTGTACCTGCCCGACCGCTTCATCGACCACGACACGCCGGTCAGCCAGCTGTCGAGCGCCGGCCTGCATGCGCCCTCGATCGTCGCCGCCGCGGTGAGCGCCTTGGGGGTCGCGGCCGATGCGCGCCGGCCGGAGAACGCCGGGACGGCGCTCCGCGCCTAACGAATGACATCGAAGGCGCGCCTCGGCCGGGTGCTGGTCGACCGCGGCCCAGCCCGCGCGGCGGCTGAGCGCAGATGAAGGCCAGGACGCGAGTTGACCAGCTTCTCGTCGACCGCGGCTTGGCAGAAACCAAAGCCAAGGCGCACGCGCTGGTGCTGGCCGGCGTCGTATTCAGCGGCGAGCAGCGCCTCGACAAGCCGGGGCGCATGGTGGCGCCCGACCTCGACCTCTCGGTGCGCGGCGCCGCGCACCCCTGGGTCAGCCGCGGCGGCGTGAAGCTCGCCCATGGTTTCGAGCACTTCGGCCTTTCGGCGGCCGGCAAGGTGTGTCTCGACGTCGGCGCCTCGACCGGCGGCTTCACCGACGTGCTGCTGCAAGGGGGCGCCGAGCGCGTCTATGCGGTGGACGTCGGCCGGGGGCAGCTCGACTGGAAGCTGCGCAACGACCCGCGCGTCGTCGTGCTCGAAGGGGTGAATGCGCGCTCGTTGTCGGCGGAGGAAGTGCCCGAGCTGGTGGACCTGATCGTGTGCGACGCGAGCTTCATCGGCCTGGAGGTGGTGCTGCCGGCGGCGCTGGCGCTCGCCAAGCCGCGCGCCGATCTCATCGCCCTCATCAAGCCGCAGTTCGAGGTCGGCCCCGAGCGCGTCGGCAAGGGCGGCGTCGTGTGCGACCCGGCGCTGCACGAGGAAGTGACGGCCCGCATCCAGGCGTGGCTCGCCGCGCGCGGCTGGCACGTGCTGGGCGTCACGCCCAGTCCCTTGCTCGGCCCGGCTGGCAACCGCGAGTTCCTCGTCGGAGCGCGCCGTGGCTGACCTCGAGGTGATGATCGACTCGGTCGGCGCCCGAGGCGAGGGCGTTGCGCAGACCCCGTCGGGCCCGGTGTTCGTGCCGTTCACGGTGCCCGGCGACCGTGTGCGGATCCGCGCCGGCGCCGGCGACCACGCCGAGCTGCTCGACCTGCTGTCGTCGAGCCCGCAGCGCGTCGGCCCGGCCTGCGCGCACTTCAGCGACTGCGGCGGCTGCGATCTGCAGCACTGGCAGGGACCGGAGCTGCTGGCGTGGAAGCACCACCAGGTGAAGGTGACGCTCGCCCATCGCGGCTTGCAGGCCGAGGTGCAGCCGGTCGTCGCCACGCCGCCAGGAGAGCGGCGGCGCGCGCGGCTGGCGCTACGCCGCGTCGCGCCGGGAGGCGCGCATTCGCGCGACGGCGACCACGTCCTGCTCGGCTTCCGCGCGCGCGCCAGCCGTCGCATCGTCGACGTGCAGGCCTGTCCGCTGCTCAACGAGCGGCTTTCCGCCGCCATGCCGGCGCTGCGCAGCCTCGGCCCGGTCCTGCTGCGCGCCGACGGCGAGCTGGTGCTCGAGGTCACCGACACTCTCGGCGGCATCGACCTGCTCATCGAGCGGTCGGGCGAGCCCAACGCGGCGCTGCACGCCGAGCTGGCGCGTTTTGCCGCCAGGCACGGATTGGCGCGCATCTCGTGGCGCGCGGATGCGGCGTCGGAACCGGAGCTGATCGCCAGCATCGCCTCGCCGGCCCTGCGCTTCGGCAACGCCTCCGTCGAGGTGCCGCCCGGCGCCTTCGTCCAGGCGAGCCCGACCGCGGAGCGCGCGCTGCTCGCCGAGGTGCTCGCCGCCGCGCAAGGCGTCAAGCGCGTCGCCGACCTCTACGCCGGCTGCGGTGCCTTCAGCCTTCCGCTGGCAGGCGTCGCGGCGGTGCATGCGGTCGAGGGTGACGCGGCCTTTGCCAAGGCGCTCGATGCCGCGGCGCGCCAATCCGGCGCGCGCGTGACGGTGGAGCACCGCGACCTCGACCGCCGGCCGCTACAGGGCGACGACCTGAAGAGGCTCGACCTGGTGGTGCTCGATCCGCCGCGCGCCGGCGCGCGGGCGCAGTGCGAGGCGCTCGCCAAGAGCAAGGTGCCGGCAGTCGCGTACGTCTCCTGCAACCCGGCGACCTTCGCGCGCGATGCGCGCGTGCTGGTGGACGGCGGCTACACGCTGGAGCGGGTGGTGCCCGTGGACCAGTTCCTGTGGTCCGCGCACATCGAGCTGGTCGCGGTCTTGCGCCGTCAGCCATTGAACTTGGCGAGGCGGTAGAGATACCAGCCGATCAGCGCGACCACGACCAGCGTCGAGATCGGGTTGAACCAGGCGTGGATGCGCTCGTAGGCGTCGGCGAGATGGAAGGCCGCTCCCGCCAGGACGGCGTTCCACAGGCTGGCGCCGAGCATCGTCCACAGCAGGAACTTGCGCAGGCTCATGCGCGCGATGCCGGCGGGCAGCGAGATGAGCACCCGCACCTGCGGCACCAGGCGGCCGAAGAACACCGCCTGGGTGCCGTGGCGGTCGAACCAGCGCTGGGCGTCGTCTACCTGCACTGGCGTGAGCGTCAGCCAGCGGCCGTGGCGCTCGGCGAAGCGCCGCACGCGCTCGTGGCCGAGGGCGAGCCCGCCGCCTTACCAGAGCGCCGCGCCAAGCAGGGAGCCGAGCGTGCCGGCCGCCACCACGCCGGCCAAGTGGAGCTCCCCCTGCCGCGCCAGGAGGCCGCCGACGGGCATGATGAACTCGGACGGAATGGGCGGCACCACCGCCTCGAGCAGCATCAGGATCACGATGCTGCGGTACCCACCCTCGGCGATGAACTCGCTGATCCAGCCGACCATTACGCCCCGACTTGGGCGCGGTGCAGCAGCATCTGGTCGGCGAGCACGCAGGCCATCATCGCCTCGCCGATGGGCACGGCGCGGATGCCGACGCACGGGTCATGGCGCCCCTTGGTCGAGACGTCCACCTCCTGCCCGGCGGACGTGACGGTCTTGCGCGGCGTCAGGATGCTCGACGTCGGCTTGACGGCGAAGCGCACCACGACGTCCTGCCCGGTCGAGATGCCGCCGAGAATGCCGCCCGCGTTGTTGGAGAGGAATTTCACTCTGGTTCCATCGCGCCGCATCTCGTCGGCGTTCTGCTCGCCGCGCAGCTTGGCGGCGGCGAGGCCAGCACCGATCTCCACGGCTTTCACCGCGTTGATGCTCATCATGGCGCTGGCCAGCTCGGAGTCGAGCTTGGCGTAGATGGGCGCGCCCCATCCCGGCGGCACGCCTTCGGCAATCACTTCGATGACCGCGCCGACCGAGGAGCCGGCCTTGCGCACCTCGTCGAGATACGACTCCCATTGCGCCGCGGCCGCGGCGTCGGGACAGAAGAACGGATTCTGGGCGACTTGGCCCCAGTCCCAGCGCGCGCGGTCGATCGTGTGCTCGCCGACCTGGATCAGCGCGCCGCGGATACGCACGCCGCTGCCCAGCACCTTGCGCGCCACGGCGCCGGCGGCGACGCGCGCTGCCGTTTCGCGCGCCGAGGCGCGGCCCGAGCCGCGGTAGTCGCGGATGCCGTACTTCTTCTCGTAGGTGTAGTCGGCGTGGCCGGGGCGGTACTTGTCCTTGATGTCGCCGTAGTCCTTTGAGCGCGCGTCGACGTTGTCGATCAGGATGCTGACCGGCGTGCCCGTGGTCTGGCCCTCGAAGGTGCCGGACAGGATGCGCACCTGGTCGGGCTCCTTGCGCTGGGTGACGAAGCGCGACGTGCCCGGCATGCGCTTGTCCATGTAGGGCTGGATGTCGGCCTCGGTAAGCGGCAGGCGCGGCGGACAGCCGTCCACCACGACGCCGAGCGCAGGCCCGTGGCTCTCGCCCCAGGTGGTGAAGCGGAAGACGTGGCCGAAGGTGTTGAACGACATCGCGCTCAGCCGCCGCTGTCGCTGACCACGGCGATGTCCGGGGCGTCGGCGCGCTTCATGCCCTGGATGTGATAGCCCGAGTCGACGTGGTGGATTTCGCCGCTGACGCCCCTGGACAGGTCGCTCAGCATGTACAACGCGGCGCCGCCCACTTCTTCGATGGTGACGTTGCGCTTCAAGGCGGAGTTGAGCTCGTTCCACTTGAGGATGTAGCGGAAGTCGCCGATGGCGGAGGAGGCGAGGGTGCGGATCGGCCCCGCCGAGATGGCGTTGACGCGGATGTTCTGGCCGCCGAGGTCCATCGCCAGGTAGCGCACCGAGGCCTCGAGCGCCGCCTTGGCGACGCCCATGACGTTGTAGTGCGGCATGACCTTCTCGGCGCCGAAGTAGCTGAGCGTCAGCAGGCTGCCGCCGTTCGGCATCAGCTTCTCGGCGCGCTGCGCCACTGCGGTGAACGAGTAGCAGCTGGTCAGCAGCGTCATGGTGAAGTTGTCGGCGGTCGTCTCGACGTAGCGGCCCTTGAGCTGGTCCTTGTCGGAGAAGGCGATAGCGTGCACGACGTAGTCGATGCTCTGCCAGTCGCGCCCCAGCGCGTCGAAGGTGCGGTCGAGATCGTCGGCCTTCGTCGCATCGCACAGCACGACGCGGTCGGAGCCGAGCTGCGCCGCGAGCGGCCGCACGCGCTTCGCCAGCGCCTCGTTGTAGGCGGTGAAGGCGATTTCGGCGCCGTGGGCGGCGAGGGTCTTGGCAATGCCCCACGCAATCGAGCGCTCGTTGGCGAGACCCAGAATGAGTCCGCGCTTGCCGGCCATCAGGGCCGCTGGCTCGGTCATGCAACGCTCCTAGGTGAGGTGAGGGCGGCCGCCGCGCATCGGGGAATGCGCCGCGCGGCGCATCCTACACAGGTTTGCCGAGGGGGCAAAAACGATCCTTGGCCGCCGCCGGGCGCGTCGCCGGCCTAGCTCCTCAGCTTCTTGCGGGGGTCGTAAGCGTGAAGCTTCTCCCACTTGATGAGCGCCTCCTCGACGTCCCCATCGATCTCCTCAGGCAGGGTTACGAGCAGGCGCGCCACCTGGTTGCCCGCTTCCTTCTTGCCCTTGCGGCGGATGCCCTGGCCCTTCAGGCGCAGCAGCGTGCCGGTGTTGGAACCCGGCGGGATGTTGAGGGTGACCGAGCCGTGCACGGTCGGCACCTCCACCTTGGCGCCGCGCACCGCCTCCGCCACCGTCACCGGCAGGTCGAGGTGGATGTCGTCGCCCTTGCGCGTGAAGAAAGGATGCGGCTTCACCGTCACCACGATGCGGAGGTCAACGTCCTTGTCGCGCATGCGGATGGTCTGGCCCGCGTCGACGCCGGCGGGGATCGACACGTCGAAGCTGCGGCCGTCCACGGTGATGCGCTTGGTGGAACCGCCCGCGGCGTCGAGGAACTCGACGTCCATTTCGAACTCGCCCGACGTGGACGGTTCGGCCTGCGCCTGGCGGAACGCCCCCGCACCGGCGCCCGCGCCGCCGCCACGGAAGGCGGAGAACAGGTCGTCGAAGTTGAAGCTCATGCCGAAGTCTTCGAAGCGCGGGTCGCGCCCCTGGGAGCCTGGGAACCCTTGGAAGCCCGAGGTGCGGCCGGCTCCCGGGTGGAAGCCGGCGTGGACGCGCTCGCGTCCATCGGCGTCGATCTCGCCCTTGTCGAAGCGGGCGCGCTTGACCTCGTCGCCGATGATGTCGTAGGCGGCGTTGACCTCCTTGAACCGCTCGGCCGCGGCCTTGTCGCCGGGCTTGCGGTCAGGATGGTTCTCCTTCGCCAGCGCCCGGTACTTCTTCTTGATGTCGGCCAGGCTGGCGGTGCGCGGCAACCCTAGGACGTCGTAGGGATTACGCATCTCTCAACTACTCCTCGAGGGCCCGGCTGCAGCCACCGGCTGCCTGAGTTGTACCAAGCTTCACCATGAAACTCCCGCGGTCCGGCATGGATGTAGAGGCCCGCCACCCCGTTCTCAAGGGCTTCACCGTGGCTGAACCCCCAAGGGATCCGCGCCGCTCCGGGGGGCGCGCACGGCCGCGAGGCGGGTGGCGCGCTCCAGCTGATCGCCATCGAGCTTGGCGCCTGCGGCTTCTACCGCCGCCAACGCGCCCGCGTGGCCCTGCAGCGCGGCGAGCGCCATCCAGGCGACGGCTTCCGACGGGTCGGCCGCCACGCCCAGCCCCGCCTCGTACACGCGCCCGACCAGGAACTGCGCCTCGGCGTCGCCGGCGATCGCGGCCGGCAGCAGCGCGCCCAGGGCGGCAACGCCGTCGCCGCGCGCGAAGGCGGTGCGGCCGATGCCGGTGCGCTCCGTCAGCGCGATGCGGTTGAAGCCGGCACGTGCTTCCGCCGCTTCGGCGACCAGCACCGGCGGAACCGGCGGCGTCAGCAGCGCGAGCAGCGCGCGCTAGCGCGCGCCGTCGTTGGGAACGGATGCGGCGACGCCGTCCATCGCCGGCGCGGGCCGCAACGCCGCAACCTCGACGTCGGCGCCGACGCCGGTCAGCCCGCGCACAACGGCCCACGCAAGCTCCACCGCCATGCGCGCCTGGCGCGTGGGCGGCGGCACCGCGCCGCCCTGCGTGAGGCGGTCACGCGGCTGGGTGACGTGTGCGATCGCGCCGGCCTGTCCGTTCTCGGCGGCCAGCACGAACCAGCCGAGCGCGGTCTGGTCGTCCTGCTCGACGCCGATGCCACGCTCGTAGAGGAGACCAAGGTTGAACTGCGCCGGGCCGTAGCCTTGCGCGGCGGCGCGCGCAAGCCACGCGCTCGCCGCGACGTAGTCGGACGGCAATCCGTCGCCGGCGAGGTACATCATGGCGACGGAGTTCGCGGCGGGTGCGTTTCCCGCTTCGGCGGCGAGGCGGTACCAGTAGAACGCCACGCCGAGGTCGAGCGGCACGCCGCGTCCGGTCTGGTACAGCAGGCCGACGTTGCGCTGGGCGTCCAGGTCGCCGCTTCGTGCGAGCGGCAGCCGTGCCGCGTGCGCGGCGGCGTACTCGCCCGCCTCGAATGCAGCGACCCCGGCGTTGTAGGCTGCGTTGTCGTCAGCCATCGCCGGGATCGCCGGAAGAAGCGCCAGGGTCAGCGCGGTACCAAGCCCAAAGAACTTCAACTTCCGCGCCCAGGACCCGACTTGGCTGGGGCGGGTAGCGATCATGCGTCGATCAGATGCGGAAGCTCGCCGTTACCAACGTACTACTGAATTCGCCACTGGCCGTCGGGCTGACGGCAGGCCGTGCCATACGCCTCCTGCGTCCGGCCACCGACGGTGACCGTCTGCTGGTACTCGCGGCAATAGATGCCCGGACGCGGCTCGGTGTTTTTGAGCGGCGTCACCGTGCCGTAGTGGCCGGTGTCGGGATTGCGCCACGTGGTGGTCGAATTGCGCGGGGTTTCGTTCAGCGCGTGCTCGGTCGTCTGGGTCATCAAACGGCGATCTACCGCATCCATCGAGCGGCCAATTTCGCCGCCGATCGCGGCACCAAGCAGGGTGCCGACGCCGACGGCCGCGAGCTGGCCGGTACCGCGTCCGAATTGTGCGCCGGCAAGGCCGCCGGCGATGGCGCCAAGGATGGTGCCCGCCTGCTGGTTCTCGCCGCCGCTGCAGCCCGCGAGCGTCGCGGTCATGATGACCGCCGCCGTGGCTGCCTTCAGGGAGTGCTTCACGGAAGTTCCTCTGCGATTGGGTTAGTCATCCCCCGCGGCGATACTAGCGCGGAACGGGGTTAACGGCACGTTGCCGAGAGCGTGTTCGGTAGCGCATCACCCGGACCTACGGCTGCAAGATTGCGGTAGATTTGTGGCCGTGAACGAGCGACCGCCACGCAAACCGGCGCCAGATGCCCCGCAGGAAAAGCTGGCGCGCGACCTCACTCAGGTCGCTGAGAAGGCGGCGAATCTGGAAAGCCTGCTCGACCGACTGTTCTCGGGGAACCAGCCGCCGAACGTTCAATTTCCCGGCGACTTTCCGACGGATCGGTTGATCGAACTGGCGCGTGCGCTGCGGCGGCTGTTCGATGGCTCGGCCGATGGCGCTCTGCATGGCTTGACGGAGGCGCAGGACGTCCTGGCAGATACGCTCCATCGCCACTTCGATGTCAGCACCGACCCCGAACGCAACAGCGGCGTTGATCGGGACGGGGCACTACCTCGTGCGTTGGGCGACCTCTTTGTGGAGGTGGGCACCGCCCGCGCCTGGTACACGGATTCAGCACGGCAGGCCGTCGAAGAATCGGAATTCCCGGATACGGCGGTTCTGCACAGCGATCCGAGCACGCGAGCTACGGTGCGAAGCGACGCGCAAGCGGTCTCCACTGGGGCCGAAGGGGCCGTGCGAACGCTGCGAGAGCTGACGTTGCAAGGCTCGGTTCGCGCAGACAACGCGGAACGACGCATTGTCGACACGGGGATCGCCGGAGCTCTGACTGCGAGTGCTATTGCGGGTACCCCCCGCAAGTCGAGGATTGAGCGCCTGTATCGGTATCTGGACGGGTCCAGGCAGGCGGCCATATTGGTCCTAAGCAGCATTCAACGCGGCGCGGACGTCGCGAATCGCCTTTACGATGCCTTTGGCGAGTTTCAGGACACCCAGTTCAAGGCGTTGACGGCGCTCATCGCCCGCGTGGCTGGGGTGCTGCTTTCCGAGCTTCGTCGTAGCGAGGGCGGCAAGAGGAACCTTCCGCCTCCACTGACACACTTCCGCGACGGGTTGCGGGACGGCGGCAACGGCCCCTGGATGATCGTCCTTGCCGCTGATTCGTTCCAGATGGGCTCGCCGCCTTCCGACAAAGACGCCGCCGACGACGAGAAGCCGCAACACAAGGTCACGTGCCCGCGGCCGTTCGCCGTTGCGCGGGACCCGGTGACGCGCGACGAGTATGACGCGTTCTGCCGGGCAACGAACCGCGTGCCGCCGGAAGACCAATGGGGCCGTGGGCAGATGCCGGTGGTCCGCGTGTCTTGGGACGACGCTACGGCGTATTGTGACTGGCTGACCAAGCAGACGGACCATCGCTATCGCCTGCCATCCGAGGCGGAGTGGGAGTACGCGTGCCGGGCCGGCACGACGACGCGCTACTGGTGGGGAGACACGTTCGATGCCAGCAAGGCAAGCAACGGCAGGCAGCCCACGGTTGTCGGCCAGTTCCCCGCGAATCCCTGGGGCCTGCGCGACGTGCATGGCAACGTCTCGGAGTGGTGCATGGACACTTGGCATGACAACTACGACGGCGCGCCGGAGGATGGCAGCGCGTGGATTGCAGGCGGCTTCAACACGCGCGTGGTGCGCGGCGGCTCCTGGGTCGACGTCCCAAGGGTTCCTCCGCGCGGCCCTCCGCCTCGGGGACTACCCCGACTTCCGCTTCAACGTCGTCGGTTTCCGGCCCACCAGGACGCTTTAGTTCCTTGCGTCTTCGCGTCCTTACTTCCTTCCTCCGGGGGGCTGGGGGCGTAGCCCCCAGCCGCAGCCTGGCATGAGCCAAGCACGAGACAACGCACGACGCACCGGTCCGGCCCTGGAACGCACCTTTCAGTTTCTACTGTGGCTGATTCCTGCGGTGGAACGGTTTCCCTGCGCCCAGAAGTTCCTGCTCGGCGACCGCATCCAGACGACGGCGCTCGACGTGCTGGAACGGCTGGTGGAGGCCACCTACACCAAGGCGCGGGCGCGACATCTGGCCGGCGCGAACCTTGCGCTCGAAAAGCGGCGTTTCCAGTGTCGCCTGGCCCACGAGTTGCGCTATCTCGATGCGCGCCGCTACGAGTTTGCGGCGCGGTCTCTCGACGAGATCGGCCGCCTGGTCGGCGGTTGGATCAAGGCAGACAAGACGCATGCCGCAGCGACACCGTGACCTATTCGGCGAGATCGCCTCGTTCCCGGCGCTGCTCGCTGCGGCGCGCCGGGCGGCGGCGGGGAAGCGCGCCACACGTTCAGCGGCGGCGTTTCTGGCGAACCTCGAAACCGAAGTACTGCTTCTGGAGCGGGCGCCTTGCGACGGTTCCTGGCGACCCGGCGAGTACACCGTCATTCGCATCGATGACCCCAAACCGCGGCGCATTTCGGCCGCGCCGTTTCGCGATCGCGTCGTGCACCACGCGCTGTGCGCGGTGATCGAGCCCATCTTCGAGCGCGGGTTCGTGTTCGACAGCTATGCCAGCCGCGTCGGCAAGGGCGCCCATCGCGCCGTGGCACGCTACGAACGCTTTCGCGACCGTCACGCGCATGTGCTTCGCTGCGACGTTTTCCGCTACTTCCCGGCGATCGACCATGCGGTCCTGAAACAGGATCTGCGCCGCCGCATTGCGTGTGCCAAGACGCTATGGCTGTGCGACGCGATCATCGACGGATCCAACCCGCAGGAGCCGGTGTATCGGCACTTTCCCGGCGACGACCTTCTGACTCCGCTGGAGCGCCGCCGTGGCCTTCCGATCGGCAACCTGACCAGCCAGTTCTTTGCCAATCTCTATTGCGACGCGCTGGACCACTTCGTGAAGGAGGTGCTGCGTGCGCCCGGTTACGTGCGCTACGTGGACGACTTCGCCCTGTTTCACGATGACCCGGTGCGCTTGCACGAGTGGCGTGCGCGCGTTGCTGCGTTCCTGGCGCGGAGACGGCTGTGCCTCCACCCCGTCAAGACCCACGTTGCCACGACCCACGAGCCCAGCGAGTTCCTCGGTTATGTGCTGATGGCGAATGGGCGCCGCCGCCTGCCGGATTCGCACGTCCGGCGTTTCCGCAATCGGCTGCGTGGCCTGTGCGACCGGCTGCGCGTCGGAACACTAGGGCAGGACGAGTTTCGGGCACGCGTGAGCGCCTGGATCGCGCACGCGTCCCATGCCGATACCTGGCGTCTGCGCCAAGCGATCTTCCCCGAGGGCCCGTTCGTACCCTCCGGGCGGCCTGAACGGGTCCGCAAGCCGGCGCGTGGTGCGCGGCGGCTCCTGGAACAACAACCCAAGGAACCTCCGCGCGGCCAACCGCAACAGGAACAACCCCGACAACCGCAACAACAACGTCGGATTCCGGCCCACCAGTGCGCTTGTCAGCCCGAGCCGGCGAGGTCATGGCCCCGTCGGGAGTGCGAGCGAGCGTCCAGACCCGTTCATGATGAGCAGAGGTCCGCGCCGGTCTTGGCTGATCGCTCAGCGACCGGCGCGGAATCCCCGTCGTTGCCTCCCGCCGGCCGATCATGAAGCAGGCCGAGTCTGCGGACCCTTTCGCGCTTTTCGCCGCCTGGATGGCGGAAGCCGAGAAGGCCGACCCGATCAATCCCAACGCGGCGGCGCTGGCGACAGCAGATGGCGAGGGCGTGCCCTCGGTGCGCATGGTGCTGCTCAAGGGCGTCGACGCGCGCGGCTTCGTCTTCTACACGAACCTGGAGAGCCAGAAGGGACGCGAGCTCGCCGCCAATGCGAATGCCGCCATGTGCTTCTTCTGGCGGCCCCTGGCGCGACAGATCCGCATTCAAGGACCGGTCGAGGCAGTGAGCGCCGCCGAGGCCGACGAGTACTTCCACAGCCGGCCGCGCGCCTCGCGCATCGGCGCGTGGGCGTCGCAGCAGTCGCGTCCGCTGACCGGGCGGTTCGAGCTCGAGAGGGCGGTGGCTGCATTCACGGCCAAGTACTTGGTGGGCGAGGTGCCGCGGCCGCCGCATTGGTCGGGCTTCCGCATCGTGCCGAAGGCGATCGAGTTCTGGCGCGAGCGGCCCTTCCGCCTGCACGAGCGCGTGGTATATCGACGCACACCTACGGGGTGGCAGACGGAGGAGTTGTATCCTTGAGCCCGATGGCGACCGAGACCGCGCCTGCGAATCCTTCGCAATCCCGCGCCGCGACGCCGGGACTGCGCCCGGGCACTACCGAGGCGTACCTGGTGCGCACGGCCACCTACGCGTCGTTCGCGGTCGCGGTGACGTTGATCGTCACCAAGTTTCTCGCGTGGCGCGTCACGGGCTCGGTATCGCTGCTCGGCTCGCTGCTCGATTCGAGCCTCGACTTGATGGCCTCGCTCATCAGCCTGTTCGCCGTGCGTCACGCGCTGGTGCCGGCCGACCGCGAGCACCGCTTCGGGCACGGCAAGGCGGAGGCGCTGGCGGCGCTCGGCCAGGCGTTGTTCGTCGGCGCCTCGGCCGTCGCTCTACTGGTCGAGGCGGGCCGGCGCATCGTGCTGCCGCGCTACGTGGATGCGGGCGGCTGGGCGGTGGCGGTGATGGCGCTGTCGCTGGTGCTCACGGTGCTGCTGGTGCGATACCAGAAGTACGTCGTCGAGCGCACCGGCTCGCTCGCCATCTCGGCCGACTCGCTGCACTACACCACCGACATCCTGATCAACGGCAGCATCCTGCTCGGCCTTGTCGCGGTCGTCGGCCTGGGGTGGACGCTGCTCGATCCGCTGCTGGCCATCGCCGTGTCGATCTACCTGTTCTATTCGGCGTGGCGCATCGCGCGCACGTCGTTCGACCACCTCATGGACCGCGAGTTGGACGACGAGGTGCGCAAGGACATCCGCGCCATCGTCCTGTCGCACAAGGAAGTGCGCGCCATGCACGACCTGCGCACGCGCTCGTCGGGCATGTACTCGTTCATCCAGCTCCACCTCGAGCTCGATGCGAGCCTGACCCTCCTGCAGGCGCATCGCATCTCCGACGAGGTCGAGCGCATGATCAACGCCAAGTACCCGACCGCCGAGGTGCTGATCCACGAGGATCCCGCCGGCGTGGGCGAGGTGCGCGCCACCTTCGCGTAAGGCGCGCGGCGGTGGTGTCCGCGCCGCAGGACGACGTCATCGCCTTTCTATCCGACCCCGCGACTCATGCGGGTGCGCCGGTGCGGCGCATCGATACCCATGCGTCCGTGATGTTCCTCGCCGGAGAGCGCGCCCTCAAGCTGAAGCGGGCGGTGCGCTACCCGTACCTCGACTTCTCCACCCTGGAGAAACGCCGCGCCGCCGCCACCGCCGAGGTGGCCGTGAACGCGCGCTCGGCTCCGTCGCTCTACCGGGGCGTCGTGGCGGTCACGCGCGCGCCGGGCGGGGGCCCGCAGCTCGGCGGCAGCGGGGAGCCCGTCGAGTGGCTGGTGGACATGCGCCGCTTCGAAGAAGCGACCACGTTCGATCGCCTCGCCGACGCCGGCCGGCTCACGCCGGAGCTGATGGAGCAGACCGCGGACGCCATCGCCGACCTGCACGACGCGGCCGAGGTCCGCCGCGACGCCGGAGCCTCCGCCGCGCTGGCGGAGATCGTGAAGGAGAACGCCACCCTGCTGCAGGCCGACCGGACCGTGCTGTCCGAGTCCGACGTCGATGATCTGAACCGGCGCAGCCGTGCCGCGGTGTCGGCGCTCGCCCCGCTGCTGGCTGCGCGCCAAGCCGCCGGCAAGGTGCGGCGCGGCCACGGCGACCTGCACCTGCGCAACATCTGCCTGGTCGCGGGGCGCCCGACCCTGTTCGACGCCTTGGAGTTCGACGAGCGCCTGGCGACGGTGGACGTCCTCTACGACCTCGCGTTCCTCCTGATGGACCTGTGGCAACGCGACCTGACCGATCTCGCCAACCGCCTGTTCAACCGCGTTCTCGAGCGCACGCGCGATTTCGACGGGCTCGCTGCGCTGCCGCTGTTCCTGTCCGCGCGCGCCGGCATCCGCGCCCACGTCGCCCTGGCCGCGGCCCGGGTTACCGGCGGCGCCCAGCAGCACTCCGCAGCGGCCCGCGCGTACGTCGCCCTGGCGCGGCGCCTGCTCGATCCCGTGCCGCCGGTCCTGGTGGCGATCGGCGGCCTTTCCGGTACCGGCAAGACGACCCAGGCGCGGCTGCTGGCGCCCCGCCTTGGCCGTCCGCCGGGGGCGGTGGTCTTGCGCAGCGACGTCGCGCGCAAGCGCCAGCTCGGCGTCGCCCCGCTCGAGCGCCTGCCGGAAGAGGGATACGCGCCCGAGGTGACGCGCCGCGTCTACGACGAGCTGTGCGCCGACGCGCGCCGCTGTCTCGCCGCCGGTCAGGCGGCGGTCGTCGACGCAGTCGCCGGACGGCCGGGCGAGCGGTCGGCGTTCGAGGCGGTCGCGGCGGACGCGGCCGTGCCCTTCCGCGGAATTTGGCTCGAGGCGCTGACGGCCGACAGAGTGGAGCGAGTCACCAAGCGCCGCGACGACGCCTCCGATGCCACCGCCGCCGTGGCGATGCGCCAGGAGACGCTGGCCACCGGCGACATTCGCTGGCGGCATGTCGACGCCTCCGGACCGGCGCCCGCGGTGGCGGACGTGGTGCGCGCCGCCGTCGAGGTGCAGCCATGAGTCTGCGCGTGCTGTACGACTCGCAGGCCATCGCCGCGCGCGTCGAACACCTGGCGCAGCGCGTCGCCGCTGCCGCTCCGAACGACCTGGTGGTCGTCGGCGTGCTGAAAGGGAGCTTCATTTTTGTCGCCGACCTGGTGCGGGCGCTGGACCGGCTTGGCGTAACGCCCGAGGTCGAGTTCATGCGGCTGTCGAGCTACGGACGCTCGCGCGAAAGTGGGGGCACGGTTCGCTTGCTGGGCGAGCCGCCCGCCGCTATCTCGGGCCGCTACGTGCTGCTGGTCGACGACATCGCCGACACCGGGGGCTCTCTCGACTTCGCCCGCAGGTTCTTTGTCGAGCGCGGCGCGGCGCAGGTGCTCACCTGCGTCTTGCTGGACAAGCCGAGCCGGCGGCGCGTTGCGTTCGCGCCCGATTTCGTCGGCTTCACCGTCGGCGACGAGTTCGTCGTCGGCTATGGTCTCGACGACGCCGAGCGGTATCGCCACCTGCCGTATCTCGGCGTGGCGGATTCCGGCTGAGCTTCCGCCGCACGCCCGCATCCGGGCAAGCTCAAGTATCCGAAGCTGAGGCTTGGCCATATTACTGTGGCTTTTCTGTCCCCGCAGCGCAACGAACTGCACAAGAAGCGCGGCCCGTAAGCAACGGCCAGAAAAAATAGCGCCGTTCCGTGAAATTCGCGTTTGAAACACACCAGCCGGTGCTTATCATTCGAGGTATGCAATATCGGGTAGGGCGCGCTTGCCCGCCTGCAGCGCAAGCAGAGCGGCGGTCCCGAGGTTACGGCGACGGTCAACTAGCGAGCCCTCCGCCGGTCGATACGGGGCGCGCGCCTGCAAGCGCGCCCCTCTGATTCGAGGGAGCCCAGCCCTCTTGCTAAGGCCAAACCTCCCCACCCATACTCCGCGCCGATTTGGGCGTGGGAATCGCTCCGGCATCGTGCCGGCGGGTGGGCGCTCGGATCTCGGAGGCAATACCAATGAACAAGATGATTGCAGCGGTCCTCGCCGTGGGGATGATGGTTTTCGCAGGCGTCGCTTCGGCTGCGGACGTGAAGGGCGCGATCACCGCGGTGAACGCGCAGGCCCGCACCGTCACCATCGGCGGCGTGACCTACACCTTCCCGGCCAACGTCGACATGGCTGGCCTGGCTGCTGGTCAGACCGTCAACCTGACCTACACCACGGCCAACAACGTCAACACCGTGTCGAAGGTCACGAAGTAAGCTTCGTCCTTAGACGAATCGCTTCATTCGAGAACGGGCGCGCGGTTCACCGCGCGCCCGTTTTGATTCCGCCCGGCGGACGCCGCCTTAGGGGGCGGGCGCGGGCGCCGGAGCAGCGGGCGCGGGCGGCTCGCCCTGCGCGCCCGGCGTCACTTCGATCTTGATCGAGGTTATTTGCTCGATGCCCTTCGGGAACAGGCCGAGGCTGCCCCACTTGAGCGCGCTGAAGACGTTGGAGAAGTCGTCAGTCCACGTACGCACCGGCTTCACCTCGGGGATGTCGCCCCACGGCAGGTAGCCCTCCTTCAGCGCCGCGATGTGCTCGGGCCGGCGGGCCAGCACCACCCAGGTGGTGGGCAGGGCGAAGAACGTCGCCGGGCTCGGGCTGAAGTCGACGGTGAGCGCGGCGAGGCCGGCATCCTCGGCGAGGTCGGCCACCACCGGCAGCAGGTTCACGAAGGTGTTGGTGATGTGCACCATCAGCTTGCCGTCGGGCTTCAGCTTCTTCAGGTAGAGCTGGATCGCCTCGCGCGTGAGGATGTGCACCGGGATTCCGTCACCCGAGAAGGCGTCGAGGAAGATGACGTCGAACGACGCATCCGGCTCCTTGGCGATGGTGAGGCGGCCGTCGCCGAGCACGACCTCGGAGCCGCAATCCTGCAGGAAGCGGAAGTACTCCGGGTTGCGGGCGACCTGCTCCACCACCGGGTCGATCTCGTAGAAGGTGAGCTTGTCCTCGGGCCGCATGTAGCAGGACAGCGCCCCGGCGCCGAGACCGAGCACGCCGACGCGCAAGGGCGGCGACTCCATGCTGCGGATGGTTGAGAAGAAATGCCCGACCGGGCCGCGCTCCGTGTAGTATGACACCGGCAGCCGCGGCACGTCCATGAACTGCACGCCATGGATGGTGACGCCGTGCACCAGGTAGTGGAAGCGGCTGGTCGTCTGGGTAAGCGGGCCGGGCTCGGCGTCGATATGGCTGACGTAGATGGTCGTCACGCCGAAGAACGAGCGGATGCGCGCCAGCTGGGCGCCGGTCTTCCAGAACAGCCCCGGCGTCAGCACGATCAGCACGACGAACATGGCAAGCGCGAGGCGAAGCGGCCGCCGCGTGCCCAGCCAGATCACGGCGAGCAGCAGGAGCACCGTGAAGGCGACCTTGCCGGCGTTCTCGAGCGTCGTCGACATGATCGCGAAGTCGCCGAGCAGCCGGCCGAAGATGGCGTAGAACCAGCCGTAGACGACGAACGCCGCATTGATCAGGAACGAGCGCAAGCGGTTCTCGGCGATGACCAAGTAGAGCAACGCCGGCAGGAGGAAGTCCCACAGACGCGGATGCATGGCGAGGCGTCCGGCCGGCGAGCCCGCCAGCGCGTCGCGCAGCGTGGAGATCGGGCGGCGCCTGCCGAGCCAGGCGCCCAGGGGCGACGGCCCGGCGGCGCGCGGGCGCAGCAGCATCGCCAGCAGCAGCGCGATCGGATACTCGTAGACGCTGTTGAACACCACCGGCGCGACGAGCGCGGTGAGGATGCCGCCCAGCACGCCGCCCAACGACATCCACAGGTAGAACTCGGTGAGGCGTGCCGGCGGCGGGCGCAGGCGCGCAAGCTCGCCGTGCAGCACCATGGTGCTGACGAACATCGCCAGCAGGTGCAGAACCAGAAGGACGTAGATCTGCGACGTCTCGAAGAAGATCGCCACCATCGGCACGACGATCAGCTGCGCCCACAGCCAGAACCTGGGCGGGACCAGCGGCCGGCGCGCGAAGACGAACACGAACGTCAGCAGGTACAGCGACAGCGGAATGATCCACAGGAACGGCACCGCCGCGATGTAGCTGCCGATGTGCAGCGTGACGCCGAGCAAAAGCGCTGACGGCACCAACGACAGCAGCACCCAGCGGCCGCGCACCGCCCACGTCACCTCCTGGGTGACGAAGGTGCTGACGGCCTCGGCCGTGGCGGAGACCTCCGGCCGGTAGCGCTGCCACAGCAGCACCGCGCAGGCGAAGATCAGCGCCGCCAACGCAGCGTAGCCGATCATCCAGGCGAGGCTCTGGGCGCGAACGCCAAGCAGGGGCTCGACGATCACCGGGTAGCTGAGCAGCGCCAGCCAGCTGCCGAGATTGGAGGCGCCATAGAGGAAGTAGGGGTCCCCCGACCAGGCGTGGTCGGTATTGGCGAACCATTTCTGCAGCAGCGGCGCGGTGGCCGAGATGGCGAAGAACGGAATGCCGACCGACACCGCCAGAATGCTCAGCAGCCATGGGATCGGCGTGGTCGCCGCCGGCGGCGCCTCGGAGCCGGTCCAATGCAGCCAGCCGCCGGCGTCGCCGATGCCGATCGGCAGGAACAGGAAGGCCATCAACAGCACCACCGAGTGCAGGATGGCTTGGCGCTTCAGCCCGAGGATGCGGGTGGAAAGGTGGGCGTACAGGTAGCCGGCCAGCAGTACGGCCTGGAAGAACACCATCGAGGTGTTCCATACGGCTGGCGAGCCACCGGCGCGCGGCAGCACCATCTTGGTGAACATGGGCTGCACGGCGAACAGCAAGAACGCGCTCAAGAAGATCGTCGCCATGAAGAGCGGCAGCGTCATCGCGCTCACGCCGGTGGCGCTCTTACGCCCCGCAACCGTCGTTACCACCGCACCCTCCCGCCCTTCTCGGGCACACGCCCGTTGGCAACGCACAGCCGTCGCTCTCCTTGCCGGACCGCCCGGCAAGACACTGGAGAACCCGTCGTTCTGGATGGACAACCGAACTGGCTTACCCGGCCTGTCCCGCCTATCGGCCGCCGCCGCCGAGTATGCCATGGGCCAATGGCGCATTACTACGCGTGTCGGTGTCGAACCCTGGCCCGCCGCCGCCCTTGCGAAGCTGCATTCTTCCTGTAAGGAATAAGATAGGGACGGCTTTGGAGCTTGGACCCGCCATCGTGGCGGTTCTGGTCTGCGGCCATCCCGTCAACGCGGATTAGGGGAGTTACTCGAATGAACAAAGTTTTTGCCGCCCTGGTCGGGGCGACGATGGTGCTGAGCGCCGGCGTGGCCGCCGCCGCCGATATCAAGGGCGACATCAAGGCAATGAACATGGAAGCGCGCACGGTGACGATCGGCACCACCACCGTGACGTTCCCGCAGAACGTCAGCCTGTCCGGCTACATCGTGGGCACCACCGTAATAATCACCTACACGACCGCAGGCAACGTCAACACCGCCACCGCCATCGCCAAGGTGGCGAAGTAAGCCTCGTTCGACCCAGAAAAGGACGGGCGCCCAGCCGATTCGGGCACCCGTCCTATTCTCTTGCGGCGGGGCGCGCTTGCCGACAACGTTCGGTTGTCCCCGGCCGCACAGGATGTGGCGCTTCGTGCGTCATTGACCACAAAATGTTGTATGTCGGCCGCCTCAGCCTACGCTAGCGGCGGGGTCTTGCGTCCCTTCCCGCAACAATGTGAAATTCACGCGGGAGGCACGAGGATCGACTCGCCATCGTGGCGGGTCATCTGGGCTGCTCCCTTGTGAGTAAACAGGAGAACATCGAATGAAGCGGGTAATTGCCGCCCTTGCTGGGGCGACCATGCTGATGGCTGCTGGCGTTGCCACCGCGGCCGAAGTCAAGGGCGCGATCACGGCCATGAACGCTGGCGCTCGTACCGTCACCATCGGCGGCGTGACCTACACCTTCCCGGCCAACGTCGACATGGCTGGCCTGGCTGCTGGTCAGACCGTCACGCTGACCTTCACCACCGCCAACAACGTCAACACGGTGTCCAAGGTCACGAAGTAGTACCCTTTGCTTTAAGGGCCCAGAAAAGGACGGGTGCGCAGAGTTACGCACCCGTCCTGTTCTTTTGTGCGCCTCGCTGGGCAGCCCCACCGCCCCGCCGCTCCCCGCAGGACGCCAAAAAAGCGTCGATTTCCAAGGCCTCACGAACTACGACCTTCCGCCGGCGAATTGATTTGCGAGGGGACGAAGGTCCGCCGCCGCGGTGGCCCCCTCTCTCGATGCAGCGATCGGGACGAGCTCCGACAGCGGATCAGTCGCAAATCGTCGCTGCCGGGTGTGCCGACGCCGGTGACGTCGTGGCGACGTCGCGGTCCGCCGCGATTCAATACCTCCCCCGTGCGATCTCGAGGGGCCTTGCTGGCGCCATAATTTCCCGTATGAATCGTCGCGGGGAGGCAAATCAGTCCCGCCAAGTGTTGGCGGGAGTCTTTTGTCCCTCCCGCTTACAGGAGGAACACCATGAAGAAGGTACTTGCTGCCGTAACCGGAGCTGCGTTGCTGCTCGCCGCTGGCGTCGCTTCGGCTGCGGATGTGAAGGGCGCGATCACCGCGGTGAACGCGCAGGCCCGCACCGTCACCATCGGCGGCGTGACCTACACCTTCCCGGCCAACGTCAACATGGCGGGCCTGGCTGTCGGTCAGACCGTCAACCTGACCTACACCACGGCCAACAACGTCAACACGGTCTCCAAGGTTACAAAGTAACCTTCTCGGTTAAGCCTTGAGGAGCAGGGCGGATGTGCCACAAGCGCATCCGCCCTGTTCGTTTCTGAGGTACCCTGAGCGCCATGGCTCGGACACGCCATGAACCCAGAAGCACCTCCGGAAGCGCCGCCGCCCCTCGCCGCTGAACCGGCCGCAACGGCGCCGCGGCGGCCTCGGCCGCGCGGGCTGTGGGGGCGGTTGCGCGCCTACTTCATCACCGGCCTGCTGGTCACGACGCCGGCCATCTTCACCGTCTACGTGGCCTGGGTCGCGATCAACTTCGTCGATTACCGGGCAGCGCGCCTGATCCCGCCGGAATACAACCCGAACACCTACCTGCCGTTCTTCATTCCCGGCATGGGCGTGCTGGTGTTGCTGGTGTTGCTCACCCTGATCGGCATGCTGACGACCGGGTATCTCGGGCGCGTAGTGACTCGGACCACGGACCGGGCGCTGACGCGCGTGCCGTTCGTGCGCCAGGTCTACGCGGCCACCAAGCAGATGATGGAGTCGGTGTTCTCGACCCAGTCGAGCACGTTCCGCCAGGTCGCGCTGGTCGAATACCCGCGGCGCGAGATGTGGTCGATCGGCTTCGTCACCGGCGGCGTCAAGTTGAACGTGCGCGGGAAGGAGGAGGAGTTGGTCAACGTCTTCGTGCCGTTCACGCCCAACCCGACGTCGGGCGCCATGCGTTTGGTGCCGCGCAAGGATGTGATCCTCCTTGACTTGCCGGTGGAGGAGGGCGTGAAGCTCGTGATGTCAGGCGGCATCCTCGCGCCCGAGCTGCTGCGCGAGCAGACGGCGATTCACACCGTCGATGTGACGCCGTTGGAGTCGGACCCGGGCACCGATCCGCCGCGCAAGCGGCGGCGCGCTTCCTAGCGCCGCTCAGCGCTTTCGGGCGGGCGCCGCCGACTTTGCCGGAGCGCCCGGCGTCGGCGCTGTCGCCGTCACCGAGACCGCCGACGCCGCCGGCGCGGTCGGACCTTCCTTGCTGCTCGTGTCCCGCGCCAGCGCAACCTCGACCCGGTAGACCCGGAACGCCAGGCGGTAGCCGACGTAGATCAGCAGCGGCGCGGCGACCGCCGCGGCGACGCGCGACAGCAGGGAGAAGTTCGACGCGAAGAAGTCTCCCGGCAGCCAACCGAACGCGGCGACGAGCCACGTCAGGATGCCGAGGCCGCTGAACGCGAAGCCCCACAGCAACGGGCCGCCCAATCCAACCACCAGCAGCATGGTGAGGGCGGTCGCCATCGTGGCTTGGGCTTGAGGGGTCATGGCGGTCCGGTCGGAGCGGCAGCGGTGGCACACACCTAAGGTGAACCGCTCACCCGCGCAAGCGCTGCGTCGGCCCCGCGCGGCCATATGTATGACTCGGCAGGCGTGGCTCCACTAGCTGTGGGCGACGCGTGCCGGCCTGTCGCAGCACACCGGATTGCGCGGCTGGGTCCGCAGGCGTATATGGCTGCCCGTCGCACCGGCCGCCGCCGGGCACCTCCCAAATCCACATGCATCCTGACGCCGTGCCGCCCTCCGGCGGCCATCCTTTCGAGCTGCCGTTCCAACCGCGCCGTCGATCGTGACGACGAGCGGGATCGCGAGCGCAGGCCACCCGACGCCGGACAAGCAGCACCTGGCGTCGCTCGCCCTCGGTGCGCTCGGCATCGTCTATGGCGACATCGGCACGTCGCCGCTATACGCCCTTCGCACCGCCTTTGCGCCTTCGAGCGGCGTCGCGCCAACGCCCGACAACGTGCTCGGCATTCTGTCGCTGGTGTTCTGGACGATCACCCTGCTGGTGACGCTCAAGTACGTCACCCTCATTCTGCGAGCTGACAACCGCGGCGAGGGCGGCGCGATCGCCCTGATGGCGCTCACGCGTGCTGCGCATGCAACGCGCCCCCGCGTGCGCGCGTTCGTGCTCGCGGCTGGCTTGATCGGCACGGCTCTGTTCTTCGGTGACGCCATGCTGACTCCGGCGATCTCGGTGCTCAGCGCCGTAGAAGGGCTGCAAGTCGCCACGGACGCATTCCAGCCGTACGTCATGCCGATCGCCGTCACGGTAATCGTGCTGTTGTTCCTCACGCAGCGCCGTGGAACTGCGAGTGTCGGCCGCATGTTCGGGCCGATCATGTTCGCCTGGTTCCTGGTGCTCGGCGGTCTCGGCATCTACGGCATCGCCAAGCATCCGGCCGTATTGGCCGCCGTCAATCCGGCGTATGCGCTGGATTTCATCGCGCGCGAGGGGTGGCACCTGTTCGTGCCGCTCGGCGCGGTGTTCCTAGCTATCACCGGCGCCGAGGGCCTCTACGCCGACCTCGGCCACTTCGGCGCCAAGCCCCTGCGGGTTGCCTGGTTCTCGGTCGTGATGCCGGGTCTCGTGCTCAATTACTTCGGCCAGGGCGGGGCGATGCTCGAGGACCCGGCGGTTGCCCGCAATCCGTTCTTCCTGCTGCCCCCCGATGTGCTGCTCTATCCGATGGTAGCGCTGGCGACCCTGGCCACGGTCATCGCTTCGCAGGCCGTCATCTCCGGCGCCTTCTCGTTGTTTAATCAGGCCATCCAGCTCGGCCTCGCGCCGCGCACTGAAGTGCAGCACACCTCGCCACAGGAGATCCGGCAGGTCTACCTGCCGCAGGTGAACTACGCCCTGTTCGTCGGCGTGCTGGCGACGATGCTGTCGTTCGGGTCCTCGAGCGCGCTCGCAGGCGCCTACGGCGTCGCCGTCAGCGGCACGATGGTGGTGACTTCGGCGCTGGCGGCGCTCGCGGCGGGCCAGCTCTGGAACTGGCCGCGCGCGCTTATCGTCGGGCTGTTCGGCGTCCTCCTTGCGATCGACCTGATGTTCTTCGTTGCCAACATGCTGAAGCTGTTCGATGGCGGCTGGGTGCCGCTCGTCATCGCGGGGGTGATCTTCGTCTGCTCGACGACGTGGATCAAAGGCCGTGAGGCCCTCTACTCGAAGCTCGCCGCCGAAGGCGCCCAGCTCGACGACTTCATCAACAGTGTCGGTCCCAGCCTGCCGCGCGTTCGCGGCACCGCCGCCTACATGGCACGTCTCGGCGAAGCGGTGCCGCACGCGCTACTGCACAACATCAAGCACAACAAGGTGCTGCACGAACGCATCCTGCTGATGACGGTCATTACCGAGGACATGCCCGTCGTGCCGCGCGAGAACCGCGTCGAAGCGCAAGCACTGGACAAGGGATTCTGGCGCATCACCGTGCGCTACGGCTTCCTGCAAAGCCCGAACCTTCCGCGCGCCCTCGTGCAGCTGGCGCCCTCCGGTCTCGAGATCGACATCCACGACACCAGCTTCTTCCTGGGTCGCGTGACGCTCGTGCCGGCGATGAAGCCGCTCATGCCGGCGTGGCGCCGGCGACTCTACTTCGCGCTGGCGCGCAACGCGGCATCGGCGCCCGATTTCTTCCGCATCCCCACCGATCGCGTCGTCGAGGTCGGAGCGCAGATCGCGCTCTAGTCACACATGGCGCGGAGGTACTCGCGGTCGAAGGCGGCCGCGATGCTCTCGCGCGGCGAATAGGGACCGGGCTCGTAGGCCCGCGAAGCAACCCCCTGCTGGTTGAGCTCGCAGACGTGCCAATCCTGGCGATTGGTCACGTCGCAAAATCCGACCGCGTCATCAGGCCGGAAATCCGCCCGCCCGAACGCGTCGGGATGGAACAGCCACTCGCAGCGTACCGTCGTCTGCGCGGGCGCGCGCGGCCACAGCGTGTGCACCATGGCGTAATCGGGGTGCAGGCTGAGCAACAGGTTCGGAAAATTCGAGTAGTAGTAGACGCGGCCCTGCTCTTCCGCGTCGAGCGCGCCGAGCGGCAGCGCGCACGCGTTGCCGCTCGTGGTGATGCTGCCGCCGCTGCGGATCGGCATGAAGCCGCCGAGGAATGGGCCCTCGCTGAGGTCGTTCTCCGCCTTGTTGTAGGGGGTGAGCTTGGCGAGGGCAGGATGGACGCCCGGGCAGTGGTAGCACTCGGAGAAGTTCTCGAAGAGTAGCTTCCAGTTGGCGGCGACGTCGTAGTCGATGCGCCTGGCCGCGCGCAGCAAGGGCAGGTTCCACCGCGCGAACTTGCCGAGAAGCGGGGCGAACGCAGACTCGAATGGCGTCGGCTCGCGTCCGACGTTGACGAACACGAGGCCCTCCCAGATGCCGACCTGCGCAGACCGCAGGGCGATTCCGGCGTGATCGAAGCCGGGCACGCCATCCATGTGCGGTGCGGCGCGCAGGCGGCCGTCCAGCTCGTAGGTCCAGCTGTGATACGGGCAGCGGATCGCGCCGGTGAACCGGCCGGACTCGCGCTCGCACATGCGTGAGCCGCGGTGCCGGCAGACGTTGTAGTGGCAATGGACGCCGCCGTCGGCGCCGCGGACCAGGATCAGGCTCTCGCCCGCCACTTCGCGCAGCACAAATGCGCCGGGTTCCGCCAACTCGTGCACGTGAGCCGCGCACACCCAGCGCGCCGCGAAAATGCGCTGTTGCTCGGCGGCAAATATCTCAGGCGACGTCAGGTACCGCTGCGGCAGGGTGCGCGCGCCCGCCGTGTAGGTGTCCGCCGTATTGCGGAATTCGGCCGCCATGGCAGGACAATGTATGGCGAGCGCGCCGCGGGCGCGACATTCGGCTGGAGTCCGTTGCGGGCCCTAGAGGCTGCGCGCGACGCGGAAACCCAACGTGTTCTTGCGGTTGGCCGGGAGGTCCCAGTTGCGCAGCGCCGAGCGCACGTCCGGCGCGTCGGAGAGCCATGCCCCGCCGCGCGTCACACGCTGTCCGCAATTGCCGAGCGCGGCCCATACGGTGCCGTCGGCCGGCGCCCCCGCGTAGGTCTCGTGCCAGCAATCCTCGACGCGCTCCCACACGTTGCCGAGCATGTCGCGCACGCCGAAGGCGTTGGCGGGGAAAGTGCCTGCCGGCGAGGTGCGCTTGGCGTCGTACTCGGTGCCGCAACCGTCGCAATTGGCGTTGCCGCGGCCGATATCGTTGCCCCACGGACGCGTGGTGCTCGTGCCGGCGCGCGCCACGAACTCCCACTCGGCCTCCGACAGCAGACGGTACCGCTGGCCGGTGCGCTGGCTCAGCCACTGCAGGTAGGCGCCGGTCTCGTCCCAGTTGATGCACACGACCGGGTCACGGTCGCTTTGGGCGAAGCCCGGGGAATCCCAGTTGCGCGCCGGGTCGGGCGTCATCTTCATCTGCGTGCCGTTGTAGTAAAAGCAGTCGCCTCCCGGCGCGCGGCCGGTGGCACGGACGAACTCGGCGTACTCGCCTTTGGTCACCTCGAAGCGGCCGACCGCGAACGCCTTGCCGATGGTCACGGTGTGGGCGGGAGCTTCGTCGGTCGAGCGGCTGGGGACGCTGCCGGGAGTGCCCATCGAGAAGCGTCCGGCCGGAATGACCACCATCTCCGGGCAGGTCTCGCAGTCCTTGAAGGAGTAGCCCGGCTTCAGCGTGCGCCCAGCGACCTGCACCGTCTGCTGGTCGGGCGGCGGAATCCCGGCGCTGTCGTCGCCGCAAGCGGCGAGAAGGGCGGCGCACGAGACGAGCACGGCTCGCAGGGATGTGCCGGAGACGCCGTACCGCATGCTGCCACTCCTATCTGCGGGCCCGCTCGCAAGGACGCCAGAGTGGCTTGGGCGGCGCCGTGCGGCGTGCCCATTGCCTGGCCTGGTCGTTGGATCCTGGTCGGGGAGAGAGGATTCGAACCTCCGGCCCCCAGCTCCCGAAGCTGGTGCTCTACCAGGCTGAGCTACTCCCCGAAAAGCAGCGGCTATATAGCGTCAACGCGCTGACCGCCGCAACCCGAGCGCCACGCGGGTGCCCGGACGCAGCCACGGCCCCGGAGCGCGTTCCTCCTTGGAAGGCCCGGCCAAGCTCCCGTTCGGGGTCCGGCCAAGCTCAAGGGCAATATCCCCTTTGGTCATTGTCCCGACGACCCCGCTACGGGGTGGCAATCCCCCGTTAGCCTGACCGCTTGTCGGCGACCGGTACGACGCCGGCAACGCTGCGTAGTCCGACCAGTAAAAGGAGAAAGACAGTGAAGGTTCTAAGACATTCACTCGTCGCTGCAGCCATCGTCCTCGGTGCACAAGCGGCGAACTCCGCAACTCTCAGAACCGTGGAATACCAGGCGTTCATCCACACATCGACCGACTGCCGGGCCGATCTCGGCGGTGCGACGATCACGCTCCCCGATGCCACGATTCTGTGGAATGACTACAATGGCGCCACCATGCTGCCGGCCTGCCTGCCGGCAAACTACGACATCCACATCCCAGCGACGTTCCGCGGCGACTTCGATGTCCTCACCGCGGACGCCTTCGATGATCGGTTCTCGTTCACCCTCAACCCGGCCGCAATGGGAGGAACGTCAACGGCGGCCGCCGACGCCGTTTTGAACCTCATCGTTGGGGTCAACACCGGCTTCGACAACGCTACCTTCGGCATCTACGAGTCCATCGGCGACGGAGTCCTCGGACCGGCGCGCGCGACGCGCAGCGGCGGCGGACAGCTCTTGGTGGGCGGCATCGACGTAGGCGCCGACTACTTGCTGCGCGTCACCGGCAACCTGCGCTCCGACAATCCCAACACCTCTGAAGACGAATCCACCAACGTGGGCCAGTACAAGATCGTGCTCGGCTTGACGCCGATCCCGGTCCCGCCGGCGCTGCTCCTGCTGATGACGGCAGTGGGCGCCCTGTTCGGCATGGGGACGCTGCGTGGAAGGGCGCGCGTGGCGAGCTCGGCGTGACGCCGAGCCCAGTCACGAATGCCTCCTGGAGGCGGCCCTCGGGCCGGCTCTTTTTTGATTAGTGGCCGCGCTCGATGCAGAAGTCGATCACGCCGAGCAGCGCGTCCTTCGCCTTGCTGTTGGGGAAGATCGCCAGGGCATCGCGGGCAATCGCCCCGTAATGACGGGCGCGCTCGAGCGTATCGGCCAGCGCGCCGTGCCGCTGCAGGAGCGTCAGCGCCTGGGCGAGATCCGCGTCCTCCTGGGCGCCTTCCGCAAGAGTGCGGTGCCAGAAGGCGCGCTCGCTATCGCTGCCGCGCCGGTAGGCGAGCACCACGGGCAGCGTGATCTTGCCCTCGCGGAAGTCGTCGCCAATGGTCTTGCCCAGGGTCGCTTCGCGCGCCGAGTAGTCGAGGACGTCGTCGACCAGCTGGAACGCGATGCCGAGATTGCGCCCATAGCTCGTCAGCGCGTCTTCCTCCTCGCGCGAGCGGCCCGCCATCACCGCGCCGACACGGCAGGCGGCGGCGAACAGGGGCGCCGTCTTGGCCATGATCACGTCGAGGTACGCGTCCTCGGTGGTGCCGGTATCGTTGGTGGTCAGCAGCTGCAACACCTCGCCCTCGGCGATGCGCGCCGCGGCTTCCGAGAGGATGCCCAGCATCTTGAGCGAGCCCACCTCGACCATGAGCTGGAAGGCGCGGCTGAACAGGAAGTCGCCCACCAGCACGCTCGACTGGTTGCCCCACAGGGCGTTGGCGGTGGGCGAGCCGCGGCGCAGCACGCTGTCGTCCACGACGTCGTCGTGCAGCAGTGTCGCGGTGTGGATGAACTCGACGCACGCGGCCAGCAGCACGTGCTGCTTGCCTTCGTAGTTGCACAGCCGCGCGCTCGCCAGCGTCAGCATCGGCCGCAGGCGCTTGCCGCCCGACGACACCAGGTGGCCGGCGAGCTCAGGGATGCGGCCGACAGGCGAGTCCATGCGGCGCAGGATGACGTCGTTCACCGCCGCAAGGTCGTTGGCGGTCAGGTCGAGCATCGGTTGCAGGCCCGAGCGCGCAGGCCTCTCCCGCCTGGTATCAAGCGGCACCACTACCACGGCTGTCCGGTCCCCTGATGCGTCGTGCGGATCTGGCGTCCGCATTCGCAGCGCTGTTGCGGCGAGAGGGCGGAGCATAGGATTGGCCCATGACCACGGTCAATCAAGGCGCAGGCGGCGGCGGGCGGAAGTGAAAGAGCTCCTCCGCACCAACGATGCGGTACTGCTCTCGTGGGTTGACGCCCTTTTGAAGGATGCCCGCATCCGGGCCATCGTGCTCGACCGCCACACGTCGAGCCTCGAAGGCAGCCTTGGCGTGCTGCCGCGAAGACTGATGGTGGAGGACGCCGACGCCGACCGGGCGCGCCGCATCCTGCGCGACGCACACGTGCCCCTGCCGGAGGCGCCGGCGCCCTGATGGAGCTTGAGACGACGCAGGACACCTTGCTGGGCGGCCGCGTGCAGTTGCATCAGCCGGCGCAGGGGTACCGTGTCGCGATCGATCCGGTGCTGCTCGCCGCGGCAGTTCCGGCCCGGCCGGGGGAACACGCCGTGGACCTTGGTGCCGGCGTCGGTGCGGCGACCTTGTGCCTCGCCGCCCGCCTGCCCCAGTGCCTGGTGACCGGCGTGGAGATCAGCGAGCCGCTCGTCGCCATTGCGCGTCACAATGTCGCTGCCAACCACCTCGAATCGCGCGTCTCGGTAATCGCCGGAGACGTGCGGGAGCGGCACGGCGGGCCGTTCCACCACGCCATGGCCAACCCGCCCTTCGCCGAGCCGGGCAGCGGCACGTCTTCCCCGGATGCAGGCAAGCGCCGCGCCAATGTGGAAGGCGACACCAGGCTGGCGGCATGGGTCGAGGCGGCCTTTGCGGCCGTGCGCGACGGCGGCACGGTGACCTTCGTCCACCGCGCCGACCGGGTTGCCGAGCTTCTCGATGCGTTCGCGCGCGCCGGTGCCGGCGGCATCGTGCTGTTCCCGTTGTGGCCGAAGGCAGGGGCCGACGCGAAGCGGGTGCTCCTGCAGGGCCGCAAGGGCTGCCGCGGGCCGCTGCGGATGGCGGCCGGCCTGGTCCTGCATGAGGCGGACGGCGCCTACAGCCGCGCCGCCCAGGCGGTCCTGCGCGACGGCGGCGCGCTGACCCTCTAGCCCCCGGCGCCCGGGCCCATTTTCGGGCCTGTAACACGCCTGTCACACATAGAGACAGACACGACGCCTGCGGACGTTTGAGGCTGGGCGCCGGAGCGCGCTGAATGCACCTCGCGCTCGGGGGGTGCAGCATGGGTCTTACCGCAGAGGGTACCGCTGCCACGATGGCGCCCGCCTCGGACAGAGAAGTGGACGGCACGGCCTGCGCGCTGTTGTCGGGCACGGACGTGACGCGGATGAAGGACCTCGAACCGCTCCGCCGGGCCCAGGTCAGGGATGACGCCGGGCAGGTCTCCGCGGAGCTCGCCCACGACCTCAACAACGCTCTCACCGTCATCATCGGCAACGCGGAGCGCATCGCCCAGCGTGGCGGGCAGGATGTGCGCGCCGACGCGGACGCAATCCTGCGCAGTGCCCAACGCGCGGCGAATCTCACCGGGCAGATGCTGGCGGTGGCACGGCGCGAATCGCCGGGGCCGGAATGGGTCGACACCGCCGCGTTGCTCGGCTCGCTGGCGACTGTCCTCAAGCGCATGCTCGGCGGGCAGGTAACCGTCTGGCTGGAGCCAGCCGCGACCGCCCCGGTGCTGGCGGATCGGGCATTGCTCGAATCAGCGCTCCTCAGCCTGGCGGTCAATGCGCGCGATGCCATGCCGTGCGGGGGATTGCTGACCGTCAAGGCCGAGGACGCACACGTCTCCTCAGACGCGAGGTCGGCGGCTGCGGACCTGCGACCTGGGCAGTATGTCCGGCTGTCGGTTGCGGACACCGGCGTCGGCATGACGCCGCAGATCGCCGCCCGCGCCTTCGAGCCGTTCTTCACGACCAAGTGCCCCGGTAAGGGCACCGGCCTCGGCCTCAGCACCGTCCGGCGCTTCGCCCGGTCCTGCGGCGGCGACGCCGTCGTCGAAAGCAATCCCGGGCGCGGCACGACCGTCAGCCTGTACTTGCTGAGAGGTGGGGCAGCGTGACCCCGCCATTCCCATCGTGGCGGCGCTTGAGGTGAACATGGACCTAACAGGCATTAAACGCAGCTCCCGTCCCACAAAGCTGCGCACCAAACAGATCATGGTCGTTGACGAGGACGCTGCGACGCGCGCGGTGGTCCGCGAGACGCTCGAGCCGCTCGGCTACGGAATCATCGGCGCCAGCATCTGCGCCGACGGCATCAAGGCGCTCGCTGAGGTCGTCATCGACCTGGTGATCGCCGACATCTTCATGTCCAGCACAATCAGCACGGCGAGCGGCGTCACCTGGGGCATCCAGGAGGTGCGCAAGCATCAGGCTTCGACGAAGGTCGTGGCGCTGTCGGCGTCATGGGGCGTCGACAGTGGGCGCAACCTCGCCGATTCCGCCAGGCGCATGGGCGCCGACCTCGTGCTGACCAAGCCGTTGAGCGCGCCGGAGGTCGAGGAGGCGGTGCTCTCGCTACTGGGCGGCCCGATCGAAATGGCGGAACTCGCCTCCTAGGCAGGCGAGGGCCGGACCGCGGCCCGCGACAGCGGCCGCCCACATCCTGGGAAAACCGCGGTTTGTTGCGGCGTCCGGGGGTGGGCCCTATGCTTCCCGCATGGGACTCGCCTCGCGCCTCGGTGCGCCATTGGCGGCACTGGGGCCGTTCATCGGCCGGCGTGCGCGCCACCCGTTGGTCGCCGTCGTGCGGTTGCACGGGGCCATCGGCTCGGTCGGCGTCGGCCGTGGCGGACTCAGCATCACCACGACGGCCCGCGACCTCGAAACCGCCTTTACCCTGCGCGGCGTCAAGGCGGTGGCGCTGGCGATCAACTCGCCGGGCGGCTCGCCGGCACAGTCGAATCTCATCTATCGGCGCATCCGCGCGCTCTCCGAGGAGCACGAGGTGCCGGTCATCGCCTTCTGCGAGGACGCCGCCGCGTCGGGCGGCTACTGGCTCGCGTGCGCCGGCGACGAGATCTACGCCGACCCGAACTCGATCGTCGGCTCCATCGGCGTGGTCTCGGGCGGATTCGGTTTCCCGGCGCTGCTCGCCAAGATCGGCGTCGAGCGCCGCCTGTACGTTCAAGGCGATAACAAGGGCATGCTCGACGCGTTCAGCCCCGAGCGGCCTTCCGACGTCGAGCATCTGCACGGCATCCAGAAGGTGGTGCACGACAGCTTCAAGGCGCTGGTGCGCGAGCGCCGCGGCGAGCGCCTCAAGGGCGAGGAGAAGACGCTGTTCTCCGGCGCCTTCTGGACCGGCACCCAGGCTCTGGACTTCGGCCTTGTGGACGGGCTGGGCGACCTCCGTACCGTCCTGCGCGCCCGCTACGGCGACAAGGTCCGGCTCAAGGTGGTCGGCCGGTCCCCGAATCGCTTGCGCCTGCTGCTCGGACGTGGCACCGAGACGCCGGCGGCGCCCTTGGGTGAGTTGCCGGACGCCGTATTGCGTGCCCTCGAGGCGCGCTGGCTGTGGGCCAGGCTCGGCCTGTGATGCCTCGCGGTTCGGGATTGGGTTGGGAGCGCGCGTAGGCGCGACGCGGACAGATGTTCGGCTTCAGCTTGGGCAAGCTCGTCGTCGCGATGATCCTCATCCTTGCCGTCTGGTACGGCTTCAAGATGATGGGCCGCATCGGCGAGGTGCGCGCCGAGTCCCTCCGCAACGCCAACGCCGCCAAGGGCACGCGCAACAAGCTCGAGGTCGAGGACCTGACCGAGTGCAAGCGCTGCGGCGCGTTCGTGTCCGCCGGCGCCAAGGCCTGCGCGCGCGACGATTGCCCCTATTCGCGATGACGGCTGCCGCGTCCCGCCCTGGGCGGGCAACCGGCTCAACGCAGCGGAGCTTTCAGGATCTCATTCTCACGCTCCAGCGCTTCTGGGCTGACCAGGGCTGCACCATCCTGCAGCCGTACGACTCCGAGATGGGCGCGGCGACGTTTCATCCGGCGACCGTGCTGCGCGCGCTCGGGCCGCAGCCGTGGCGCACGGCGTTCGTGCAGCCGTGCCGGCGTCCCACCGACGGCCGTTACGGCGAGAACCCCAATCGCTTCCAGCACTACTACCAGCTGCAGGTGGTGCTGAAGCCCTCGCCCGAGAACATCCAGGACCTTTATCTGCGGAGCCTCGCCGCGATCGGCATCGACTCCGCGGTGCACGACATCCGCTTCGTCGAGGACGACTGGGAAAGTCCGACCCTCGGCGCCTGGGGTCTCGGCTGGGAGGTATGGTGCGACGGCATGGAGGTGACGCAGTTCACCTACTTCCAGCAGGTCGGCGGCCTCGACTGCAATCCGGTGTCGGGCGAGATCACCTACGGCATGGAGCGCCTCGCCATGTTCGTCCAGGAGCAGGAAGACGGCTTCCAGCTCGACTGGAACGGCGCCGGCACGACGTATGGCGACGTCTTCCTGCGCAACGAGCGCGAATGGTCGGCGTACAACTTCGAGGAAGCCAACGTCAACAGCCTGCGCCGCCATTTCCGCGAGCACGAGGAAGAGTGCAAGCGCCTGCTGGACAAGAAGCTGGTGCTGCCGGCCTACGACCAGTGCATCAAGGCCAGCCACTCGTTCAACCTGCTGGACGCCCGCGGCGTGATCTCCGTCACCGAGCGCGCGGCGCACATCCTGCGCGTGCGCACACTCACCAAGGCGTGCTGCGAAGCGTGGGTGGAAACCTCTGCCGCGGCAAACTGACGAGCAATGGCGGAACTCCTTCTCGAGCTCCTGTCGGAGGAGATTCCGGCGCGCATGCAGGCGCGCGCCGCCGCCGACCTGCGCGCCTTGGTCACCAAAGGCCTGGGCGAGGCGGGCCTCACATACAAAAGCGCCGACGCCTTCGCCACCCCGCGCCGCCTGGCGCTGGTGGTGCGCGGTCTGCCCGAGCGCTCATCGGACCAAACGATCGAAAAGAAAGGCCCGCGCGTGGACGCGCCACCCGCAGCCATCGACGGCTTCCTGCGCTCCACCGGCCTCAAGCGCGATCAGCTCGAAGAGCGCGACCTGGGCAACGCGGGCCGCGTGCTGTTCGCCGTGCAGAAGAGCCCCGGGCGTGCGGCCGCGGACGTGCTGACCGGCGTCGTGTTGGCGGCAATCCAGGCGTTGCCCTGGCCTAAGAGCATGCGCTGGGCAGCCAACCCGTTCCGCTGGGTGAGGCCGCTGCATGGCGTCCTCGCGCTGGTGGACGGCAAGGTTCTGCAAGTGCGCCTGCCGCTAGGCGAGGGTGGCGCGGCGATACCGGCCGGCCACACGACCGTCGGCCACCGGGTACTCGGCAACGGTGCGGTTGCGGTCACCGGCTTCGATGACTACGTCGCCAAGCTGCGCAAGGCGTACGTGATTCTCGATCCCGCCGAGCGCAAGCGCGCCATTCAGTCCGAAGGCTCGGTGCTGGCGGCCAGGGAAGGACTGCGGGTGCGCAAGGACGACGGCCTGCTCGATGAGGTCGCCGGATTGGTCGAATGGCCGGTGCCGCTCATCGGCGCCATCGATCCGGCATTCATGGACCTGCCTCCGGAAGTGCTGACCACCTCGATGCGCACGCACCAGCGCTACTTTGCCCTGGAGGCCAAGGACGGCACCTTGGCACCGCGCTTCCTCGTCATCGCCAACACCGTCGCCAAGGACGGCGGCGCCGCGATCATCAAGGGCAACGAGCGCGTGCTGCGCGCGCGCCTCTCCGACGCCAAGTTCTTCTGGGACCACGACCGCAAGGTGCGGCTGGACTCGCGCCTGCCGGCGCTGAAGGAGATCGTCTTCCAGGCGAAGCTCGGCACGCTCGAGCAGAGGGTCTCGCGCATCGAGGCGCTCGCCGCAGCGCTTGCCGACTTGGCCAGGCTGAAGGCCGACAAGGAGCACGTGCGTCTCGCCGCGCGCCTCGCCAAGGCGGATCTCAAGTCCGGCATGGTCGGCGAGTTCCCGGAGCTGCAGGGCATCATGGGGCGCTACTACGCGCTGCACGATGGGCACCCGCAGCCGGTGGCCGACGCCATCGCCGAGCACTACGCGCCCAAGGGTCCGGATGATCGCTGCCCGTCGGCGCCGGTTTCCGTGGCGGTGGCGCTTGCCGAGAAGATCGACACGCTGGCCGGCTTCTGGGCCATCGACGAAAAACCGACCGGCTCCAAGGATCCTTTCGCGCTGCGCCGGGCGGCGCTCGGCGTCATCCGGCTGGTGGTCGAGAACAAGCTGCGCTTGCCTTTGGCGAAGGCCTTCGACGCGGCCATGCGCGGATACGCGCCGGATGTGCGCGGCAAGTGGTCCGATGCCCTGCGCGGCGATCTACTCACGTTCTTCGCCGACCGCCTCAAGGTGCATCTGAAAGAACGCGGCGTGCGCCACGACCTCATCTCGGCGGTGTTTGCCCTGACGGCCGAGGACGACCTCGTGCGCCTTCTCGCGCGTGTCGAGGCGTTGCAGCAGTTCCTCGCAAGCGAAGACGGCGCCGACCTCTTGGTCGCCTACCGCCGCGCCGCCAACATCGTGCGCATCGAGGAGAAGAAGGACTCCGCCTCTCATCGCGGCGAGGTCGACGCAGCCGCGCTACAGCAGGGCGAAGAACGCACCCTGACGCAGGCGCTCGGCGAAGCGCGCAAGGGGGTGGCCGGCGACTTGGCGAAGGAGGATTTCGCCGACGCCATGCGCGCGCTCGCCCGCCTGCGCGGGCCGGTCGACGCCTTCTTCGACAACGTCACCGTCAACGCCGACGACGCCAAGCTGCGCGCCAACCGCCTGCGCCTCTTGGGCCAGATCACGGCTGTCCTCGAGCAGGTCGCCGACTTCGCCAAGATCGAGGGCTGAGGCTACTCTGGCGCGATGACGTCGCGCGCCGTCTGGCCGTTCGGCTTCGGACCGCCTACCGATGCGGAGCCGAGCGCTGCGGTGCTGGGCGGCAAGGGCGCCGGTCTCGCCGCCATGCGCGGGCTCGGGCTGCCCGTTCCACCCGGGTTCACGTTGGCGACTTCCGTCTGCGATGCGTACTACCTCGGAGGCCGCACATTGCCCGACGCGCTGCGTACCGACTTGCGACGCGCGCTCGATGCGCTCGGCGCGGCGACCGGCACTCGCTTTGGCGACTCGCGCTCGCCGCTGCTGGTTTCGGTGCGCTCCGGCGCGCCGGTGTCGATGCCGGGCATGATGGACACGGTCCTCAACGTTGGCCTCGCGACGGCGGGAGCGGACGATCCGTTCGAACAGTTGTGGAACGCGATCGTCGCCGTGCTCCAGTCTTGGCAGAGCCCGCGCGCCGTCGCCTACCGGCGCCTGCACGAGATCGCCGATCGCCCCGGCACCGCGGTCACCATCCAGGCGATGGTGTTCGGCAATGCCGGCGGCGATTCCGCCACCGGCGTCGCCTTCACCCGCGATCCCGCCACGGGCGCGCCGGAGCCGTTCGGCGAATACCTGCCGAACGCCCAAGGCGATGAAGTCGTCTCGGGCACGGTGACGCCGCGGCCCCTGACCCGCCTGCAGCGCGAGGGCCTTGGCACGGCGGAACCCTCGTTGGAAGAGGTGATGCCACAAGTGTACGCGGAGCTGACGCAGCACTTCCGCGCCCTCGAGGCGCATTTCGGCGCGATGCAGGACGTCGAGTTCACCATCGATCGCGGGCGCTTGTGGCTGCTGCAGACGCGTACCGGCACGGCCGGCGTGGAGGCGGCGGCGCGCATCGCGGTGGACATGGTGCGCGAGGGCCTCATCGACCGCAGGCGCGCGCTGGCCCGATTTGATCGCGGATCGCTCGCGCGCGCGCACCACGTGCGCGTGCGGAGGGGCGCCACGCCGTTGACGAGGGGCATTCCCGCCTCGCCGGGTGCTGTGTCCGGTGCGGTCGTGTTCAGCTCCGACGAAGCCGACGCGGCGGCGGCGCGCGGCGCGCCGGCAATCCTGGTCCTGCCCGAGACCCACCCGCGAGACGTGCATGGCATGCACGCCGCGGCCGGCATCCTGACCAGCCGCGGCGGCGCAACCAGTCACGCGGCGGTGGTGGCGCGCGGCATCGGCAAGCCGTGCGTGGTCGGCGCGGACGCGCTCTCGATCGATCCAGCTGGCCGCAGGTTCCTGGTGGCCGGCCGCGAGGTGCGCGGCGGCGAGGTCGTCACCCTCGACGGCGCCACCGGCGAGGTGTTCCTCGGCGAGCAGGCGATGGAGCGCCCGGAGCCGTCGCCGGCCGTCGCCACGCTGCTGGCCTGGGCCAGGGACCCCGGGTAGCCACTGGAAGCCCGATATGTGGTGGGTTATCCTGATTGGCGCCCACGATGTTGTGGGTGTTTCCGGTTGTTTCCCGTCTGCCGTGCCGTCCCAACCGTCCCGCACGCTTCGCCTCGGCAATACCGAGATCCCCTACGAGCTGATCCGTACCAAGCAGCGCCGCCGCACCATCGCGTTCGCCATCGAAGGGCGCGAGGGCCTGGTAGTGCGCGCGCCGATGAAGGCGAGCTTCAAGTCCATCGAGGAGTTGGCGCAGAAATTCAGCCGCTGGATCATGGGCCGCCTGGCAGAGCTGCAGGACGTGGCGCCGCCGCGGCCGATGGTCGGCGGGGCCACCGTGCCGGTGCTGGGGCAGGAGCTGCGCCTGCGCGTGCTGACCGGCTCGGGACGGCGCCCCACTTGCGCGCGCATCGGCGACGCGTTGGAGATCCGCATCCCCCCGCACGTGCCGAGCGACGACTACTCGCGCGCCATCCGCGACACGGTGATGGACTGGTACTGCGCGTTCGCCGAGGAGGACTTCACGCGCCGCGCCGACGCCTGGGCCGCGTGCATGGGCGTCGCATACGCGTCGATCGCGGTGAGCAATCCGAGGGCACGCTGGGGCAGCTGCAGCGCCGGCAACGACATCCGCATCAATTGGCGCCTGGCGATGGCGCCGCCTGCCCTGCTCGACTACGTGATCGCCCACGAGCTCTGCCACGTGGTGCACAAGAACCATTCGCGGCGGTTCTGGAGCCGGCTCGCCAAGGTCATGCCCGACTGGCGCGAGCGGCGGGACGAGCTGCGGCGGATCGGCCCGGGCCTTTCCCTGGAAGGGATTTGATCCCGGACTACCGCAGCTCGCGATAGCGAAAGCAGGTGGTGACGTGGTCGTTGACCATGCCCACCGCCTGCATGAACGCGTAGCAGATCGTCGGGCCGCAGAACTTGAAGCCCTGCGCCTTGAGCGCCTTGCTCATGGCGCGGCTCTCGTCCGTCTCGGCCGGGATGTCCTTCCAGGCGCTCCAGCGGTTGCGCAGGGTCGTGCCGCCGGTGAACTGCCACTGGAAGGCGTCGAGGGTCCGGCCGCTGTCGCGCAAAGCCAGGTAGGCGCGCGCGCTGGCGATGGCGCCTTCGATCTTGGCGCGGTTGCGCACGATGCCCGTATCGGCCATCAGCCGCGCCACGTCCTTGGCGCCGAAGCGCGCCACGCGCTCCGGCTCGAAGCCGCGGAACGCGGCGCGGAAGTTGTCGCGCTTGCGCAGGATGGTGATCCACGACAGGCCTGCCTGGAAGCCGTCGAGCACGAGCTTCTCGTAGAGGGCGCGGTCGTCGTGCTCCGGCACCCCCCACTCGCTGTCGTGGTAGGCGACGTACAGCGGGTCCTCTCCCGGCCAGGTGCAGCGCTGCTTGGCCAATGCGGACTAGCCGCGCCCGGCCTCGGCCGCCGCCGTCTTGAACCACGCCGCCGGCGCGGCGCGCAGGGTCGCGGCGCCGGCGCGCAGCGGCGTGCCCGATCGCTCGGCCGTCTCGACGTGCTCGAGACGCAGCAGCGCCAGCCCAATGCCGGGAATGGCGCTGCGCATCTCGCCCACCTCGACGTTGCCGAGCATGACCGGCGTTCCCGACTCGGGAGCGGGGCCGTCGATGAGCACCGGCAGCAGACGCTTGCGGATGGTGCCGCGATAGTGCGTGCGCGCCGTCAGCTCCTGTCCGACGTAGCAGCCCTTGGTGTAGTCGATGGCATGCAGGTCATCGAGACCGGCCTCCAGCGGAAACGTCTTTTCGATGATCAGGTCGCGCGACGCGTCCGGCACGCCCAGTCCGAGACGGAGCGCCTCGTATTGCTCGACGCTCCGTGAGGCGAAGCCCGCGTCGCTCAGCGCGCGCTCGATTTCGAGCGCCGGCAACATCACGCGCGCACCGAGTTCGGCGACCCGCGGATCGAGGAACGCCACGCCGCCGGCAAACACGCGCGCGCTGCCGGGTGCTGCGCCGAGTGACAACTGCCGCGCCGTGTCGTGGCCGAACGCGGCGGCAATGGCGTAGCGGTCGCTGACGTCGGCGAGGGTCACGTCCGAGCGCAGCCTGTAGAGCGTCAAGCGGCGCAGCAGATCGGGAATGCGCGCGCGCTCGGCGTCCAGCAGGAGGGTCGCGCCGGTTGGCGCGTCGTCGTGCATCACCAGGAAGAAGTCGTGCAGATACTTCCCCTGCGGCGTCAGCAGCAGCGCGTACAACGCCGACTGTGGGGTGAGGCGCCCGACGTCGTTGGAGACGAGGTTCTGCAGGAACTCGCGGGCGTCGCGTCCGCCGATCGCCACCACGCCGCGCTGTGGCAAAGGGACAAAGCTCGGCGGCAGACTTTCGGCGGGGGACGCGGCCGGTAATTCGACCATGGCCAATGAAGTAAAGGGGGCTCACCGCCTTGGCAAGGCCGCGGCGGCAGGTCCCAAATGGCAGCAATGCTTGGAGAAACAAGGCCGGCCATCGTATAACCGGCAGAGCATCGGAACGTGCCGGCACCGGGCGGGGGTCGGGCGCGGCAAGCAGTTAAAGCAGGCAGGGTGGGGGAGTGCTGCGTGCAGAGTAGGGCGCGGCTATGAAGCTTCTCTTCGTCACCTCGAATCGCATCGGCGATGCGGTGCTGTCTACCGGCCTGCTCAACCACGTCCTGCGCGACCATCCCGATACGCAGACCACCATCGCCTGCGGCCCCGCTGCCGCGCCGCTGTTCACCGAAACGCCCGGCCTCGACCGCATCATCGTCCTGGAGAAGCAGCCGCGCGCCAAGCACTGGCGCCAGCTTTGGCGCGAGACGGTGCGCACGCGCTGGGACCTCGTCATCGACTTGCGCGCTTCCGCGCTCGCCTACTTCCTGTGGGCGCGCGAACGTCACGTGTTCAAGCCGAGCGACGCGGCGGTACACCAGGTCGTGCGGCTGTCGCAGTTCCTCGACCTGCCGGAGATCGCGTCGCCGGGCTTGTGGCTCGGACAGAAACAGATCATCGCGGCGAAGCGCGCCATCCCGCCGGGGCCGCCGGTGCTCGCCGTCGGTCCGACGGCGAACTGGGCCGGCAAGCAGTGGCCGGCGAGTCGCTTCGCCGAGCTGATCCTGCGGCTCATCGCGCCCGGCGCCATCCTCGAGGATGCGCGCGTCGCCGTGTTCGGCGCGGAAGGCGAGCGTCTCGCCGCGCGCCCCGTGCTCGACCGCATCCCCAAGGAGCGCCGCATTGACTGCATCGGCCGCTTCGATATCCTTACTGCCGCGGCGGCGCTGCAGGAATGCACCTTCTACATCGGCAACGACTCGGGGCTCATGCACATCTCCGCCGCGACCTATACGCCGACGCTCGGCCTGTTCGGACCGAGCCGCGAAGAGATCTACGGCCCGTGGGGCACCCACTGCGCCGCGGTGCGCACGGAGCTCACCTACGAGGAGCTGGCGGCAACGCCGCAGTTCCACCCGGCGCGGCGGAAAACGCTGATGGGCTCGCTTGCCGTGGAGACGGTGGAGGCGGCCGCCATCGACCTGTGGCGGCGCTGCCATCCCGAGCCCGTCACCCAAGTCGCCAGCGGCGGTCTCTGAGCGGCACTTCGCCTTTGCGCGTATTCCAGCTCATGGCCGGTGCGCCCGCGGGCGGTGCCGAGACCTTCTTCGTCGACCTCGTGTCGGCGCTGGCGCGCACCGGGCTCGACCAGCGCATCGCCATCCGGGCCGACGCGGCGCGCGCCAAGATGCTGTTCGATGCTGGCTTGGCCGTAGGACAACTCCGCTTCGGCGGCTTGTTCGACCTCGGCACTCGGCGCGCGCTGCGCGCCGCGTTCGAAAGCGAACGGCCGAGCATCGTGCAGAGCTGGATGAGCCGCGCGACGCAGCACTGCCCGCGAACGGAGGCGGTTCGCGTCGGCTGGCTCGGCGGGTACTACCCGCCGCGCGTGGTCCGCCACTGTGACCACGTCGTCGGCGTGACGCCGGACATCGTCCGCCACCTGCGCGAAGGCGGCTTCGCCGAGGAGCGCTGCCATTACCTGCCGACCTTCGCCACGGCGCAGCCGGCGGCTGCCGTGTCCCGGGCGTCGCTGGACACTCCGGAGGGAGTGCCGCTCGTGCTCGCGCTCGGACGACTGCACGGGAAGAAGGGCCTCGACGTCCTGTTGCGTGCCCTCGCCAAGGTGCGGAACGCCTGGCTGTGGATTGCCGGGGAGGGTCCGTTGCGGGCCGAGCTCACGGCACTCTGCACGTCGCTGGGTCTCGACGGCCGCGTCCGCTTCCTCGGCTGGCGCACCGACCGCGAGGCGCTCCTCGCCGCCTGCGATGTGAGCGTCATGCCGTCGCGCTACGAGCCATTCGGTACGGTGATGATCGAGACCTGGGCGGCGCGTCGGCCCCTGATCGCCGCGGCGGCTGCCGGACCCAAGGGCCTGGTGCGCGACGGCATCGATGCGCTGCTGGTGCCGATCGACGACGTGGACGCTCTCGCCGGCGCCTTGGAGCGCGTCCTGGGCGAGCCAACCTTGGCGGCGGCACTGGCGGCCGAGGGCTTTGCCGTGTATCAGCAGCGCTTCACCGAGGCGGCGGTCGTGCGGCAATACCTCGACTTCTACAAGCGGATCTCGGCGTGAGCGAGCGCTTCGAGCTGCTCGTGCGCGGCGGCGAGGTGGTGACGCCGGACGGAATCGCGCTTGCCGACATCGGCGTGCGCGGCGGACGCATTGCCGCGATCGGCTCGCTCGGCGGCTCCGGCGCCGCCGACGTGCTCGAGGCAAAGGGCCTGACCGTCCTGCCCGGCGCCATCGATACCCAGGTGCACTTCCGCGAGCCCGGCAACGAGCACAAGGAAGACCTCGAGACCGGGGCGCGGGCGGCGGTGCTGGGCGGGATCACGGCGGTGTTCGAGATGCCCAATACCGATCCGCCGACGACCACCGCGGCGGCGCTCGCCGACAAGCTCAAGCGCGCCAAAGGGCGCATGTGGTGCGACCACGCGTTCTACGTCGGCGCCAGTCCGGAGAACGCCGACAAGCTCGGCGATCTGGAGGGCCTGCCCGGCTGCTGCGGCGTGAAGGTATTCATGGGCTCCTCCACCGGCAGCCTGCTGGTGCCGGACGACGAAACCTTGCGCGCCGTGCTGGCGCACGGGAAGCGGCGCGTCTCGGTGCACTCGGAGGACGAGACGCGGCTGCGCGAGCGCAAGGCGATCGCCGAGAAGTCGGGCGACGTGCGCGATCATCCCAACTGGCGCGACGCCGAGACGGCAGTGCGCGCGACGACACGCCTGCTGCAGGCGGCACGCACCTTCGGGCGCAAGGTGCACGTCCTGCACACCACGACCGCCGAGGAGATCGCGTTCCTGGCGAAGAACAGGGACCTCGCCACCGTCGAGGTGACGCCGCAGCACCTGACCCTCGAGGCGCCGGAGTGCTACGAGCGCCTCGGCACCTTGGCGCAGATGAATCCGCCCATTCGCGAAGCGGGCCATCGCGTCGCGCTGTGGCAGGGCATCGCCAACGGCACCGTGGACGTCGTCGGCTCGGATCACGCGCCGCACACGCGCGACGAAAAAGCCAAGCGCTATCCTGCGTCGCCCTCGGGCATGCCCGGCGTGCAGACGCTGGTGCCGATCCTGCTCGACCATGTGGCGGCGGGGCGGCTGAGCCTTGCGCGCATGGTGGATCTCACCAGCACCACGGCGGCGCGCATCTGGGGCCTGGCCAACAAAGGCGCGCTGGCGGTGGGCCGCGACGCCGACCTGACCATCGTGGACCGCAAGGCCCGGCGCACCATCACCAATCGATGGATCGCCAGCCGCTGCGGCTGGACGCCGTTCGACGGCATGACGGTGACCGGCTGGCCCAAGGCCACCGTCATCCGCGGCGCCATTGTCATGCGCGACGACGAGGTGCGCGGCAAGCCGATCGGCCGGCCGCTCGAGTTCGCCGAGACAGTCGGCTAGATACGCCCCTTGGCGATGAACCTCGGGCTCTTGAAGCGAGACTTGGCGTAGCCGAGCACCTCGTCGTCGCGCGTGACCGTGCCGCCAGCCGCAGCTGGCACGGCGTGACCGGCGGCGGCGTGCCACTCGTTCGCGCTGACAACTTGCCCCTCAAGGCGATCGGGGGCCGATCAGCGCGCCGGCGACCACGCCGAGCAGCACCAGGGCGGACCCGACCGCGAACGCGAGCGTCACGCGCTCGCCCGCGAGGACCGCACCGATGCCGACTGTGACGAGCGGGGAGAGCACCACTGCGTAGGAGGTCGCGGACGCCGTCCAGCGCGACAGCACCCACACCATCAGCACGAATGCCGCCACCGAGCTCGTGATCAGCCAGGCGAGCGCGATCCACGTCGGCGACAGCGTCGGCAATGCCGGGGCCTCTCCCGCCAGCCACGAGCCGGCGAGCAACAGCCCTGCCCCCGTAGCCATCGCGCTCGCGTTCACCGTGATCGGGTGAGAGCGCGGAAATCCCTTCACCACGATGCCGGAGAGTGCCGCCGCCACCGCCGCCAGCATGGTGGCGAGCAGCGCGGTCAGTGGGACGTCGGCGCCGAGCTGGTCGCGGAACACGACGGCGACGCCCGCGATCACGACCAGCGTGCCGGCGAGCCGGGTCCATGTCAGCCGCTCGAGGCCAACCGTGCTCGCTAGCAGCAGAGTCACGAGCGGGACGGTCGCGAACAGCACCGAGGCCAGGCCTGCTGGCACCGCCACTAGCGCCCAGTAGAGCAGCGCATACGTTGCTCCGAACGCCAACAGGCCGAAGAGCACGGCGCCGGTCAGAGCCTTGCCCCTCGGCAGCGGCAGGCGCATTGCGGCGACCACCCCGAACAGGAGCGCCGATGCCACCGCGAACCGCAGCGCCGCTCCCCAGAACGGCGGCAGCTCAGCGTTGCTGAACCGTACCGCCACGAAGTTGACCCCCAGGAAGACGACGATCAGCACGAACGCGGCGACAGTCGCGAGGTCGAGTCATCCGGGTTGTGGGGGCGGGGTCGCTGTCTCGCGGCCTGCCGTCATGGTGCCTCCGATCGGCGCCAAGCCGGGTCTTGGACTTGCCGGGGTCGAGTAGAATACGCCCTTCGCTTCCGGCGGAAGAAATCGGCGCAGAGCTGCCGCAAATTCCCCGCAACTCTCCCCGGGCCGCGCGGGCGCTCGGGCCGCTACCCGCGGCCCTTGGCCTCGTGCCTCAGGCGCGGCCTTTGGCGATGAACCCCGGGTTCTTGAAGCGCGGCTTGGCGTAGCCGAGCACCGCGCCGTCGCGCGTCACCACCGTGCCGCCGGCGGCGGCGAGCACGGCATGGCCGGCGGCGGTGTCCCACTCGTTGGTGGTGCCGAAGCGCGGATACAGATCCGCCTCGCCCGCGGCGACGAGACAGAACTTCAGCGAACTGCCGGCGCTGGTGAGGCTCTTTACCCGCAGGGTGGCGAGATAGGAGTCTTCCTCGGGGTCGCGATGCGAGCG
>Ga0194131_10000995_pt1 | contig 49001 bp, 37 predicted proteins | sample TA2KigO120mmetaG_FD_148631 | JGI IMG/M metagenome (GOLD analysis project Ga0194131, IMG submission 148631) | Freshwater microbial communities from Lake Tanganyika, Tanzania - TA2015053 Kigoma Offshore 120m | ecosystem: Environmental > Aquatic > Freshwater > Lake | place: Tanzania: Lake...
GATTGAGAGGTGTTCATGGACGACAAAACCCGACGCAAGCGACCCGGCTACGGGATGCGCCGATCCCGCGCCCCGGCCCGCTGCCAGCGCCCAAGCCGCAAACCGTTCAGCCTACGCTTGATTAAGGGCTAGCTACCCCGTTCGCTTCTTGTGCTCGCGCTCCGCCTTCTGTCGCAGGTACGCTTCCATGAACGGGTCAAGCTCACCGTCGAGTACGTTCTGCACCTGCGAGGTCTGCACGTCGGTGCGGACGTCTTTGACCATGGTATAGGGCTGCATGACATAGTTGCGGATCTGATAGCCCCAGGCGACCTCGCCCTTCTCGTCGTACTGTTTTTCGACCTCGGCCTGGCGTTTCTGCTCCTCGATCTTGTAGAGCTTGGATTTCAAGAGTGCGAGCGCAACCGCGGCATTCTTGTGCTGGCTGCGCTCGTTTCGGCTCTCGGCGGCTATGCCGGTCGGCAAGTGCGTGTAACGGACACCGCTTTCGGTCTTGTTTTGATGCTGTCCACCGGGGCCGCCGCTGCGAAAGGTCTCGCGCCGCAACTCGTCGTCGCGGATGTCGATCTCGATGGTGCCTTCTATGTCGGGCGTTACATCCACGGCTGCGAACGAGGTTTGCCGGCGGGCATTGGAATCGAATGGACTGATGCGCACCAGCCGATGCACGCCGGTTTCACTCTGTAGGTAGCCGTAGGCGTAGTCGCCCATGAGGTGGATGGTCGCGCTGCGGATGCCGGCCTCGTCGTTTTTCAGTTCATCCACCAACTCGACTTTGTAGCCGTGCCGCTCGCACCAGCGCGTGTACATCCGCAAGAGCATCTGTGCCCAGTCGCAAGCGTCGGTGCCGCCAGTACCGGCCTGAATCTTGATGTAGGCGTTGCTGGTGTCCTGCGGGCCACTGAGCATGGCCCTTGTCTCAAAGCTGCCCAGATTCTGCTCGATCTTGCCCAGTTCCGCCTCGAGTTCGGCCTCAAGGCTCGGCTCTTCCTCGGCCAACTCGGCTAGCGCCCCTAGATCAAGTGCTGCGGCCTGCATGCTCTCGAACGGCTCGAGTAGCGCGTTGAGCGGCTTGAGCTGGCTGATGATCTGCTGCGCCTTCTCCTGGTTGTCCCAGAAAGTCGGCCTGGTCATTTCTTCGTTAAGGCGGGCGCGAACGGCTTGCTTGCCCGCGACGTCAAAGACTGTCTCTAAGATGAGTGAGACGGCTGGTGACCTCATCCATGCGGCGGCGCAGATCAACGTTCATTTGGTTCCTTTCATGGCGTGGAGCAATCAGCTCCACCACGCAACTAAATCGGCTGGCTTACGGCGTCCATTGCAATACTATACGAACCCACAGCCGGCGATTTCGCCTGGGCGCTATCGGAAAAGCGAAAAAGCATTCCCCACATCAACATAGCAGAAACAACGCGAGCGAGGCAAGCGAGCATTGTCTTGCCGCGACGATGCGTACACTTGACCGAAGACAAGCTATCGCACCGATAGTGTCTCGCGCGTCTGGCCGACGCGGCCGTTAGCGTCGTGGCCAAGGATGAGGATGCGATAAGAGGCTGGAAGCCGAGGCAATTCCAATGTCACGCTCGCCTTGCCCTCGGGAGCGAAGAGCGACGGATGCCAGAGCAGGGTGGCTTCCACCGGCGTGACCTCGTTGGCTTGATAGCGAAACTCACGAACCAGGTTGGCGACTGCGCGTTTGCTCCCTCCGGCCTTGTCGAGCTTGCTCTTCGTCCCCTCGTTTGTCTTGGCGGCGTTACTCAGGTCGGCGAAGCGTTGCTTCATCAGGTTGCTGACCGTCGGTAGTGGCGAGGCGTCGCGGTTGTGGTCGCCGGCCTTGGCAAAGGAGTCCTTGGCGACCATGCGAACGGACTTACGGTCCATCCCAGCACGGACGTCGTCGTGTTTACCATCATGTTCGCCTAATCGCGGGGACATGGTGAAGAGTCCTTGCGCTGTGCTAGTCGCCAATTCCGGAGTGGTAGACTTCTCCTGTTGCTGAAGCACTTCCGGAATCAGAAGTTTCTTCGGCAATTCAGCAACGCCAACCGGCACAGCCACGTGCGTCGGGTCGGGAAGCGACCCGGAGGCTGCATAAATGACCAAGCAAGCCAGCAGGCAGCCAAAGGCACTCGCAAACGCGGAGGTCGAGGACGCCGAGCGCCGCAGGCCGCGCACCAGGCCCACGCACAAGGCGACTATGCCTGAGGCGATCAGGAACAACACCAGCGCACCCATGCCCAGACGCAACATCTCGACGGGCCGAGCATGCAAGTGAGCGAGTTCGCGGGCCGCCAGCGTGACGCCGGCGGTAACGTTACCGCGCTCTTCGTCGAGCGCGGCCAAGGCACGGATGTGTTTGTCGCGCAGCTGAGTCCGTTCCGCCTGCAGGCGTTTGGCCCCCCTGGCTTGCAACTCACGAGCGGAGGCGCTCTCACGGCAGAACAGCGTCATGCCGGTGTCTGCGCGGTGGGCCGTTAGAAGCGTCGGCTCGACGGGATCGACCGCCACAAATCGCCGCCAGCCCTGTGTTCCCAGAAACAGGTCCAGGTCGCGCCGCGCCTGTTCGCTGTCCTGCACCAGCAGGTCGGCAGTGTCCAGGTCCTGAGCTTGCCGGATGTCGGAAAGGAGATAAAAAGTTGCGGCCAGTCCGGCTGCATTCTGGTCAAATGCGCCAAGGGCGCGTTCGTTGACAACGCTGGCAAGAAACCAGGTCGGAACCTTCTTGCCTGTTTCTGTCGTCGCGGCTAGCGGCACCGAGACGCGTTCGCCACCCAGATAGGCTTTCTTGTCGAGCGGGGCGGCTATCGTCAGCTTTTCCGCAGCAGAGCGATACACCAGACGCTCGGCCAACGGCATCAGCGACGCACCGCCGGCATCGTACACGGTCAGCCGCACGACGCCACGTGTGCCGGCGATCGGATCGAGTTGTATTTCATGGCTGCCCTGTGTGGCATCGACGAAGGACTTGGCGATGATGTGCCCGCGGCAGGAAGCGACAATCAGCAGGCGGCGATACGCGCCGGAGTTGCGGACCACGGCTCGTAATGGCTTGCCCTCAGCCGTCACAACATCGGGCACATGCAAGAGCACTCCCTTGTCGTGGATGCCGAGCTTGGCAAATGGGTTGGCAGTCTCGACGACCCCCTGTGACGAGGTGATTCGCAAGCTATAGGAATCTCGCAAGTCCGGTGTGAAGGTGAAGGCCCCGAGTCCCTGATTGCGCTCGGATGCCAGCACCACATCCTTGCTAGACAGGATGATGACATATCCTTCCGGGTCGACCGGCTGGCCCAGCGGTGTGCGCACTCGATAGTAAACCCGGTTCGGCAAGCCGGAAACCAGTTGCCCGCCCTCGGGGAAGAAATCTACAGTCAAGCGCGAGGCGACCACGGGGATGCTCTGCACGAGCTTGTCGCGCTGCTTGCCGTCGCGGGACTGAATTTCGACAACCGCCTTGCCAGTTTCAATCTTTGCGGGCAATCTGGCGCGGAATGCGGCATGGCCGGCCGCGTCTGTACGTAACATGGCAGCAGCGCCGCCAGGCGCGGCAGCTGGCGCGGCTAGTTTTTGCTCGGCTTGCTCGACCTTCAGTTCCTGGCCATCGACCGTGATCCGGACGTTGATGTCCGCGTTGGGAACTGCCTTGCCGCCAGGGGCGCGGCGTCCCTTGTAATGCGCCTCCAGCGTATCGCCGCCGCGATACTGATTCTGGTCAAATTGCAGTTGCGGCGGTGAATCACGATAAATCTCCACCTGCCGCCGCGCCGGTTGCATGGCGACGGCTGACTCGGCAGCTTTCACCTCCAGCGTGTAAGTCCCTGAATTCAGGTCGTGGGTGAGCGGCAACTCGCCGGCGGCGATGCCGCCGCGGCCGGTCAGGGCCTGCCACTGCCTGACGGACTTGCCGCGCTGATCAAGCAAAGCGAATTGCACGGGGACCGGAGTCTCAGGCAACCGCATGTCAAAACTTCGCAGCACAAGTGCGCGGAAAAAGAGAACCTCTCCCAGCTGGTACATGGATTTGCTGACGGCGAGGTGGGTCATGTGCGTGGGCGCTTGCAGCTTGATGGTCTCTTCGATTTGCGCGAAGCCATCGTCCGCGCGAGCTTCTACGAGGAGCTTGTTGTCACCCGTTGTCTTGACCCCAGCTGGCAACGTGACCATGCGGTCGCCGCCGCTGGCGACTTCCTGGCGATGCAGTTCCTTGCCATTGTCGAATTGGCGGACTGTCAGACGGGCAGCTACCGGCTTGCCGGCCACGTCGCGCGTGCTGACATGGATTTGAGCGGGCACTCCGGCCGTCATCGTTCCCGGCCCAGCGACTTCCACCCGCAGCAGGCCCCGGCCTGCCTTTTCAGGCAGATTGTCTTGCGCTTGCTGATAACGTTGTTGGGCCATGGCGATGCGGTCATCGAGATCGCGCAGCCGCCCCTTCGCCTCCGCCAGCTCAGTCTCGCGTTCAGCGACTTCTGTTAGATGCCTGCCCCATAAACCAATGACGGCCAACAGAAGGGCAGCGGCTGCCGCCACGACTGCGATCATACGAACGCGGCGGCGTGTACCAGTCGTTGTCGGTCTCGGTTCCAATGGTTGGCTCAGCGAGAGCGGGCTCGCAGGCAACGGCAGAATTCCAGGCTCGGGCGCGCCCGCGACGATCGATTCGGAAGGCACGCGGAATTCCGGGACGGCGACGCACACCTGCGCAGCGCGCGCCAGCAACCGGCACTGCTCTTCGGTTTCGGCAGCCAGGGCGCGGCAGTTCGCGCATTCTGCGACGTGCAGACGCAGAGCCTCTTCTTCGGCTGGCTCCAGCAAACCGTACAAGGCGTCAAGCAACTGTTCCTGAGCTTTTTCGCAACGGATCATGAGGTCGTGCCCTTCAGTATCTCGCGCAATTTTTGCAGGGCGGTGCGCATCTGCGTCTTCACCGTTCCGACAGGACGGCAGCGTAACTCGGCAATCTCTTCATAAGTGAGGTCGCCGTTCTGCCTGAGCAGAAAAATCGCCTTCTCCTCCGGCCGAAGTTGAAGCAAGGCCCGGCGTAGCTGCTCGAGGACTTCCTTCTCCTCGAGGTTCTCGGCCGGCGAAGCGTCTCTCTCCGCGCCAGGCTGCAGGTCTGGACACAAGGGCCTGGCCCGTTTCCTCCAGGCGCTACGCTGCAAATCCTTGGCGGCATTCAGTCCGACCCGGAAGATCCAGGCCCGCAAATTGCGCACGTCCTTGAGGGACTTGCGGGCCCGCCAGCATTTCAGGAACGCGTCCTGGGCGGCGTCGTGGGCATCCTCCATGTTTCCAAGGACAAAAAACAAGGTGCTGACAAGCTCGGCGCGCGAGTCGTTAAAGGCGCGGACGAACCTCTCTTCAGAGGTCTCGGCTCCGCTCCCCGGAAGGCCGGAAGCACCGTTCACGGCCGGCGACCGCACAGGAGTCCCCACGGCCAGCTTGCTCATATCGCCATCCTTTAGACGAAGCGCGCGGAATCTTGGATTGGTCTCGCCCAAAAATAGAGGACGCCAAAGCGTTTATGGCCGCGCGCCTCCGCCTCTAGGAATGAAAACGGACGACTGCAGGCAATTCTCCCAGGATTGGCGAATTATGCAAGTCGATTGCCACATCCAGATCCAGGTTGGCCTGGTCCGGATTCCAGAATCCGGCAGTTGTCGAAATCACCGTTCCGCTTTGCTATAATTGGCTCGACAGGAGGCCGCATCCTTTACCGAGGCAACCATGCAATTTGATGTCGCATCGATGGCTCCGGCCACGCCGATCGTCGCTTCCGATTCTTCCTCTCTGACCCTGGAAATGCTCCGACAGCTGCTCGAGGTGCAAAGGCAGCAACTCGCCCATTCGCAGGCAGTGGCCAAGGCCCACGACCCGATGACGCGCTGGCGCATCCTGGCCGCTCGCTGGCAGCAAGATTTTCCAGACCTGCTCGACAATTGCCGCGAAGCTCTTCCCCAGCTGGAACGCGCCTACGCCTCGCTCATCGCCGCGCTTGTCGATGAGCTTCGGCAGAACGGCGATGACGCCGTGGAAAATGACTACGCCTTGCAGGATTTGCTCGACCGCTACGGAATGAAACTCGGCCAGCTCGGCAATATCCTCAGCTTGGTGGGACCGCTGGCTGAAGCGGGGTCGTCCAACGAAGCTGCCCAGTGACCATTTGGATCGCGGATTTCTTGCCCAATTGAGTGATGGGATGACGGTTCGCGTCAGCATGCCAATCCTGGTGTTGCTCGTGCTGCCTGCTGCTGTTTCGGCAGGCGAGCCTGTCGACTATTTGCGCGACATCAAGCCGCTGGTCGAGGAAAAGTGCTTTGCCTGTCATGGCGGCTTGCAGCAAAAGGCTGGACTGCGCGTCGATACCGCGAAGCTGATGCTCGAAGGTGGCGATCGCGGAGCGGTCATCGTCCCCGGCAAGAGCGGCCAGAGCAAGCTGATCGATCACATCACCGGCAAGAAGGGATTCAAGCTCATGCCGCCGGCGACAGACGGCGAGCCGTTCTCCCCCGCCCAGGTCGCAACCATTCGCAATTGGATCGACCAGGGCGCGAAGGGGCCTGCCGACGAAAAGCCCGAGGCCGACCCGCGCGAGCACTGGGCGTTTCGTCCACCGGCGAAGCCACTCCTGCCGAAGCTGAACAACGCCGCGGGCAGCAATCCGATCGACCATTTCATCGTTGCCGAATGGGAGAAGCGCGGACTTCAGCCTCAGTCGCCAGCCGATAGTCGGCTGCTGCTGCGGCGACTGCACCTGGACCTGGTCGGCCTGCCACCGACGCGGGACGAACTGGACAATTTCGCCCGCGCGCATGCCGCCAATCCGCAAGCGGCGTTCGAAGCCGTCGTTGATCGCCTGCTCGCGTCGCCGCATTACGGCGAGCGCTGGGGGCGGCACTGGATGGACATCTGGCGTTACAGCGACTGGTATGGCCTGGGGCAGGAAGTCCGTAACAGCCAGAAGCATATCTGGCACTGGCGCGACTGGATCGTCGAGTCGCTAAATGCCGACAAGGGCTACGACCAGATGGTCCGCGAGCTGATCGCTGCCGATGAGCTTTATCCCAACGACCTCGATCGCCTCCGGGCCACCGGCTACCTGGCCCGCCATTATTTCATCTTCAATCGCACTACCTGGCTTGACGAAACGGTGGAGCACACCGCCAAGGCGTTTCTTGGCTTGACGTTCAATTGCGCCAAGTGCCACGACCACAAGTACGATCCTGTCCGGCAAACGGACTACTATCGTTTTCGCGCCTTCTTCGAGCCGTACCAGGTCCGCACTGAGATGGCACCCGGCGAGACCGATTTTTCCAAGGACGGTGTGCCGCGTGCCTATGACGCCAACCTGCAAGCGCCCACGTATCTCTTCTTTCGTGGCGACGACCGGCAGCCGGTCAAGGACCGAGTCCTTGCTCCCGGCTTGCCGAAACTGCTGCTCTGGCAGCCGCTGGAGATTGCGCCGGTATCTTTGCCGGCCGAGGCGATCGCTCCCGGCTTGCGGCCGCATGTTCTCGATACCCATCTCAAGCTCGCAGAGAAGAAGATCGTCGCTGCACGCGTCGCGCTGGCACAAGCGCAGAAAGATCTCGCCGCCGCGCGCGGGCTTGAGAAGATCCCGTCAGCAGAAGCGACCAAGGATTCTGTCCTCCTGCGCGACGATTTCAGCCGGGCGGACAAGAACTGGCGTCTGGGCGACGGCAATTGGGACAAATCTGCCGGCAAGTTGCGGCAGGCATTTCCCGGCGAGATGCGCTCGTACATCGAGGCGAAGTCAAAGCCGCCGGACGATTTCCAGGCGCGTTTCAAGTTCCACATCACCGGCGGTGAGCCGTATCGCTCCGTGGGCATCAGCTTCGATGTGGCCGGCGACAACGAAGTGCTGGTTTATGCCAGCGCCGTTGCAGGCGGCCCGCGCATCCAGGTTGCCTACAAGCAGCCCGGTGGTGCTTACGCCTATCCGCCAGCAGCGAGCAAGCCCTGGCCGGTGCCGGTCAACAAGCCGTTGGAGCTTGCAGTCAAGGTTCGTGGCGACCTGGTCAATGTCTCGGCCGACGGCCGCTTCGTCCTCGCCTATCGCCTGCCGGTGGCGCGCAAGTCCGGAGCATTGCAACTGATCACCTACGCGGCCACCGCCGAGTTTCGCACGTTCGAATTGGCGACTTTACCAGCGGAACACCGTCTCGTGCAGGCAGGCGCCAGCAAGGATTCCGGTCAAGGGCCGCGGACCGTGGAGCAAGCGCTGGCTGCCGTCGAGGCCGCTCAGGCAGAGATCGAAGCGGCCGAACTGATGCCGCCTGCTCTGCGGGCCGTGGTGGCGGCGGATCGAGCCAAGTTCCAGCAGCCGCAAGCTTCCAGTTTCAAGGAGCTGGCGGTCAAGGCCGGCGCCTTGCAGCGCCAGCAAACCATGGCTCAGCAGCGGGCCAAGCTGGCGCGGGACAGGTTGGCGCTCCTGCTGGCCAACCAGAAGCCGAAAGGCCCCGATGCCAAGAAAACCGTCGCTGACCCGAAAGAGAACTACACGTCGCTGCGCGGCGCCTTGAAGTCGCCCGAGTCCAATCTGGAAGGGGATGCTGCCAGGCACCTGCAGTTCCCTCCTACCAGCACTGGTCGGCGGACGGCCCTGGCCCGCTGGCTGACCGACCGTCGCAATCCACTCACGGCGCGCGTGGCCGTCAACCACGTCTGGGGCAGGCACTTCGGCAAGACCCTGGTACCGACGCTATTCGACTTCGGCCGCAAAGGTGCGCCGCCGACCCACCCGGCCCTGCTTGACTACCTCGCTGTCGAATTCATGGACAACGGCTGGAGCATGAAGCATTTGCACCGGCTCATCGTCACATCGCGCGTGTATGCGCTGGCCTCGACGACCGCCGGCGCCGACGCGAAGACGCGCGACAGCGATGGCGAGAATCGCTACTACTGGCGGATGAATCCGATTCGCATGGACGCTCAGGTGCTGCGTGACAGCTTGCTGTCGCTCGGAGGCGAACTGGATCCGAGGATGGGCGGCCCCTCGATTGCGATCACCGACGAACAATCGCGCCGCCGCAGTCTCTACTTCGTTCATTCGAACAACGACAACCAGCGGTTCCTGTCCATGTTCGACGACGCCAGCGTGCGTGAGTGTTACCGTCGCTCCGAGAGCATCGTGCCGCAGCAGGCGCTGGCGCTCGCCAATAGCAAGCTGGCGCTGGCGATGACGGCGAAGATCACCGATCGGCTTCAGCAGAAACTCGGCAAGGCGGACGACACGGCTTTCATTCGTGCCGCCTTCGAGACCATCCTGGCCACGCCGCCCAGTCGCGCGGAACTGGCCGAGTGCACGCAAGCGTTGCAGGAACTCGGCCGGTTGCTCAAGGGCCGGCCGGATTCTACTCGACGCGCGCGGGCCGACCTGGTGCACGCCCTCCTCAATCACAACGACTTCATCACCGTCAGATAGCGGCGGCACGTTCATGTGGTCCATCGCCGTTGTCATTGTGGCCGCCGGCCTCATTCTTCTTGGCTGGTGGCGCTCCGGTCAAACCTTCCGAGACTTTCTGTTGCTGCGTGCCTCGCTGGCGTATGCCCGTATCTGGCATCGCTGGACCGGGCCGCGGCCGGCGCACTGGCCGGGGGACGGACCATGTCTGGTCATCGCCAATCACACCTGTTCGGCGGACCCGGCGTTTCTGCTGGCGGCATCAACCCGCGGCATCAGCTTTCTCGTCGCCGCCGAACATTATGACGTGCATCCGGCCATCCGCCTGATTCTGGATCACCTGGACTGCGTGCGCGTCCGCCGCGACGGCCGTGACTGGCTGGCCATTCGGCGGGCGCTACGTCGGCTCGAAAACGGTCTGGCGGTGTGCCTGTTTCCGGAGGGGAATCTTAGCGGCGTGCCCAGCGGACGCCTGCTCCGCGCCAAGCAGGGCATCGCCTACCTTGCCCTCAAGACGCGCGTGCCCGTCTATCCCGCCTACATTGCCGGCGGTCCGCGCACGGAGGAACTGCTCAACTCCTGGGTTCTGCCCACGCGCAGGGCCGTCCGCGTCACATTTGGCGCCGCTATTGACCTGTCCGAGTACCGCGACCGCCGGATCACCCGAAGCCTCATCGCGGAAGTGACGGAGCATCTGATGCAGGCTGTCGAAGCCCTTGGCTAACGAACCACAGCACGCTGCGGCCCTGGACGTCGCCATCTGTCCGAAATATTCGTCCAGGATTCGTCCAGAAAGAGACATACACCCCCTCGGCAAATCCTCTCGATGGGCAACCCTTGTAACTTCTCAATATCCCTGGGCAAACGTGGCGATGGATTGCGTTGCGCCTGCGGGTTTTGCACACGCGCACAAACATTGAGGCCCCCCTTCACCCAGACTTATTGAGAAGTTACCAACCCTTGACGTAACAATTTATCTGGACGCTGGTTGCGTTATTCCAGCACCTTCTCAGTAAGTCTGGGTTGAAAGCGGCCAAGGGAGGCGCGTGGGTGTGTAAGACTCGCAGCGTAATGCAATCCAAAATGCCGCACCCAGGGCACTTGAGAACCTACGTTCCAGCCTCCGGCCGTCGCCAGCAGTCATCACGGTCGATTTCAGTCTGCTCTCGCCGGCTTCATCAAGAAGAATGCATACACTGCCGCCCCCAGTGCAATGAACGCCATTCCCGCCGCTGCCTCGGTTGTTTGCTTGAGGAACATGTTGCCTAGCAGCAGGGCCGGCAGGATGAGGTAGACGATGGGCACGACCGGATAGCCCCAGCAGCGGTACGAGCGGTTCGCGTCCGGCAGTTTGCGGCGGAAGACGAAGATCGTCGTCACTGCCAGGGTCTCGAAGGTGATGGCCCCGAACATGGCGTAATCGGTCAGCACATCGAACGGCGACTTCATGGGATCCAGCACTTCAAGCTGAATTCCCAGTGCCACGGCGAGCACCAGCAGCACCGCCCAGCTTGCCATCACCAGGATGGCGCGTGCCGGCGTATGGTAGCGTGGATGCACCGCACCGAGGGCCCGCGGAGCCAGGCCATCCTCACCCATCGCATAGAGCAAGCGTGGCCCGACGAGAAGATTGCCGTTCAATGCGCCGAAGACGGAACACATGACGGCCGTCGATGCCAGCAGCACGCCGATGGGCCCGAGCAGCCGCGAGCAGAATTCCGTCGCCACCGTGGTCGATTCCGGCAGCACCGCCATTTCACGCTGCGGCACGACGGCGTGATAGGCGTAGTTCACTCCCAGGTAGCAGAAGATGATGATGCCGACGCCGCCGAGGAATGCGATGGGGATGTTGCGTTGCGGCCGGGCGACCTCCTCGGCCACGGGGGCGAGGTTCATCCAGCCGTGATACGCCCAGAGCACGCCGAGAAACGCCGTGCCCATGCCGCCCAGGCTGAACTCCGGCGCCGGTCGGAGCACGAGGTTACGCGGTTCCACGGCAACGGCGCGGCTCACGATCACGATCGGCAATACCATGATCGCTGCCAGCGACAGTACCTTGACCATGGTGATGAACAGTTGCAGGCCGCCGCCCCAGCGGACGCCGCGCACGTTGACCAGCGCCAGCGCGAGGATGACGCCGGCGGTGACGGCGCGCTCTTCCCAGAACAGCAGCACCTCACTGCCGCCCTCCAACTGACGAAGGATGTCGTGCAGGGAAATGGTAAAGATCGTTGCAAGCGCAGCCAGCGACGCGGCGCGGATGATCCAGAACTCGACCCAGCCCCACAGGAAGCCGGCCATCCGGCCATAGCCTTCGCGCAGGAAGACGTAGTTGCCGCCCGCTTTCGGAAACAGCACGGCAACTTCCGCCAGCGCCAGAGCGCCGAGCAACGTGAGCAAGCCGCCCGTCACCCACAACAATGCGATGTAGGAAAAGTCCGGCACATTGCCGGCGATCGAGCGCGGCTTGACGAAGATGCCCGAGCCTATGACGGTGCCGACAACGACCGCCGTGGCCATCGGCCCGCCCAGACCACGCAACAGGCCGCCGGATTGCTGCTGGCTCATATGCCATTAGGCTCTTGTTTACATTTGTTGTTCGAAGGCAACCGGCGTTGAGACGTCTTCTTCATGCCATGCGCAAGTAGCGATGCTCGATCAACCGCGCGTCGAAAGTACCCAGACCCAGCAGGCCGGCGAGGATGATGTGCTCCGGCTGGCGGCGCTCGAAGGGTTCGGCGCCGCGACTGTCGGGGATGGCGCGGAACTCCTGGGCGGCGAGCAGTCCCGCCTCCGGCGTGCCCAGCGCGGCGAGAGCGGCCAGCCTCGGCGACAGCGTCACCGCCGGGCCGCTGATGGTTTGCCCCATCTGTGCCACGGGCCGCCAGCCTTCCAGCGCACGCTTGGCGTCGATGATGTCCCAGCCGACATGGTCCATGGCCACCGGGTCGGTGGCGAAGAACAGCGATTGCCTTCGCCACGTTCCCCACGTGCGGTTCCAGCTTCCCGGGCCCCCCTCGTAGACGCCGATCAGGCCATCCATGATGTGCAGGGTCGCCTTCTCACGCAACGGCCGCTGGGCCACCGCCGTGGGAATGAATGTGTTGCACTGGTTCGGACCGCTAACGGCGCCATCCAGCCGGTAGATGCCGGCGATGTGGCTGCGCGCCACGTTGTTGTTCATGCCGTGCGACATGTTCTTCAGCGCGATCGTGATGCCTGACGAACGATGATCCTTCAAGCAGGGGATCGTGATGATCTTGTCCACCATGCGCGTGACGATCGTGGACAGGTGCGACCGAAACCGGCGATCGTCGCGCGCGCTGTGCTCCGGGGCGGCAAAGCCCATCGACACGAACACGTCCGGATCGTAACCGACAGCGTGAGGGTCACGATCCCGGCCACGGAGTTGCCCGTCAATCTCAAGCTGCGCCTCGTCGTAATCCGCCGAGGCAGCGTACCAGCGGACACCGTCCATCTCGCGCTCGCGCATCAGAGTCTCGTAGCCGGTGTCGCGAAATTCGGCAGCATAGCGCTCGTAGACGATGATGTCGCGCGGCGGAATGCCGATTTCCTTGAGCTTGTTGACCGTTTCGAGCAGGACTTCCGGGCTCGAAATCGAAGGGATGGAACCGTTGCGCGTCCGGCCGACGGGATTGACCTTGATGCCGATGCGGTCGCCGCGCTGAAAGAAGCGCCGCCAGCCGTCGAGCGGGTTGTCGGCTCCCACCAGCTCGCGCATGCCGCGATCCATCATCTGCCGCACCACGTCGCGGTTGATCACGTGCGTCGGACTGACGGCGGCCGGATGGCGCACCTCGACGACCCGGCCAGGGAACGGTCCCGGCATGGCGTACTCTGCCCGTGGGTCCTCGGCGGTTCTGCCCGTGAAGGGCGAAGGCGCCCCGTCGCGCCCGCGCAGCGCCTGCCAGCCCAGCGCCCCCCACCAGCCGGCGGCGCCGCCGGCCAGCAAGCCCAGCCCACCGCCCACAAGCAAGCCGCGGCGCGTCACGCAGCAACCGGGTTTCGTGCCGGGAGTACTCGCATTGCTCATGATCGTTTTCCTTGGTTCGGCAACAACGGGCCAAAGCTCATGTTACCTGTGCCGAATGTATCGGGCAAGTTTGCCGTTGCCCGAATGTCGTCCACCGACAGAAATGTCCCCTCTCTCTCCAAGATAGAATTGTCCCCTTGGGACATCTCAAGGTGGGGGGGCGATTGCGGATCGGAAGAAGGGTTAGCCCGACTGGAGTTCCGGCAACCGCCCACCACCAGCCGCGGCTCAGCCTAACCGCTGCCGCCCCTGCCGACGCCGCAGTTGCTCCGCCCGCGTGCACGATTTCTTGATGATGTTGAACAACTCGTCGAGGAATTGCTCGCGGGGCAGCGCAAGCAGCTGCCGCGAGTCGATGGGCGGGGCAACGGAAACGGCGATGGCGCCGGGGCGTGCTGGCCAGAAAAGCGGCGCCGGGACGGGATAGGGTCGCCAGCGCGGCCAGGCATCGTAGGCGCCGGCAATGCCCATCGGCACGATCGGGCAGGCCGTGCGCCGCAGCAGCAGATGCACGCCGGCGCGCATGGGCAGCAATTCGCCGGTCGGCGTGCGCTCGCCTTCGGGGAACACGACGACCCCCTTGCCCGCGCCGAGCAGGTCCAGCACGGTGCGGATGCCTTCCTTGCCGACACCGTCCTGGTCGATGGGTACGGCGCGGAAGGCTCGGATCAGGCCGGCGAACAGGCGATTGCGGAACAATGTCTTGCGCGCCAGGTAGCACATGCGCCGGCCCGCGGCCAAGCCGACTATCACCGGGTCGAGAAAGCTCTGGTGGTTGGCCAGCACCAGCACCGGGCCGCTCGCCGGCATGTTGTGCTGACCTTCCATGCGCAGGCTGAAACCAAACGTCATGATGCCCGAATTGAGCAGGTAGGAAGCGTCGTAGATGGCGTCGGAAAAGGTCATGTGCCGTCCGGCCAGTGGATTGTGCGACTGCAGATTGAAGATTTAACGAAACAAGGCCATGTCTTGTCAATCGGCAATCCGCAACCCAGATCGGAGCCGGATCGAGATCTCCCCGGCAAAAATGCGAACACGACTGGCCGGGCGTGAGCCTCGCGAAACTTGGCCGTCCACTCGTTTCGATTTCGTAAGCAATTGATGCGAGCTATGTTACGTCGAGGAGTTACCGGCCACATGGGGGTGGGGATTTGGCCGGCAAGTCCGGCATTGTCGTCGCCGGGGGAACGGCCAAGCGGCCTGGCGGTACTCACTGCGCCAGTTCGCTACAAGCTGTTCAGAAAATGCAACAGATCCGCGAGTTCCTCGCCCGCAAGGGCACCACGTAGCTGATGTCGAAAGCGTGTGAAGACTTCTTCGAGGTCGCGGGCCCGTCCATCGTGAAAATAGGGGCCGGCCTGGCTGATGCCGCGGAGCGACGGCGGATTGAAGTGAGATTGGCCGTTCTCGTCCTTGAGACCGACATCGAATGATTTCGCTGAAGTGTAAGTAGCTGGCGTATGACACGTTGCGCATTTCTCCCTGGCGAAAACCTTGCGGCCGCGTTTCAACGCCTCCGCGTCGATGGTACCGCGGGCTTTGGCCAGCGACGGTGGCGGCGGCAACGTTTGCAGAAACGCGGTGAGATCGCGGACCGCTTCCGCCGATGGCTTCGGGCCGCGCATGGTGGTCGTCAATGACGAACGAACTTGTGTCTCCAGATCCGGCATACCGCCGTTCCAGGCCCACGGTCCCGTATCCTTGACACCCAGGAGCGAGAGTACGCGCTTCGGCGTGCCGAATGAGCCGTCGCTGAAATTGTCGTTGAGCCGGCCATTGCTGTGACCGTCGGGATGGCAACTCTGGCAGCTGAACCATGCAAGATGGGACAGGCGGGCATCGTGAAAGAGCGCCTCGCCGCGCTCCGCGGGCGTCAAGTGGGCGGGCATCGTTCCCAGCGCGATTTCACCCAGCACGCGCGAACGTTTCAGGTCCAGCACCGACACGGAATCGGCGAAAGTGTTGGCGACGTAGGCGCGCTGGCGCTTGCGATCGACAGCCAGCGCGACGGGGCGCTGGCCAACCGGCAGCCGCGCCCAGATGACTTTTTCCGGCCGGCCGATCATGACCTCGTTGGTCCCCGCCAGGGCGACCAGCAGTTGATCATCGTGGATCTCGGCGACGTCGGCCGGGTCGCCGGCGCCGCGCTCGATGTCGCCGACCATGTAAAACTGGTCGTCGCGGGTGGCGTCGGCGAGCGGGTCGAGCAGGCTCGCCAGCGGCAGTTTGCGGACGTGGTTGATGAGCACGTTGCTGTTTTGAATCTCGCCGGCGACGGTGTGGCCGAAGCGGTTGAGCCGTTGATGCGACAGCCAGAGTGACTTTCCGGATCGGTCACGGGCCAGGCCGCGGATGTTGTGCCCGCCCAGGTCGCGGACGGACTCCAGCTTCCGCGCAGCGACATTGACCACGGCCAGCTTGCCGCTAAAGGCATCGGCCACGATCACCTTGCCCGCCGCGGGGATGAACAGCTGCCCGCGCGGTGCGAACGGCAAATCCACCGTTGTGCCCGCACCCCTGGCAAGGTCGATGATCGCCAGCCGCCTCGACCAGAGGTCGGCCACCGTGGCGACACCGCCGTCCGGCGACACCTGCACGCTCATCGGATACAGGCCGATCTTGACGCGCCGCAGTTCACGTAGCGAGTGGCGCTGATACTTGCTGACTACCAGTTGCCCTGGCGTCGTCGCGAGAACCAGGTCGCCCGAGGCGACCATGTCGGAGATTTTGCCACCGACTCGCAGTTCGCCAATCAGCGCGAGTTTGTGCGTGTCGATGATGCTGATACTGCCGCCATCGCGGTTGGCGGCAAGGAGTGTATCGCCGTCGTCGGTGAGTGATAAGCGGATCGGGCGGCGCAGACGTGCCTCGCGTGCCGGGATGGAAGGGGGGTCGACGAGCGCGGGCGACTCGGAACTGAGCCAGCCATGAGTGAGCAACGCTGCCGACAGATAGATGAGGCAATGCCGCAGCATGACTGTCCTTGCGTGGCTTCCGTTCGGTGTTGGCAGGACTGCATCGTCGCCAGTGATTCTTCGGATGCGAAGCGTAAAATCTACGCCAGGATCTCGCGCACCGGCCGACCGCCATGGGCGATGGGGATGGGTCGGCCGCCGCGATCGCGAACCAGCATGTCCGGGTCGATGCCCAGACACTCATAAATCGTGGCGCAGATGTCGCCGGTGCTGACCGGCCGCTCCTTGACATAGGCCGCGTGCGCGTCCGAAGCGCCGTGGATCGTGCCGCCGCGAATGCCGGCGCCGGCGAACAGCACGGTGTAGCAGTACGTCCAGTGATCGCGGCCGGCGTTGCGATTGACCTGCGGAGTTCGGCCCATGTCGCTCATCATCACCACCAGCGTCTCGTCGAGCAGGCCGCGTGTATCAAGGTCTTCCATCAGGGCGCTGAAGGTGGCGTCGAGCGAGGGGAGAGCGCCGCGCAGCCAGCCGAAGTTGTCCGCGTGCGTGTCCCAGGAATTGTCGGCTGGGAAATCCCAGGTCACGTTCACGAAACGGACGCCAGCTTCGACGAGACGGCGAGCGATCAGCGTGCTCGAGCCAAACAGCGTGCGATCGTAGCGGTCGCGCACCTGGCCCGGCACGGTGCTGAGGTCGAAAGCGCTCTTGAGCTTGTTGGAGGTCAACAAGGAAAGCGCCCGCTGCTGGACGCGGTTCAGGTCGTCGAGGCCCCGCCCCGCTTCCATGCGCCGCTGGTGGCGATTGAACTGCTGCAATAATGATTCGCGGGTCCGCAAGGCATCCAGCGTCACGCCCTCGGCCAGCCGGCTGTTTCGCGACAGATACGGCTCGCCGGCCAGCAGTCGTGCCCGGCCGACAGTGCGCACCTGCGATGAATCGAACTCCGAGAACAGCGGATCGTAGCGCTTGCCCAGAAAGCCTGCGTAGGGTCCCGGATAGCGGACCACGCCGCCGGCGTTGCCGGCCCCGGCGTAGTTGGGCAGGTACAGATAGGCCGGCAAGTCGTCGCTCTCGCCGCGCAGATACTCGCAGACGGCGCCCATGCTGGGCGGGAATGTATCGCGAGTCGACGTGATGTCCGGCAAGAACTCCTCGTAGCCGGTATAGCTCGGCAGCGGGTTGTGGCAGCCGGCCTTGTGATTGACCGAACGAACCAGCGCGGTCTTGTGCATCCAGCGGGCCGAGCGCGGCAGGTGCTCGCAAAGCTGCATTCCGGGGACGTTCGTCGCGATGGGGCTGAATTCACCCCGGATGCGCTCCGGAGCGTTTGGCTTCAGGTCAAACATGTCCTGCGTCGGCGCTCCGCCCAGCAAGTACATGAGGATGACGTTCTTGGCGCGACCGGGCCGGCGGCGGCCTCCCTGGTTCTGCTCCACCGCCAGCAGGCTGGGTAAGTTGAACGCACCGCCCAGCAGCGACAAGGCACCGGCTTTCAGCGTTTCGCGGCGGGTCAGTCCATCACACAGGCGACGTTTGCTGCCCAGCATCGTGATCATCGGCATGGCCTCCAAAACCTACGCTTGATCATAGCGACTCGTCATGTGTCGCTCCAGTCAATTCGAGTCGGCGGCGCTGGTGGCACTGGTGACTGGTGGCATTGGTGCTTGACTCGACGCGCCGCGGCGACTAGATCGGCTGCATGGGCCGACAACCATTGCTCGACTGGATGCAACCGCCGGCGCCGCGCTTGCCACTCTGGCTGAAACTGCTCTACTCCGGCTTCCTGGCCGTGCTGCTGCCCATCTACTGGCGCGACTACGGGCCGAGCAACTTTCTGTATTTTTGTGACGTCGCGCTGTTCTTCACGCTGGGTGCGCTTTGGTGCGAGAGCCCGCTGCTGGCCTCGGCGCCGTTGCTGGGCATTTTCTTGCCGCAGATGCTGTGGGTGCTCGACTTTCTCTTCGAGCTGGCGGGCTTGCATCTGACGGGACTCACCGGCTACATGTTCGAGGAGCGGCGGCCATTGTTCACGCGGTTGCTGTCGCTGTTTCACTTCTGGCTGCCGTTCTTGTGCCTTGGGCTGGTGTGGCGTCTGGGTTACGATCGCCGCGCCCTGGTCTTGTGGACGCTGCTCGCCTGGACGCTGATGGGTGTGTGCTACGTGGCCATGCCGCCGCCGGCCCCCGTCGATCCGGCGGCGCCGCCGGCGCTTGCCAATCGGCCGGCCAACATCAACTATGTATTCGGCTTCGGCAGCGAACACCCTCAGCAAATGATGGAACAGGACTGGTACTTCGCCGCGTACATGGCGGCGATGCCCTTGCTCGTGTTCCTTCCCAGCCACTGGATGTTCGCGTGGTTATTTGCGCGGAGAGCCACTCCATGAAGATCACCCGTCTCGAGACTTTCCTGGCCAACGGCGGCCTGCGCAACTACCTCTTCCTGCGCCTGCACACCGACGACGGGTTGACGGGCGTGGGCGAGGCCACTCTCGAATGGCAGGAGAAGACGGTCGAGACGCTGCTGCATGAATGGGTCGAGAGACGCGTCATCGGCCGCGATCCCTTTGATGTTGAGTCGGTTGTCGGCGGCATGATCCGCGATCAGTACCAGGGCGGGGCGACGGTCATGACGGCCATCAGCGGCGTCGAAATCGCCCTGTGGGACATCATCGGCAAGGCGTGCGGGCAGCCGGTCTATCGCCTGCTCGGAGGCCGCTGCCACGAGCGCTTGCCGGCTTACGCCAACGGCTGGTACGGCGGGGCCGACGCGCCGCGCGACTTTGCCGAGCGCGCGCGTGTCGTCGTCGGCCGCGGCTATCGCGCCCTCAAGTTCGACCCCTTCGGTGTTGCCTGGAAGGACATGTCGGCACAGGAGAGCGCGCTGGCGCTCGAGCGTGTCGCCGCCGTGCGTGAGGCCGTCGGCCCGTCCGTGCAGATCATGGTCGAGTTTCATGGCCGGCTATCGGCGGGCTGCGCGCTCGACATCATCCGCAACCTGGAGCGCTACCAGCCGGCGTGGTGCGAGGAACCGGTCGTGCCCGAGAGCATTGAATTGCTGGCAGAGGTGAAGCACAAGGTGCAGGCGCCGATCGCCGCCGGCGAAAGGCTGTACACTGCGGCGGACTTCTATCGGCTGATCTCGCGACGGGCCGTCGATGTCGTGCAGATGGATATCGCTCACTGCGGCGGCATCCTGCAAAGCAAGAAGATCGCCGCAACTGCTGCAATGCAGGACATCCGCGTCGCCCCGCACTGCTCGATCGGTCCGGTCGCCCTTGCCGCCGCCCTGCATTTCGACATGTGCACCAGCAACTTCATGATCCAGGAAGCTTTCGGCGAGTTTGATGTCCCGTGGCGCAATCAACTGGTTTGCGGCTGGAACCCCATCGCGCACGGAGAGTTTTTCCTCGTCGACAAGCCAGGATTGGGACTGGACATCGACGTCGATGTGATCGCCGAGCATCCATACGTGAGCAATGCTTTTCCGAGTCTGTGGGACGACGCCTGGGTAAGAGACTTCACGCAGGAGAGGAATTCCGGTGCCGCGCGCGGATAGTCGAATCGGGGTTCACATGCTACGGCCATTGCGTGGCCAAGCTCGAGTCAAGTCCTGCAGCGGAACTCGCAAGGATTGCGACAGCCGGCGTCAGGTCGCCAGCTGCTTTTTCCGGCGTGCCATCCGTGCCATCAGGGCCGCAACATAGCCCCCCTTGAAGCCGCTATCGATGTTGACGACAACGACGTTTGCCGAGCAAGAGTTGAGCATGGTGAGCAGAGGCGCGAGTCCGCCGAAAGCGGCCCCGTAGCCGACACTGGTCGGCACGGCGATCACCGGGCAATCGACCAGGCCGCCGACGACACTGGGCAGCGCGCCATCCATGCCGGCCACGACAACGATGACGTCCGCTCCCGCGAACTGATCCTGATGCCTCAGCAGGCGATGGATGCCGGCCACGCCCACGTCCGTCAACAGCGTCACACCGCTTCCCAGGGCCTTGACGGTGACGACAGCCTCGCGCGCGACCGGCAGGTCGCTCGTCCCGGCCGTGATGACGACAACCGTGCCCACCGCCGGTCCGGGCGGCTGCGCCGGCAGCCAGAACGTCCGGGCCACGCGGTCCTGCTCGGCCTGCGGAAACTCCCGGGCCAAACCCTCGGCTTGCTCGGCGGTCACGCGCGTCGCCAGACAATCTTGCCCGGACTCGTTCAGCTTGCGCACGACGCCGGCGACCCACTCGAGTTGCTTGCCCTCGCAAAAGATGACTTCGGGGAAGCCGCAGCGGTCGCGCCGATGAAGGTCCACCTGTGCGTAGCCGAGATCGGCCACCGGCGGCGATGTCAGCCGTTCCAGCGCGGCGTCGATGGCTACCTCGCCCACCTTCACCTGGTGCAAGAGATCACGCAGTTCGCCAGTTTTCATCGTAATCCTCAAGAATGCAACGCGGCGCACCATTGCCCGAAACTGCAAGCGGTTATTGTAGCGACACCGTGATACAATAGCTCTCAGCTGATTTCGCCGCATCGTTGAGGATCACACGGTGGATTTCTTCTCTGCTGTTCGCGTCGCGCTGTCCGCTCTGCTGGTGCACAAGGGGCGGTCGGCGTTGACCAGCCTCGGTATTGTCATCGGCACCGGAGCGGTCATCGCCATGGTATCGGCCGCGGGCGGCGCCCGGCAGAAACTTGACGAGCGGCTCGACAATGTTGGCAAGAACCTCATCCTCGTTCGGGCGGGCGTCCATACCCAGGCCGGCGCCATTGCCGATCTGAAGCCGCTCACCAATGAGGACGCCGCCGTGCTGCGCAAGAACCTCGGCAGCCTCGTCCAGGGCGTGGCCGAGGTTCAGGTCATCGTCCGGATCGCCACCACACGCACGCATAACTGGAAGACGATGATCACCGGCACCCACCCGGACATGCAGACGGTCCGCGGCTGGACGATGGCATACGGCCGCTACTTCGACCGGGACGACCTCAAGAAGCGGGCCGCCGTTTGCCTGCTTGGTCAAACCGCGCGTGAGAAACTCTTTCCGGATCGGCCCAATCCCGTCGGACAACTGGTGCGCGTCGATCAGCTGCAACTGCGGGTCATCGGCGTCTGCAATCCCAAGGGCCGCTCGCCCACCGGCGGCGACCAGGACGATCAGATTTTCGTACCCATTTCCACGCTGCAAAAGAAACTGGTCGGCGAGGAGCACATCAGCATCATTCTCACGTCGGTGGCGTCGTCGCATCTGCTGGAGAAAGCAAAGGAGGAAGCGGCCCGTCTGCTCCGCGAAAAACGCCGCGTCAAGGAGGGACAGGAGGACTTCGATGTTTCCAGCGTTCAGGAGATGGCGGAACTGGCCGTCATCCTCACGGCCACCATGCAGATCCTCATCTTGATCGTCGCCTCGATCTCGCTGGTGGTGGGCGGCATCGGCATCATGAACATCATGCTGGTGTCGGTGACGGAGCGCACGCGCGAGATCGGCATCCGTATGGCCGTCGGCGCCACCCCGGGAGACGTGCTTCTGCAATTCTTGATCGAAGCAATCGCGCTGGCACTGGTGGGCGGTGTCCTCGGCATCTCGCTCGGCATGGCCGGGGCGATCGCCCTGGCCCTGATTGCCGGCTGGCCCGTGCAGATCGATCCCAACATGGTGCTCATCGCGTTCGCGGTCTCGGGCGGCGTCGGCATCTTCTTCGGATTTTATCCGGCGCTCAAGGCGTCGAGGCTCGACCCGATCGAGGCGCTGCGCTACGAGTAGCATCTCGGAGCCTTGCCGATCAAACAACCAGCACTGGATACTTGGCGCCGAGGATCAAATCGGTCGCGCGGTGAAACGTCGGCGACGTACGGTCCTTGGAAGCCCCGGTGACAAGCAGATGGGGACGCTGATTGGCCTCGTCAAGAACCACGGAGACAAAGCGGCCGACCTTGACGTCCACGCTCACGGTCAGGCCGGCTTCGTTGCCGCGCCGCTGCACAGCGCCGACCACGCTCGCGACCTCCTGGGTCATGGCACGGCTCAGGGCATCGGGCTCCGAGGCCGACGCCGCGATGGCATCGCCGAGCAACTCGCGCGCCTCGTCAAGCACGTCCTGGTCCGCCACGGCCAGCAGTTGCAGTTGTCCCTGCTCGGCAAGGAAATGCAAGGCCCAGCTGGCTGCCCGCGCGCAAGTTTCATCGCCGCCGTGAATCGGCAGAAGGATGTCATTCAAGGCCAACTGCACGGCCGCTTCGTCCATCAGTTCGCGCACGCACAGCAGCGGGCACACGGATTCCTGCAAGAGCATGTCGATGATGGAGCCGAGGCTCTCGTCGCGAAGTTCCTGAATATCCTGGCCAAAGGGCACGGGGACTACCAGCAGCCCGGCCTGATGTTTCCGACAGGCTTGCAGGATCTCGCTGGCCGACGCGGCGCCGCGCTGTTCGTGCACGGGACAACCGGCCCTGGCGGCCATGGCTGTCGCCCAGGTCCGCGCGGTGGCGTCCTGGTTCGATCCGTCCGGGGCCAGCACGACCGCCGCCAGCACAGGCTTGTCCAGGGCCAGCGGGCGCGCGTGCACGGCCGCCTCGAACATGCCGAGGTCCTCGGCCAGGGTGTCGCCGTCCTCGAAGGGATCACGGGCCATGTCAGCCGCCTTCACGCGTCGGGAACAGATCGAAGTAGGCAAACAACAACAAGTACAAGAGCACCAGCGCGGCCTGCGCGATGGTGATGAGACCGCCCACACGGATGAACTCGCCCCAGCTCACCTTGACGCCGCGTTCCTTCTCCAGTGCGTGCAGGGCGATGACCGAGCTGATGCTGCCCACAGGCGTGGAATTGCCGCCGAGATTGGCGGCCAGCACCAGGGCCCACCACAGCGGTTCCGCCGGAATGCCTTGCTGCTCCATGGACCGGACGATGGGAATGAGCGTGGCCGCCACTGGGATGTTATCGACCACGCCGGACAGGGCCAGCACGAAGGCGGCTACCAGCAGCATGGTGAGCGTGGCGTTGCCGCCTGCGACGGCGATCATCTGCCGGGCCTGCCAGTCCAGCAAGCCGCTCTCCTGCACGGCGCCAATGATGACGAACAGGCCGATGAAGAACAGCACCACCGACCAGTTAACCTTCTTGATCGCGTCATCGAGATGAATGCCTGAGAAGAGCAGTGCCGCCGTGCCGCCGCAAAAAGCGATGAAATCAATGCCCACGCCAAGTGGCTGCGCCAGCACGAAGCCGATGATGGTCCCCGTCAGGATCAGACCGCTGCGGTAGAACATGCGGCGGTCCTTGACGAGGGCCCACTCGTCGAAGGCGGCGACCTTGCTTGCCCGCTCCGCCGCATCGCCGCGCCGCGACAGCGCTTCCGCATAGAAGCGCCGCAGCATGAAAAGCGCGATCCCCGCAGACAGGAAGGCCATCGGCGTGGACACGCGGAAGAAGTCCACGTATGCCAGATTGCCCGCCGTTCCCAGCATCAAGGTGCAGATGCCCGAGGCGAAGGTGACCAGCGCTCCGGAGTTGGCGCAGATCGCCACCGTCATGATGTACGGCTTGGCCTCCAGTTCAAGCTCCTTCGTGACCACGAGGGTCAAGGAAACCATGATCAGGCTTCCCGGCGTGATGGTGAGAAACGTCACGAACAAGACCGTGGCCAGCCCGAGCGCCAGATGCAGCCACAGCGGATCGCCGCGCGTTTGCTTGACGATCTTGACGGCCAGGAAATGAAACATCCCGGATCGCCCCACGATGTCCACGAGCACCGAGGTGCCGACGATGACGCCGATGACGCCCAGATCGTGGCCGATGATGTCATGGACCGCCCGGTCGTAAGCGGAATGCCCCGCTTCGGACTTGAAGACGCCGAAGGCCATGGCCGCGATCACCGCGGCAATGGCCCCGAGCAGCGCCGCCAGGCTCTTGTGCAGCCACTCGAAGGCAATGGCCAGATAGGTTGCCGTCATGATCGCCCCCAGAACGATCATGGGCAAGACCGGCTTGTCCCCCGGCACGGGCGGCGCCACGGCAAATAGTGCGCTGAGCATGGTTCGAAGTATAAGAGCAGGGAAGGTCGCCGCCCAGCAAGTCAGCCGGCGTGAGCAGCAAGTTGGTGAGGAGAATCAAATGCGATCGGCGGTTTCGCGCGCCTTGGATTTGCCGCGCGAAACCGCCGAGCGAGCGTCGATGACGCCTGTCTGCAAGGCGCTACGCGCTCTTCTTATCTGCGGGCTTCTTCTCGAAAAGCGGCTTTTCGCCGCGGACCACGCCTTCGGTGATGACAAATTTTTCCTTGGGCTCCATCTCGGGGAGGTCGTACATGATATCGGTCATGACCTCTTCGACGATGCTGCGCAGGCCACGGGCGCCGGTATCGCGTTCCTTGGCCTTGCGGGCGATCTCGGAGAGGGCTTGCGGCGTGAATTCCAGCTCCGCGCCTTCCATCTCGAAGAGCTTGCGGTACTGCCGGGACAAGGCGTTGCGCGGCTCGGTAAGGATGCGGACCAGCGATTCCTCATCCAGCGGGTCGAGCGGGGCCAATACCGGTAGCCGGCCGACAAACTCGGGGATCATGCCGAACTCGATCAGGTCGTCGCTGGTCACGCGGCCGAGCAGTTCGCCCAGGTGATGCTCGCGATGCTCGGGGTTGCTGCCGAAGCCGATCGTCTTGCGGCCGATGCGGCGGGCGATGAGATTGTCCAGCCCCACGAAGGTGCCGCCGCAGATGAACAGGATGTTGGTGGTGTCAACCTGGATGTATTGCTGCTCGGGATGCTTGCGGCCGCCCTGCGGGGGCACGTTGCTGACCGTCCCTTCGAGCATCTTGAGCAGGGCTTGCTGGACGCCCTCGCCGGAGACATCGCGCGTGATGCTGACATTCTGACTGGTCTTGGCGATCTTGTCGACTTCATCGATGTAGACGATGCCGCGCTGGGCCGCCTCGATGTCGAAGTCGGCGGCGTGCAGCAGCTTCAGCAGCAGGTTCTCGACGTCCTCGCCGACATAGCCCGCCTCGGTGAGCGTGGTGGCGTCGCCGATGGCAAAGGGCACGTCCAGCACCTTGGCGAGCGTGCGGGCCAGCAACGTCTTGCCGCTGCCGGTCGGGCCGATGAGCAGGATGTTGCTCTTGTCCACCTCAACGTCGGTATGCCCTTCCTCGCCGATGCTGAGTCGCTTGTAATGATTGTGCACGGCGACGGAGAGAACCTTCTTGGCCCGCTGCTGGCCGATCACGTACTGGTCCAGCTTCTCCTTGATGGATCGCGGCGAGGGGATGTGGGTGACGAGGCTCTTGGATACGCCGCGGCGGCGCTTTTCCTGGTCGATGATCGACTGGCACAGCTCGATGCATTCGCCGCAGATGTACACGTCGCCAGGCCCCTCGACGAGGGGACCGACATCGCGATAGCTCTTGCGGCAGAACGAGCAAAATGCATTACGGTTGCGGCCGCTATTGCCGGTCGGCCGACGCCCGCCATTGCCCGTGCCGGTATCTTTGGTCGCCAATGCAATCTCCTTGTAAAGTAATCGACCTGGAGAATTCTACGTTCTGACCTGGATGCACGCAAGCGATTTCAGGACACTTCGGCACCGGTGGGCGGCTGATTATTGACCGAAGACGCGTCCGGAGCCGAGGATCGTGTTTCGGCAGCGTTGTCCCGGGCTTCCATCTGTGCGGAGGCCGCGGAAGAAGTGGGCGTGGCCGCTTCCGGCTTCTGGCGTCCGCCGCGGATTCGCTCCAGTTCCTCCCGACTCAGTAAACCTTGCTCGAACAGGGATTGATAGTCCAGAGAACCGTCCGCGGCGCACGAGTCGTCTCGTCGCCGCCAGCGATTGACAAGAACAACAGCAATGGCACTCAGCAGCAGCAAGGCGGCGAGAGCGACTGTGGCCCAGACAAGCCCGGGATCGAGAGATCGCCTGGCCAGCAGGGGAAGAACATCCGGCGGTCGCCAGGCCTGCCACATCGAAGTCCACCGCGGCTCACTGGAGCATTCCAGTAACCGGCCGAGCAGTTGCGTCTCGCCCGTGCAGTCTATTATAGCGCCGAGCTTGCCGAGGTCGAAAAAAAATGGCTCGCTCGATTGCGCCGTTACGACGGCCCGCCCCACGAAGCGGAACCACCGCCAAACCCGCCACGGCAAGCGGCCAGGCCGCCCGGCCTCGCGTTGTTTTGGAGACGGCGAATCATAAGATTTTCCGAAGACAGCGACCTTGCCGGATCGATCTCTTTCCCAAGATGATTGCCCATGACGCGCATCTTTCTCACCCTGGCCGTTTTCGTCATCCTGGCGATGACGGCCACCATCATCGTGGGCTTCGCCTCCTTTTCGATGGAAGTGTCCGGGGCCAAGTCGGACACCTTCATGGTGCATTTCAATCTCGGCCTGGTCACTGTCCTGGCCATCCTGCTGGTGCACTGCATCATCTTCACCTATTTCCTGGGAACCGGCCGCTGGGTGAAGGAGGTCGGCCTGGCCTATCAGCTGCCGGACCAGCACTTACCCAAGCTGACGCGCGAGCTGAAGCGGAGCACGTTTCCGCCGGCGCTGTTCGCGATGCTGACCGCCATCGGCACAGCCGCAGCCGGCGCCGGCGCCCAGCTGCAGGAATGGCCGTGGTACATCCACGCAACTGCGGCCGGCATCACCTTCCTCGTCAACCTCTGGGCCTTCGCCGTCGAGTATGCCAATCTCAGGCTCAACGCCCGGGTCATCACCGAAGTGCTAGACGAGGTGGACCGCATCCGGGCCTCGCGCGGGTTGCCCTCGAATCTGGAAGCACTGGAACAGGACCAGTGACGGCGACCAGGATGAGCACGCGACGTGCGCTCACGAACGCATCTCCGCCAGCCGCTTCTCCCAGCGTGCGCACGTCTCGTGGGCCGTCTGTGACGACGAGCCGACATAGCCGGCAGGATCCTTCAAGATGCTCTGCTGAGCCGGGGACAGCCGTTCGAGATAAGGCCGGAGGCCGGCGTCCGCCTGGATGAGCTGGGCGAGCGTGACCTTCATCGCCAGCGCCTGACGGGCGAGAACTCGGGCCTGTTCGTGGGCGTCCGGGTGGCCGGCCAGGGACAGCAAGACGTAAAGCGGCTCGGCAGTCACCGGATCCTTGCCGGCTTCGAGCACTTCGCGCATGCGGGCCGCATCGGGCTCGATGCTGGCCAGGGCGCCTTTCAGCCGGTGCACGCCATAGGCGAACGCAGCCACGAATTCCGTCACGAAGCGGCTCGATGCCGAGTTGGTCAGGTCGCGCTGATGCTCCGACACCTGATCGAGCAGCACGGTCGTCAGCCGCGGCATGTACGCCTTCCACAGGCTCTTGACGTTCTCGAAATCCTTGGGATTGATCTTGTGCGGCATGGTGGACGAGCCGACGACCTCGGACTTCGGATCCTCTGCCTTGCGGTCGCGCAGCTCGCGGATCTCGCTGCGCTGCAGGTGTCGGAAATCGTCCGCCAGATTGGCCATCACCCCCCAGCACGACGCCAGAGAATAGACGAAGTCGGCGATCGGCTCCGGCTGCACGACCTGGCTGGAAATCTCCGGCACGGCCAGGCCCAGCCTGGTCATGAGCTGGGCTTCCAGGTCGGCCGGCCGCTGCGGATGGAGCAGCGACAGCGCGTTGTACGCTCCCACGGCGCCGGCGAACTTGCCCGGCAACCTACGCGCGGCAGCGATGATCGTTTCCAGGCGCTGGCCCAGCCGCGAGACATACAGCGCGACGGCGAAGCCGAAGGTGATGGGCACTGCGTGCTGCCCGTGTGTCCGGCCCATCTGTGGCGTGTCCGCGTGTGCGCGGGCCAGGCGGATCAACTGCCCGAGCAGGTCGCGCAGAAACGGCACGACGACGCGCTCGGTCGCTTCCTTCAAGCTCAACGCGCGAGCGGAATCCATGATGTCGGCCGAGGTGGCGAACAGGTGGACATAGGGCCGGGCCTGCGGGCCGATCTTGCGGCGGATGCAGTTCACCAGGGCGCGGATGTTGTGCTGGATGCGGCTCTCTTCCTCGTAAACCTCCTCGGGCGTCACCGCGGCGCAGGCCGTGACGATCTCGGCCGCCTGCTCGCGCGTGCACACGCCCCGCTCCGCCAGCACCTCGGCAAGGGCGCCTTCCACGCGCGCCAGATACTTCACCTGGGCCGACTCGGAGACGAAAGGATGCAGCTGCTTGAAGAAGCCCTCGTCCGCGAGATAGTAGCGGGCATCCAGCGGCGAAGCAGTGTCAAACGGATTCATACGCAGCCTCGAAGAAACACGAATGGCGAGAGGGCATTATATCGCCGGGCAAGACTTCTGAGAGCTCAGCGTGATTCCTTGCACGCGAATCCAAAGAGAACCACGGATTTCACCGATTTCACGCTCGTTCTTCCGATCAGTGCTATCCGTGAAATCCGTGGTTTTTTCGCAGCCTCGCTAGCTACTATAGGACAGCCGTCGCCGCGCTCTCTCCGCCTGGCGCTGGATATCTTCGAAGTCGCGGTCCAGCGCGCTGCAGCCTGGTGGATGCTCGATGAGCCCCTTGTCGCGCAAGCGCTCCCAGAGCCGGAAGTAGAGCCCCGCCTCGGCGGCGTCCTGTTCGCGCGCCCGGACGGTCGCCGCGTACCGTCGCCTGGACTCGTCAGCCGACATGTGCGTATCGAAGTAGGCGCAGCCATACGGCGCATGCTCGTGCACCACGCACTTCCCCTCGAACAACCAGTGGCAATGGCCGTTCGCCTGACGAGCCGGGACCAGCACCGGATACGGCTTGTCGATGCGGGCCCGCAGATGCTCCTCGGCCCAGACAAACAGGTCGCGCCCCTCCGGGCAGAGCCGGTCAAGATCGGCGACATCCAGTCCGCCGGGCACGTGCCGGCATGGCACCCGGCAGCGCTCGCAACCGCAACGCGTGCGAGCGAAGCCGTGCATCTGGCGATCGGCGGGGGCTTCATCCATGCAGTACGATGTAGCGAAATGAGGCTCGCTTGTGCAAGATTGCGTTCAAATCGCGCTACCGTGCCGGAGCATTCGGCCAGAAAGGGTAAGTTTGGTTAGAGCCCTGACAAGCAGCCGTCATTGCCGGGGCAGGACTCGCGTGGCCACCAGCACAATGCGTGGTACGCCCTCTACCTCGCTGACGCGAATGGAGCCAATGACGATGACTTGTTGTCCGGTACGGAATTCGGTTTCGCGCAGGCAATGGATGCGGCGAAAACCTCGTCGCCAATTGTCTTTGTCGCTTTGGGCCGGGTCGTGTTCCAGGAAAAAGCCCTTGTTTGCCCTGCGGACCACGCCGGCGATTTTCAACTCAAAGTCAGCGGGATACCTGTCGACGAAGTCTTTGGCGCCCAAGCGAACGAGTTCGGCGTACATGGCTTTGGCGTCGATGGTCTGCCTGGACAATTCGAGCAGTCTGAGTCGCTCGCGCTCGGCGGCGGCCTTGCGCTTGACCTCCTTTTCAAGAGCCTCCTGAGCCTCCCTGGCTAGTTTTTGCAGCCGAGCTTGTTCAGCGGCAGCTTGTTTTTGCAGTTCTTGCTAGTGTGCCAGCAAGAAAGTACGCGGCAAGTGAAAGCGCAACAAGCCATAGCCCTCGAACACGTCTGCAGGCAGTTCCAGGCGCAAATACTCGATCCTGCTCGGTGCGGCCTCGAATTCCAACGACTCCGTGATCGTTTCGTTCGTCCGCAGCAGGCGCCGGGCTGGAGTGGCTGTCGGCACACGCTTCAAGAACGCGTTGGTTTGATCGCGCAGCCGCGGTTGATCCTCAGCTGAGGCGGCCGACCAACCCCTGAAGTCGATGGCTTGATCCCCGCGATTCTGCACTTTCAAGCGCACCCGCAACCGGTTTGCCTGAAATTGAAGATCATCAACAGAAACAAGCAATCCGGCTTGCTTGACGGCGAACTTGCTGGCGTCGGCCCACTCGGAAGAACCTTGTGCCGTGCCCGCCGCGTTTGCTCCCGGAAGGAACTTCAGGGGCTCCAGCGTCTGGTTGGTGGTGTTGCGCATGGCAGCCCGTTTGGCGGTCTCCTTTGCCTTCGCTTCCAGGCGAGCGTTTTCGGCCGCCTTGGCTGCTTCCCGATCCGCGCGCGGATTCGGCAGCAGACTGGGTTCTGCCTGCGAAACAACGGTTCCATGTTGACCGTTGATGATCGCTTCAAATGAAGTCACGCGGCCGGCGACATCGCGACGGAGGTTAAAAATCTTTCCCGTGTAATGTTCGGCTGAATTCTTGCTCTTGAAGTCGAAATCAAATGCAATCACTCGCTTGTTCGGGTCGAATACGGTATTGGACACCGTTTGAGTGACATCCTGCGAATCCATGATGACGGCCGGTTCGCCGTCTTGAATGGTCAAATGCTCGCCGAGGTTCGGGCCCTGCTCAGCGTGGCCGCCGGCGCACCCCAGCTGCCAGGCGAGAATCACGGCCATGAGCCATCGCTTCAACTTCGCAGACTTTTCATGAACAATCACAGGCATAACACCATTTTCGGGTACAACGCATGTTTGGAATTCCTACATGGCTTTCACGGTTCAGGTTGCCGGCGAGTGTGAACCCCGCTCCTTCCCATCCAAGGAACTACCGGCATTGTAGCGTCGGTTGGCTGGCACGCCAGGAAAATGTGCCTGCGTCGCCAGCGCGAGACTTCGCGAAGGCAGTCCAGCCGCACGGTTGCATGGGCGCGGTGCAGCACAACGTCTTTTCCCACGTATCAAGATCGGCGCGATAACGCACTTTCCCGGCGCCACTGTCGCCATTGGTCGAGATAGTAATTCAAGAGCACCGGTCGATCCAGCGTGGACGTTGCCGCATCGACATCAGCCCGATCCTCCGGAGCGAACATGGCTTTCAGGGCCGCGGCGGACAGAGGGCCGGCATGCTCAATTTTCTCAAGGGTCGATAAGTCGAGCGGACGCCGGGCGGCCATGACAAAACCCCAGTCGCCAAACGACGGCACGAAGCGGCGGTATGGCAGCGGATGCAAACCAGCCGCCTTGACCGTGTCGTGGATGCACCAAAACGCATCGCGAGCCAGAACGGGCGAGGTGGCCTGCGTGACAAACAGGCCCGTCGCACTGAGATGCCTACGGACCAATCGATAAAACTGCACGGAGTACAGTTTGACAAGAACCTCATGGCTCGGATCCGGAAGGTCGGCGAGAATGATGTCATAAGTCGTCGTCGAGGACTCCAGGAACTTGAAGGCGTCCTCGGAGACCACGTGTACGCGCTGATCATGAAAGGCGCCCCGATTCAAGAGGACCAGGGCGGGCAAGCTGCGACCCAGACGGGTCATGCTTGGGTCCAGGTCCACAATGGTAACGGCGTTGACAGCGGGATCCTTCAGCAGTTCGCGGGCCACCAAACCGTCACCGCCACCGAGCACAAGGATCCGTTCGCGGTTCGGCGCCAGTGCGAGTGCGGGATGGACGAGCGCCTCATGATACAGGTGCTCGTCGATGGAGGAAAACTGCAGATGGCCATTAAGGTACAGACGCCAGTCGTCCTGCCAGCGGGTCAGCACGATGCGCTGGTAAGCAGTTTGTTCGGAGTAGACGATTTCATCCTGGTACAGTCGGCTTTCAAGCCAGAAGAGAAGGCGCCCCGAGTACAACAGGCCGGCCGAATGAGCGCCAGCGATCCCGCCACAAAGGGCAAGCGCGAACCACGGCCGCCGCAGGTCCTTCCGGAAGGCCAGAATGTTCCAGCCGGCTACTACCACGTTGAGCAAGCCGACCAGAAAAGAAGTCCGCATCAGGCCGAGGGATGGCAGTAGAAGCAATGGGAAGAGTAGCGAGCCGAGCAGGGCGCCAAGGTAATCAAATGACAGTGCTTGGGCAAGAATGATCTGCAGCGAGCCGTAGCGATTGAGGAGCCGGGTCAGAAGAGGCAGTTCCAGGCCGGTCAAGGCGCCAACACTCACCAACGTGCCGTATTGCACAAACCCGAAGACGCCTTCCATTGAATAGGTCCAGAAGAGCAGAGCGGCCGACGGTCCACCGACAACGGCCAGGAGCATTTCCGTGAAGATGAAAACCTCCAGGAGATGAACGCGCACTAGGTGCGAAGCAAAAGAGCCAAGTCCCATGGCGCCGATGAAAACACCAATGGCAATGGAGAACTGGGTTACGCTGCTGCCCAGCAGGTAACTGGAGACAGTGGCGATCATCAATTCGTAGATCAGGCCGCAGCCGCCGACGAACAGGATGGACACTAACAGGATCAGGCCCTTGCCGCGCTGTCCAGGCAGAGGCGGCTGCGGAGCGCTGTCTTCTGCAGTTGCATTTTCCATGTGGACAGGAATTCGCGTCCGGGCTTCATGGTCAAGATGAGCCCGCAACACCGGAACGGCCGAAACCGCCGCGGACCACCGACGACCGGACTGCACCACCCGGCCGCACACCGGCAGACGCCACGGATGCCACGGGAGCGGCTACCCGCGCAGGTCCGTGTCTGGTCACGATCGGGAAGATGAACACACCTCGACGGCCACCTGACTGGCCGCCAGGATCACGGTCCTTGGGATCCTGATCCTCCCGCGCTGTGCAACTCGGTAGCAGCCAGACAACCGACTGAAGCAGAACCAGCTTGACGAAGGTGGACTTTTTCATCTCTACCTTCCTTCGGACTTGATCACAAGGCCGACGACAAGGCCCAGCGAGACGATCAAGGCAGCCAAGATCACTGCCATGGCCATGTTGCCCTTCTTGATCTCCTCCCATTCATCGATCTGGCGTGTGGAAACTGTGAAAAGCTTCAAGGCAACGATGATGCCGATCCCCATCGACACAGAACCGATGATTGCCCATCCGAACGTGATGAGATAGTTTTCAAACAGTTGCTGGTACCTTTCCCAATCCACTTGATGTCTCCTTTATTGAGGTGGGCCCCGGCACTCGCACAAAATGCAGGAACTGGTGCTTGCAACTATCTTTCGTGATTCTCAACCAGTTGAACCTCATGCAGGTCAACAGGGCGGCATGGTCCACGTGGCCCACTCACGCCGCGACGAAAGGTGCGAACGTGAACGCGCTTTGCGTCGAGCCAGACGCGCAAGTGCTGTTCCCAGGGCCAGCGCGGGCGGCTCTTGCAGCAGTAAAGGCTAAAGGTAATACTCTGGTATTCCGGGTAGGTGTGAACGGCGAGGTGCGACTCCGTGAGCAAGTAGAGGCCGGTCACTCCGCCAGGCTCTGGAAAGCGATGCCACAGACACTCGCCGACAACGTGCAAGCCAAGATCGCCGAGGATGGTGTTGCAAAGGTCCTGCAGCCGCACGACGTCGCGCAGGTGCTCCGGCTTGCAGCCGCCAGCATCCACCAACCATTCTCTGCCTAAGGAGACAAACACGCAGGTCCTCTCCTGCAGCTTGAAATCGGACAATCGCTTATCGTAGCTTAACCGCGATACCCGGCAAGTCCGAATGGCACGCAGTAGTCGCAAGTCGCAAGAACGCCCCGAATCAAAACACCTGCCGGACAACCTCGCCGCGGCTGATGGGGAATGGCCGGCCAAGGCTGTCCTGAATCTCGGTGTCGGTGTGGAAGCCGAGGGCGTGGAAGATGGTGGCGCTCAGGTCTTGCGGCTGAACGCGGCCGTCGCGCGGGTAGCCGCCGATGGCGTCCGAAGCGCCGATGACCTGGCCGCCGCGGACGCCGCCGCCCGCCAGCGCCACGGAGTAGACGAAGCCCCAGTGATCGCGGCCGGCGCGGCCGTTGAAGCGCGGCGTGCGCCCGAACTCCGCCATGTTCACCACCAGCGTCTCGTCGAGCATGCCGCGCGCGGCAAGGTCCTCCAGCAGCGCGGCATACGCCTGATCCATCGGCGGCATCAGCACGGTCCGCAGCCGTTCGCTTTCACGCGTGTGGCTATCCCAGCAGGGATTGTCCGATGGCTCGTCCGGCCCGCGGTACCAGTTCACCTGCACCAGCGACACGCCGGACTCGATGAGCCGGCGGGCGAGCAAGACGCTGCGGCCGAAGGGGCTGTCGCCATAACGTTCGCGCACGCGCTCCGGCTCGCGGTCAAGGCGGAAGGCCTCGCGCGAGCGTGTCGAGCGCAGCAGGTCGAAGGCTTGCTGGTTGCGCTGATCGAAGCTCTGCAAGAGATCGCCGTGCGACACGGCATCGAGCTGACGATTGACCTCATGCAGCAGCGAACGCCGGCCGTCGAGCCGGGCCTGCGACACCTCCACCGGCAGCACGAAGTCCGGCAGCCGGAAGTTCACCGTTGTCGGCTGGAACGTGAACAGCCAGGGATCGGCGCCGCGGCCGAGCATGCCCGCGTCCTGCCCAGGCCAGACGCTGCCGTCGGTGTTGAAGATGCGGTGCGGCAACGTCATGGCGGCCGGAAACACGCCGCCACGCTTGAGCCGCCGCACGATGCCGCCCATGTTCGGATAGTTGTTGGGCGGGCCGGGGTTGACGTTCTCCGCGTTCATCGGCTGGTGCGGATGCCCGGTCATCATGTAATAGCCGCTGGACGAATGGGCGTTGTCGTTGCTGGCGACGGCCCGCAGCACGCAGATCTTGTCCATGTGCCGCGACGTGCGCGGCAGCAGCTCACAAACTTGCACGCCAGGACCGTTGCTGGCAATGGGCCCGAACTCGCCGCGAATCTCGGCGGGGGCATCCGGCTTGGGATCCCAGGTGGAATGCTGCGGCGGCCCGCCCATCAGGAAGAGGACAATGCAGGAGCGGGCCCGGCCACCGGTTGCCGGCGGCTGGCTGGTGCGCGCTTGCACAAGCGCCGGCAGCGACAGGCCAAAGGCGCCGAGACTGCCCGCACGCAGCACATCGCGACGCGTCAGCCCGTCGCACAGCCGGCCGGTGGTGGTTTGCAGATTCAGCATAGCTGTAGTTTGGCCGAGAAACCGTGCGCGTGTCAAGCGCCCTGTTTACGTTTCGCGTTCGCAGGCTCTCTTGCCGGATGTTGCACGCGGGCGCGGAACATGAACCAAGCTCACGACTTCAGATCATGCACCAGCGCCCTTAGAAACGGCTCCGCATCGGTGACGATCCCCACTGTCTGGCTGGTGCCGCGGTCGGACAGCTTGGTCACTGTCGCGGGGTTGATGTCCACGCAGGCGACGCGGACCCAGGCCGGGAGCAGGTTGCCGGTGGCGATGGCATGAAGCGCTGTCGCAATCATCAGGGCGAAGCCGACGCCGCGGATCTGCTCGCGCATCTGCGCCTGCGCCTCGAGGATGTCGGTGATGACCTCCGGCAAGGGGCCGTCGTCGCGGATGCTGCCGGCCAGGACGAACGGCACGTCGTGGCGGACGCATTCATACATGATGCCGCTCTTGAGCACGCCCTTGTCCACGGCGGCGCGGATGCCCCCCTGCCGGCGAATCGTGTTGATCGAGCGCAGATGGTGCTCGTGCCCCTCGGCGGCCGGCAGGCCGCGATCGAGCGACACGCCCAGGCTGGTGCCGTACAGCGATTGTTCGATGTCGTGCGTCGCGAGAGCGTTGCCGGCGAACAGCACGTTGAGATAGCCCATGCGGATGAGTTCGCAGATGTGCTCGACGCTGCCGGTATGAACGACGGCGGGACCGAGGACGGCGAGGATCTTTTCCCTGGCCTCGCGCGTGCGCCGCATGGCCGCCGCGATCTCGCGTACCGTCACGCCTTTCGGCTTCTCGCTCGACACGGGGCTGGACATGAACTCGAACAGGCTGTGTCGGGCCTCCGTCTCGGCAGGGAAGACGCGCGTGCCCTTGCGGCCGACGACGATGCGGTCCCCCTTGCGGACCAGCGTCATGGCAATACAGCGCGCCGCCCCGCCTTCTGGATCGATGAGAATGCCGCAGTCCATCTCCTGATCCTCGACATCGACCCACTCGCCGTCGAGTCGGACCTGCGTGCGATAGTTGGTCGTGCTGTAGAAGCCCTCGGGAAAGGCGCCGTCCATGTCGGCGTTCTCGATGGCGCAGTCGGCTGCCGCCGCGGGAATGGCCCCGTGGTCGTGAATGGCGTCGAGAATCTCCTGCAAGGTCTCTGCGCTGTCGGCACGCACCTCGATGCGCGCGTGGCTGGGATCTTCCTGCCGGGTGCCGACGCGGATGTCCTTCAGAAGGTAATTGCCGCCGTGCGTGAGGATCTCGTCCAGCACCTTGGGCAGGAGCAGCGAGTCGATGATGTGCCCTTCCAGCATGACATCCTCGACATGGCCGGAGGCGTGGGGCTTGGGGGTAGACATTGCAAGTCCTTTTCAGAGTTGCTGTGGCCTTGGCGGAATGCAGGCGATTCCGCCTCGTGACGCTTCACTCGCTTTTCCTTTTGAACACCACGACGGCAATGCTCGATCCTTCGGGCGACTTGAACTTGTCAGGGCGATCTTTGCCGAATGCCTGGATGCAGAATGTCAACTTGTCGTCCTTGAGCTGATAGATGCCTTCAAGCTTGGCGCCCTTCTGCCCGCCGACGATGACCGCGAAGTCGACGCAGCGCGGCGTGGTGCGCGGATCGACGGTCAGGGCGAACTTGCCATATTCCTCGGCCACCTTGTTGCCCGCAACCGCCAGCGTGCCATCCTTGATGGCGATCTCCACCTTGTAGGTCTCGGTGATGTCTCTGCCGCCATACTCGAGGCGCTCCAGCGTCCAGGCTCCCTGGAGCTTCTTCAACTCCGCCTTGACCTTGGCGCCGTCGTCGCCGGCGGCAACAACTAGCACTAGCGTCCCGACCGTGAGAAGATGCAGCGTGTTCATGAGACGACCTCCTGACATGGATTGTATGCATGAACCGAACGTGGTTTCAGGACGTGACGACAAGCCGCTGGCTCATCCTCCGACGATGGATCGTTAACCATCGGCGTGCGACGTGCCATAAGCCACCTGCGGCATGCTAAATCATGATGAGGTGCGAGGCAATGGCAAGTGCGCGCAGGGCACGCTGCATTGATAATGGGTTGATCCTCGCGGCCGGCGCCGAATTGGCAGAGCCCGAAGCGTAAGCGAGGGTTGATCGTTCTCCCTCGCTAACGCTTCGGGCTCTGCTTCGGGCTCTGCAAAAATCGCCGCGAAGTCCGCGCTGCGAGCGCGAAACGTAAACAGCCTACGTCAAGTGCGACACCACCAGGCGGATCTCGTCGTACGGGATCTTGCCTTCCAGAGCCTCGAAGATGGGTTTCAGGCGTTCCATGCCGACCTGCTTGGCGGCAGCGGCGACTCGCGCGTAGACATCGTCGGAGACCCAGGCGGAGATCGATGCCGGGTGCTCGCGGCGGATGAAGTCGGCGAGCCAGCCCATCACCGTGCTGCGCGCGCGGGTGGTCTGGTGCATGACGTCTTCCACGGCGGCGTTGTCGCGGAACAGGTCCTCGGCGACGGCCTTCATGCCGGTCGGTTCGCTGACGGCGGCACGGCGGGGCGGCGGCGCCGGCTCGCTGTCCACGACCGTGTCCATGCTCAGATCCATGTCGTCGCAATAGGCGCGAATCTCCTTGAGGAACTCGTGCCCCCATTCCTCGAGCTTCTTGTCGCCGATGCCGTAGACGGCACGCATGGCCGGCAATGTCGAAGGCCGGCGGCGGGCCAGATCGCGCAGCGTCGTGTCGGAGAACACCAGGTACGGCGGCAGGCCGCGGTCCGCGGCCAGCTCGCGGCGCACCTCGCGCAGCCGGTCGAACAGCCCGCGGTCCACGCCTTCCCACGACGTCTTCTCGACGCCGGACCGGCTGGTCTCCTTCTCCTTGCGCTTGCGCGGCGTCTGGAAGAGCTTCGCGGTCCGCTGCTTCTTCATCACCTCCCATGAGGCGTCATTGAGCCCAAGCACGGGATACTCGCTGCCGGTCTGCACCAGCAAGCCTTGCCCCAGGAGCTGATGCACCCAGTCGCGGACATCGTCCTTGCTCTCTCCCTTAAGCAGGCCGTAAGTGCTGAGCTGATCGTGGCCCTGTTGTTTGAGCTTGTCGCCGTTCTCGCCGCGGAGCACGGAGACGACATGGTTGACGCCGAAGCGTTCCTTGACGCGGGCCACGCACGACAGGATCTTCTGGGCAATCACCGTCGCCTCGGGGACGGGTTCGCGGTCGCCCAGGCACAGGTCGCAGGCCATGCACGACGGCGCTTCGTAGCGCTGGCCGAAGTACTCGACCAGGGCGCGGTGCCGGCAAACGGCGCCGCGGCTGTAACGATCCATGTCGTTGAGATGCTTGAGCGCGTTTGGCAGGAAGGAGGCATCGACGCCCGGCTCGCTGGCGGACTTCTCCATGATGAACTTCCAGGTCATCGCGTCCGACCCGGAGTGCAGCAGCACGCATTCCGCCTCCAGGCCGTCGCGGCCGGCCCGGCCCGTCTCCTGCTGATAATGCTCGATCGACTTCGGCATGCCCGTGTGCAGCACGAAGCGGATATTCGAGCGGTCGATGCCCATGCCGAACGCCACCGTCGCTACGATGAGATCGCACGTCTCGCTCTTGAACGCCTCCTGCACGCGCTTGCGCTCGTCCGGCGAGAGCCCGGCGTGATAGCCCAGCGACTTGTAGCCCATGCTGTTCAGCGTCTCGGTCAGCTCGTTGACATCCTTGCGGCGGATGCAGTAGATGATGCCGGCCTCTCCCTTGTGGCGGTCGAGCACCTCGGCGACCTGGTTCTCGAGGTCGTAGCGCGGCAGCACGCGGTAGGCGAGGTTGGGCCGATCGAAGCTACCGACCAGCACCTCCGGGTTCTTGAGGCCGAGTTGCTGGCAGATGTCGTTGCGGACCTGCTCGGTGGCCGTGGCCGTGTAGCCGTGCACCGTGGCATCGGGGAACCACTCCTTGATGCGCCGCAACTGCCGATACTCCGGACGGAAGTCGTGCCCCCAGTGGCTGATGCAGTGGGCCTCGTCGATGGCGAACGTCTTGACGCCGGCCCGGCGGAGCATGTTGCCGAAATCGGGCAGGACCAGCCGTTCCGGCGACACGAAGAGCAGCTTCACCGCGCCTTGCTGGACATCGATCTCGCGAGCGAACTTCTCATCCGCCGAGAGCGAGCTATCGATCTGGACGGCCGGCACGCCGCAGGCTTGCAGGCTATCGACCTGGTCCTTCATGAGCGAGATGAGCGGCGAGGCGACGACGGTGGTGCCGGCCTGCGCCATGGCCGGCGCCTGGTAGCACAGCGATTTGCCGCCGCCGGTGGGCAGGACGACCAGCGAATCGCGGCGGTCGAGTACTGCCCGCATGGCCCGCTCTTGCAACGGGCGAAAGGAGCGGTAGCCCCAGTGATGCTCGATGATTCGCGTCAAGTCTTGGAGCTGAGCCGCGGCCATGATCACCTGGCTCGTTGGACCAGAGATGGGGCGAGTTTTCGTAGAATAGCGGAAGTGTGTACCGATGTCCAGATGCGGCACGCGTCGCGTCTTCTCCTCATTTGGCTACTGCGCGCGTTGAGCATGAGCTTGGGCGCTGGCTGACGCTTCGCCACGGAATCCCTTTCTCCTCGCGCGACTTTCATCTATCCTTATGGAAGGCATTCAGTGCGAGGAAAAGCCGCATGGCCGGGTCGGCGGAAGTCGCTTCCCTGCAAGCCTTGATCGACTGGAAGGCGTCGCTGTGCACGTTCACGGCGGAGGCCAAGGAGGCGCTGTCCTCGCTGGCGATGGAAGTTCAACACACGCTGGCCTGGCTGGAAGAACAGCTCAAGTACTGGACGAGCATGGTGCGAAAGTGCGAGGAGGAGGTGTTTCAGGCGAAGCTTGAGCTGTCGCGGCGCAAGATGATGCGCATCGGCGATCGGCCGCCGGACACCACCGAGCAAGAGCGCGCCCTGCGCCGCGCCAGGGAACGACTGGAGCACGCCGAGGAAAAGGTCGAATACTGCCGGCACTGGTTGCGGCAATTGCCGGAGGACATCAGCGATTACGAAGGCCCGGCGCGGCAACTCGGCGCGATCCTTGAAGCCGACATGCCGAAAGCCGACGCGCTGCTGGGCAGCAAGATCGCGTCGCTCGAGGCGTACCTGCAAGTAGCGGGAGGCGGTCCATGAGCCTGGACACCGGCCGCTATCAGCTGTACTCGACGCTCAAAACGGCGTCGGCCCACTGGGACCAGACGCAGACGGCGTGGCGCGATCAGGTAGCCAGGGATTTTGCCGAGCAGACCTGGACCCCGCTCGAGCAAAAAGCCAAGCAGGTGTTGTCGGCCATCGACCGACTGGGACAGATTATCGTGCGGGCGCGACAGGAGTGCGGCTGAACTCCGGTTGCAGGAGATCTTGCATGGGCTCTTGCAGGCCGACCGCATGAGACGGCTCAGGAGAACCGTCCCACAGAGAAAATGAGGCATGGCGAACCTTCCTTACAGTGATCGGCAACGCACGGCCCTGCGAGCGATCAGTGCCGAGGGGGCAGCACGCGCTATCCTGGAAGAAGACACGGCCAGCGGCGGGCACGCGCGGCAGGCTGCCGCGGACACCGAGTTTCAAGAAGCTCAGAGACGAGTTCAGGGACTCTACGAAGCTGCCCGCCAGGCCACCGAGCGGCAGCTTCAGGATGCACGCCAGTGCATCGCCGAACAGGCCAGCCATGATCTTCAAGAAGCCACCCAGGATCACGCCACCGCTCAGCACAAGGCCAACTACCAGTACACCACCGCCAAGGAGAAGATCGAAAGCGATTTCAAGGAATCGCGCTGGACGATCACGACGATCTACGACGCGGACAAGAAGGTCGCCCGCGAGCAGCGCGCCCAGGCCGAGAGCCGGGCCGAGGCCGCCGTCAACAAGGTCCTGCATTCCCATCAAGAGGCCGAGAAGTTGCTGGCCGTCTGGCGGCTGCTGGATCTGACGCCGACGCTGGCGCCGACGTCGTTTGACAATGAACCGGACCCGGCGCGCGCCATGCAAGAGTGTGTGGTGCTCGCCAGCACCAAGCTGCTGGAGCTGAAGAGTCTCCGCCTGCCTCGCTATCTGAATCGCTTCGGCTGGCTGTGGGGTCTGGCCTGGGTGCTGTTCACCGTGCCGGCGCTTTTCATTGATCCGCCTTTTTTCTGGGCTTTGGGCAGCGCCCTCGTCGTCGGCAGCATGGGCTGGCTGGTGCGGCAATGGATGAAACAACAGGTGCGGACGCAGGCCGGCTACATCTTGCAGACCATCAGCCAGGCACTGTCCGACGTGCACAAGCTGAAACCGCGGGCGCTGGCCATCGCCAAGGCCCATTACAAGAGCCAGCGCGCCGAGAGCAAGCGCCGCAACCAGGAGACGCTCCGCCAGGCCGTCAGGACCTGCCGCCAGCAGCTCCGCGACATCACCGCGCAGCGCGAGATGCAGATTCAGCAAGCGCAGCAGCAGTTCGCGGTGCGCCGCGACGAGATCACACGCCGGCAACGCAACGACATCGACCAGGCCGAGTCCACCTTCCAGCGGCAATGGACCGACATCCACAGCATCCGTGACAGCGAGCTGGCCCAGGTGACGCTGCGCTTCGAGAGGCTGCGCAAGGAGAACAACACCCGGCACGCGCAGGAATGGACGCACATGGCCTCGACGTGGAAGTCGGCACTGGACCGCTTCCAGGCCGTGCTCTGGGAAATCGACCAGCCATGCCGCAAGCTGTTTCCGCCCTGGGACGACCCGTGGTGGGCGGCGTGGCAGCCGCCGACGGCGGTGCCTCTGGGAATCCGCTTCGGCGAGCTGGGCGTGTCGCTGGATCTCATTCCCAACGGCGTGCCCCGCGACCCGCGTTTGCCGAAGCCGAGCCTCGACGGCGTCACGTTTCCGGCGCTGTTGCCCTTTCCCAACAAGGCATCGTTGCTCTATCGAACGCGCGACGAGGGCCGCGCGCAGGCGGTTGCTTCGCTGCAGGCTCTGGTGCTGCGTTTTCTCACGGCATTGCCGCCGGGCAAGGTGCGCTTCACGATCATCGATCCGGTCGGCAGGGGCGAGAACTTTGCCGCCCTCATGCATCTCGCCGATTTTGACGAGCAGCTCGTCAGCAGTCGCATCTGGACCGAGTCAGCCCACATCGATCAGCGGCTTGCCGACCTGACCGAGCACATGGAGAACGTGATCCAGAAGTATCTGCGCAACGAATATGAAACACTGGAAGAATACAACGCTGCCGCGGGCGAGGTCGCCGAGCCGTATCGCATTCTCGTGGTCGCCAATTTTCCGGTGAATTTCAGCGGTGAGTCCGCGCGCCGGCTTGTCAGCCTGGCCACCAGCGGCGCCCGCTGCGGCATCTACACGCTCGTGTCCGTCGATGAACGGCAACCGTTGCCTCAGGGCTTCGAACTCGCCGACCTGGAGCAGCCGGGACTGGCCCTCGCCTGGAACGGCCAGGGATTCACCTGGAACGACGCGGATTTCACGCCTTTTCCGCTACGGCTGGACGCGCCGCCGCCGGCGGAGTTCAGCACGCGCATCCTGCAGGTGATCGGCGAGCGCGCCAAGCTGGCCGGCCGCGTCGAGGTGCCGTTCGAATACGTCGCCCCGGCGCCGGACCGCGTCTGGACTGCCGATAGCCGAAAGGGGCTGGCCGTGCCCATCGGCCGTGCGGGCGCCACCAAGCAGCAGTTCTTCCAGCTCGGTCAGGGAACGGCGCAGCATGCACTGGTCGGCGGCAAGACGGGCTCTGGCAAGTCCACCTTCCTGCATACTGTCATCACTCAGCTCGGCCTGTTCTACAGCCCCGACGAGGTCGAGCTTTACCTGATCGACTTCAAGAAAGGCGTCGAATTCAAGGCCTACGCCAATCACGAGATGCCGCACGCCCGCGTCGTGGCCATCGAGAGTGAACGCGAATTCGGCCTGAGTGTCTTGCAGCGGCTCGACGCGGAGTTGACCTTCCGCGGCGAGGAATTCCGGCAGACCGGCGTCAACGATTTGCCATCCTACCGGCAGTCGCATGACGCGGACGGTGTCGCTCCCGTCATGCCGCGCATCTTGCTGATCGTCGATGAATTCCAGGAGTTTTTCGTCGAGGATGACAAGATCGCCCAGGAGGCGGCCCGCTATCTCGACCGGCTGGTTCGCCAGGGCCGTGCCTTCGGCATTCACGTGCTGCTCGGCTCGCAGACCCTGGGCGGCGCCTACAGCCTGGCACGCAGCACCATCGACCAGATGGCAGTCCGCATCGCCCTGCAATGCAGCGAGGCGGATGCGCACTTGATCCTCAGCAAGGACAACTCGGCGGCCCGCTTGCTCTCGCGACCCGGCGAAGCGATTTACAACGAGGCCGGCGGCCTGCTTGAGGGCAACAACCTCTTTCAGATCGTGTGGCTGGCGGATGAGCGCCGCGATCGCGCGCTCGCCGACATGGCCGGCCTGGCGCGGCAACATGGCCTTGCGTTGCCGCCGCAGATTGTTTTCGAGGGAACGGCTCCATCCGATATCACGCGCAATCCGCTGCTGGAAAAAGCCTGGCAAGAGTTTCCGCCCAGCGCGTGTCCAGCAGCTTTCAGCGCCTGGCTCGGGGAGGCCATCGCCATCAAGGACCCGACCGCCGCTGTTTTCCGCCGCCAGAGCGGCTGCAATCTGCTGATGGTGGGACAGCAGGCCGACGCCGGTTTCTGCATGATGGCGTCTTCGCTCTTGAGCCTGGCCGCGCAGCTGCCGCTGACCGTAAACGTTCCCGCGTGCCATCTCATCGTGGGCAGCCCGCTGGATTCGGCCGAGGAAGAGTTGCTAAGGCATCTGCCGCAGGTCATGGGCCGGGCGCTCAGCGTGTGCCCGGTCCGCGACCTGCCCGGGCTGCTCGGACAGCTGGCCGAGGAAGTGGAACGCCGCCAGAAAACGCCGGCGAGCGGCGACCCGGTCTTTCTGTTCTTGTTCGGCCTGCAACGGCTGCGTGACCTGCGCCGTGCGGATGACGATTTTGGCTTTTCTCGCAAGGGCGAGACGGCCACGCCGCCCAAGCTCATTGCCAGCATCCTGCGCGACGGCCCGCCCGTCGGCGTCTTCACCACGCTCTGGTGCGACAACCTCAACAACCTGAATCGCGCTCTCGACCGGCAAACGTTGCGCGAGTTCGAGATGCGCGTCCTCGGGCAGATGAGCGCCGCAGACTCCAGCAATCTGATCGACTCGCCGCTGGCCGGCAAGCTTGGGCCGCATCGCGCCCTGTTCTACTCCGAGGACCAGGGCCGCATCGAGAAATTCCGGCCGTATGGCATTCCGCCGGCCGCCTGGCTGCAGCGTCTCAAAAGCACGCTCGATGCTCACCAGGCGGCGACGACGAATGGCGTGCCGGCCGACCTCACGAATGAACCATCTCTCGCGGAGCCTCGCTCATGAATGAGTTCAAGATCTGGGAAACCCGACGGGCCAGTGAGCGACGGCTGTCACCCACACTGGCGCGTCGCGCTCTGGTCGTCCTCGTCGCGATTGCTTTTCCAGCAGCTGCCCACGCGCAGGTCACGCTTGCCTGGAAGCTCGATGCCGGCGAGCGCTTCGCGCTTGAAGAAACGGTGCAGTCCCGGCAGACCATCCAGCTCGGAACCATGGAGACTCGACAGGACCTCGACCAGACTCGACAGTCGCGCGTGAGCGTGCTCAAGAAGAACCCGGACGGCACCCTGATCCTGGAACAAAAGATCGACAAAGTGAAGGTGCAGCACGGCAGCGATGGGCCAGACGCCAACACCAAGGTCTTGAAGCAACTCGAGGGCGCCAGCTTCTGGTACCACGTGGATGGCAAGCACAAGATCGTGCGCGTGGAGGGATACGATGCCCTCGTCAAGCAACTAGCCAAGGACAATCGCGCCGACGCCAGGCTGATTCGCGCCGTCTTCACCGAGGAATCGTGCAAGCGCAGCGTCGACACCTGGCTGGGGTTCCTGCCCGCCGGACCGGTGGACAAGGGCAAGACCTGGAAGAGCAAATCATCGTTGCCGCTCGGGCCGCTCGGTGTCATGGCCATCGACGCGACCTACAAGCTGGCCGACTTCAACATGAAGACGCAGATCGCGACCATCTCGTTCTCGGGCGTCGGCGAATACAAGGCTCCTGCCGAGGATGCCGATCTCCCCCTGAAAGTGACCGCGGGGTCTCTTCGTCTGCCGAAATACGAGGGGACAATCACCTTCAATGCCGACAAGGGTCGGCTCATCGGGCTGGAAACGAAGATGTCGCTGCAAGGCAAGCTGACGGCTGCCATCCGCGAAACGGACATGCAACTCGAGATCACGCAGGAGCAGATACTGATCGTGAAGTGCGGGCCGGCGGCGCCGTGACGCCCGTTTGCTCGACCTGATCGGCCCTGGCGCCTCGGCGAATCATTTCTTGGAGTGAACGAACTTGTTGGGCGTGCCCTCGAGAGGGCCGCCGGCGGCGGGACGCCACAGGACGACGTCCTCGATCTTGCGTGCCAGCGCGAAATCCTTGTCGGTGATGCCACCGGCAGAATGGGTCTTGAGTTTCACCCAGAGCTTGCCCCAGGTGATGGACAGGTCGGCGTGGTGCCAGGCCGCCTCGCACAGGTAGCCGATGGCGTTGGTCAGCATCAAGGTCGTCGGCCAGCCGACCGCCCCGAACTATCGCTTGGTTTTTCCTGGGATTTCTGGGATTTCTCGTCTTCCGCATCCACCGACAACCCCGGAATATCGCTCTCGACGATCAGTCTCTTAACGTCACCCAGATGCAGAAATTCCTCCTCGACCTCGGTTAGCTGGTCCGTCAGGGCGTGGCGAGCCGCCTCCTTGACGTGCCAATGGTGAAATTCTGTCTTGTCGGGAAGCCAGCCGCCACGCTTCTTCGACTGGTCGAACTTGACGACGATCCGGGTGAACAATCGGGCCACCGTAGCACCCTTCATTCTATTGTTGCCCGCCTTCATCGCCCGGCGAACCTCTTCGAGTTGATCTAGTTTCTCCTGATACATGGCAGTGGCTTGTTCCTTCCGTTCATCGTAGGGCCGCAAGTGCTTCGCCAGCACGTCCAGCTTCGCCTCCAGTTCGCCCAGGCGGCGCTCCATCACCGCCTTTTGTCGGTCACTAACAGCACGTCGGGTAGTGGCGAGAGTCACGTCGGCGTGTTCCTCCTCGGCTTGGTCTGCCAGATGGCGGGCCATTGGCACTTTCAGCTTTTCGCACTGGAGCAACGCATCCATCTGCTCGTCAGTAGAGATGTCCTTTGCTTTCAGCGATTCCCTCACGAGATCGGCCAACGGGCCTGGGTGGGTTTCCAGTTCCAGGTCGCCCCACAACTCAAAAAGGTAGTCCTTGAAACCCAACCCGGCCTGCCGTGACGCCTCGTCACGGGCCAGGGCAACTTCCTCTTCAAGCCGCCGCTCGGCCTGCTGCTCCAACGCCAGTACCAGCCGAACACCTAGCTTGTCCAGGTAGCCCATGACCAGTGCCTCGATGCGTTCGTGCAGGACCATGTTGCGCTTGCACGTCAAATTCGCCCGAAATCGCTGGTACTTGTAGCAGTAGGAGGCACAAATGTAGGCCCGCTTCGAGTTGTTGGACTTGCCACAAACCATCTGCTTTCCGCAGTGTCCGCAGTAAAGCACGGGTTTCAGCCAGCCGTCATCATTTCGTGGCGCACGGATTCCGGTCCACCGATTCTGCTCACGGAATGCTTGCACGGCCTCGAAGAGTTCGTCATTGACCAGCGGCTCGTGCTTTGGTTCGTCCGAAAGAATCCACTCCTCCCTGGGTCGGTCCCGCTCCTTATTTTTCAGTTCTTCGGGGCGGCGCTCCAGGTGGTTGCCGTCCTTGGCCTCCTTTCTAAAGAAGAAGAACTTGGCCTTGGTCGTCCTGTTCCTCACTCGATAGCCGAGGTAAGTCGGGTTCTCCAGCATGTATTCGATCATGCCCTTGTCGAACGGCCTGCCCTTGTAGCTGGTGAACCCTTCGATCTGGAGGCGGCGAGCGAGTTGGGCAGACGAGATACACCCGGCCTCTGCGTGGTAAATCTGAAAGGCCCGGAGGACGCAGTGCTGTCGCTTCAGGTCAAAGCTGGGTACATAGGCGTAGTGCTGGCTCGTCGCCCTGACCGGGTGGTTGCCCTTGCCATTAAACGGAACCTGCGAGCCGTCTGGAAGAATTTGAATGCGTTCGGATCGGTCGAGATAGTGGAGCCGCCAGACAAGATTGCCTTGTGCATCGAAGCAGCCCTGATCGTAGCCGAACGTCGGAACTTGGCCCAAGTCCCTACCCACTTTCGCCATCTCACCGACCTGCCCTGCCACTCGCTTGGCAATCTTATGCTGCTCTTCTCGGCTTCCACGGGTCTTGAACAGCGCCTCGATCATGCCTTTGAGGTCGTCCTCGTCGCCGGTCAGGTCGCCTTCCATAACAGAGATGATCTTGCAGCCGTGTTCATCGAACTCGTCGCAACGTCGGAACCACTGCCTCGGCCCCTTTACGCCGAACCTGTCGAGTTCGTAAATCCAGAACACCTTGAGCCGGTTCGGGTCATCACGCCGTTGATTCAGCACCCGCTGATACTGAGCCATGAAGTTGGGACGGGCCTCGGCCATATCACGGCTGCCCCAATCCCATTGCACCGGGCTATACAGTGGCATGGATTTCTTTTTCAGCACCAGTTCCCAAAGGTGGTCGGGAATGTTGATACCCTCGGCCTTCATCCTTTCACGGAGGCCCGCAACTTGGCGATCAACTTCTTGGCGTTCGTCTGAAATGCGGACATAGCAAACATCAGTTGGCAGCATGGTTCGTCTTTCTTGAGGGAAGGACACTCAGGGGAGGTCGAGGGCAGAATCGACGGCAAGAGCCGATCCACTCGGTCCAGACAATCCCCGCTCCGCAACACTCGTGCGGAATACGCAGATTGCCTTGAACGGGGGTCGGGTCGTCGTCCCTCAAGGCGAAAGCCGGGAAACTTGCAAAGCGACCACAAATAGAAGTTCCCGACGAGCAGGATTGTACCACGCAGTAGGGCGAGTTGTAAACCGATCTGACGATCATTCGTTGCCGGACCCAGCCTCAGCAGTGTCGGCAGCGGCCCGGCGCTCACGAGCCGCCCAAATGCCCTGCTTGATCCGCTCGCTCCTGCGTTGCGATTCCGTCTTGGCAAGCTGGTTCATGATCGCCTGGGCGAAAAGATCAGTAATGCCGACCTCGCCGCCCTCAGCCGTCATGATGCGGACCCCAGCCATCTTCAACGTCATGATGATCTCCGGTGTCACTTGCCGAGTCAGCCGGGAAAGGTCGGCACAGAGTAGCACGTCGAACTTGCCCTGCGCTGCGTCTTCAAGCAGCTTCTTCAGGCCGGGGCGGTCGCCGACGCCCTGGTTGCCGCTGGCGTCGTCCCGGTACTCGCCGACGATCTCGTGCGTGTCGCCCAACTTGGCGACGAGTTCATCACGCTGGCGGTCGTGGTCGCCTGTAGACGATCTCGTGTAGATGGTTGCCTTTGTCATGGTCATGCTCCTCATCATTTGCCGGGTCAACGTGTCCTTCTTCGCTTCTTTTCCGTACTCAAATATGCCACGGCTCTTGTCCTTTGGGGACGAGGCGGCATGTCATCAGCACGTCATCGTCTACAATTTCGTTCTTCAACGTGAACTTGCCGTCCCCTCCTTGCTCGGCAATGACCTTTCCAATGCGACGGCTGCTGTCCCACTTGAAGTACAGCCAGAATTCACGTCCATCCGGGAGGATGTACATTCGGTTTCGATACAGGCGTTTGGTCGGGGTATTCGTCTTGGGCTTGGGCTTGTGCAACCGAACCCTCTGGTACGCTTTCAGAAAGGC
>Ga0194131_10000997_pt1 | contig 48977 bp, 44 predicted proteins | sample TA2KigO120mmetaG_FD_148631 | JGI IMG/M metagenome (GOLD analysis project Ga0194131, IMG submission 148631) | Freshwater microbial communities from Lake Tanganyika, Tanzania - TA2015053 Kigoma Offshore 120m | ecosystem: Environmental > Aquatic > Freshwater > Lake | place: Tanzania: Lake...
AATCCCTGGCATGACCGGACCCTCCGTGGTCGTCGTGCGCCATGTGAAATTACCAGGAATTTGAACGAAATTGCCCATTTTGACAAGGCCAGCTGCAGCTTTGCAAAACCTTAGACCTTAGTTAGGAATAGCCTCTTGGACTTCAGTTCCATCAAGAAGGCATCAACTTTGGCTTGCACCTGGGGCGTTTGATAGACAACCAGGATGTTGGTCGCTGGCTGATAGATCGCTTCGCCCGGTCCTTTCGTGGCGCTTTGGCTCCACGTCGCCGGCTCGATCACCTTGGGGAGCGTCGTGGCGATCCATTTCCCCATCTCAGCGCTGGTCCATTCGCTCAGAGCGTGAACCTTGTAGTTCAGGCCGTTCGCGGTGGATTCCGTCTTGCCCGAGACCGGCTTCACATCAGCCGACCAGGCGCCTTGAGCAAGTGCGACAAACGCGCTGACTGTGATGACCGTCGCCGCCAACAAGCGAATGCGAGACATGGGGCTTTCCTCCTGCCATTGACTCAAATCGGAGCGATTAGAAGGAACGATGGACACGAAATCAAGGGCAACGATTGGGCTCGAAAGATGCGCGTTCTGCGGAATCTATTGCCTTGTGGTTTTGCAACTGCGCGCGTGCGCGAAACCACAAGCGGCCGGCGAACCGAGGATGAGCGATGGCGCCCGTCGGGCGGATTTCAAGACAGCAACCCCCGGCAACGAAAGCGTACGACAGGCCATGGACGTAAAATGTGTGCCACAAATATCTTGCGGCATTTGCTCGGGACGCGGATTCGTTGCCGGGGTGCTCAGAGGGGGGTAGCAACGCAACGCATTTCTGGCGGTGACGCCGTCTCTCTATTTCACTTCGCGTGGGCCGGACCGCGAAACCGCAAGCGGTTGGCAAACTCAGGGCTGGACTCGGCCAGTCATGCTCGGATTCCTCGTGAATTCCGATATAAATCCATTCGCATATGAGTCACAACTGGAGTTTCATCATGGCTGAACAACGCCGTAGCCGACTGACCACCGAAGGCATGGGACGCGCCCCCAACCGGGCGATGCTCCGCGCCGTCGGCTTCATGGATGACGATTTTTCGAAGCCAATGATCGGCATCGCTTCGCTCTATAGCGACATCACGCCGTGCAACGCGCACCTCGACCGGCTGGCGCGGAAGGGCGCCGAAGGCATCCGCGCCGGCGGCGGCGTCGGGCAAATCTTCGGCGCGCCGACGGCTTCCGACGGCATCATGATGGGTCACCAGGGCATGCGCTACAGCCTGGTGTCGCGCGAGGTCATCGCCGACAGCATCGAGATCGTCGCCGGCGGCATGAATCACGATGGCCTGCTCGCCATCGGCGGCTGCGACAAGAACATGCCTGGCTGCGTCATGGCCATGGCCCGGCTTAACATCCCCAGCATCTTTGTCTACGGCGGCAGCATCCTCCCCGGCGTCGGCGCCGACGGCGGGGCCATCGACATCGTCTCCATCTTCGAAGCCGTCGGACAGTTTCAAGCCGGCAAGCTCGACGAGAAGGGCGTGCACCGTGTCGAGTGCGAGGCCTGCCCCGGCGCCGGCTCCTGCGGTGGCATGTACACCGCCAACACCATGAGCTCCGCCATCGAGGCGATGGGGCTGTCGTTGCCGTACGATGCCAGCAACCCGGCGGTGTCGGCCGCCAAGGAGCGTGAAGCGTTCCTCGCCGGCAAGTGCCTCGTCAAGGTCATCGAGCAGGGCATCAAGCCTCGCGACATCATCACTCGCAAGTCGCTGGAGAATGCCTATACGTTCGTGCTGGCGCTGGGTGGCTCGACCAACGCCGTGCTGCATCTGCTGGCCATCGCCCGCGAGGCGCAAGTGGACTGGACGCTGGCCGACTTCGACCGGCTCGGCGACAAGGTCCCCGATCTCGCCGATTTGAAACCCGGCGGCCGTTATGTGATGAACGATCTCTACAAGGTCGGCGGCACCCCGGCCGTGATGAAGGCGCTGCTCGATGCCGGGATGTTGCACGGCGACTGCCCCACCGTAACCGGCGGAACCATCGCGCAGAACCTGTCGCAGGTGAAGAGCATCTACGCGTCGCCGCAGAAGGTCATCAAGACGCTGGATGCGCCAATGCATGCCAGCGGGCACATCGTGATCCTCAAGGGCAACCTGGCGCCGGAAGGCGCCGTCGCGAAAGTCGCCGGCCTCAAGAAGCGCAGCATCACCGGGCCGGCCCGCGTTTTTGACGGCGAGGAAGCCTGCTTCGCCGCAATTCAGAAGAGGTCGATCAAGGCCGGCGAGGTGGTGGTGATCCGCGGCGAAGGCCCCGTCGGCGGCCCCGGCATGCGCGAGATGCTATCCATCACCGGCGCCCTCGTGGGCCAGGGACTGGGCGACAGCGTCGGCCTCATCACCGACGGCCGGTTCTCCGGCGGCACCCACGGCCTGGTTGTCGGCCACGTCGCTCCCGAAGCCTGGACCGGCGGACCGATTGCGTTTCTCAAGGACGGCGACGAAGTCACGATCGACGCCGACAAGAAGGTGTTGTCCGTCAAGCTCGACGACAACGAACTGGGCCGCCGCAAGGCCGGCTGGAAGCAACCGGCCCCGCGCGAAAGCCGCGGCGTGCTGGCGAAATACGCGCGGATGGCACGGTCGGCGTCGGAGGGGGCGACGACGGGGTGAGGAAGTCACCCGCACCAATTGCCAAATCCAGGAAAATCCAGGAAGTGGAGATGCGACCATGAAGCGGCTGGCGGGCAAGATCGCGCTCGTGACTGGCGGGGGGAGCGGCATCGGGCTGGGTGTAGCGAAGGCCTTTCTCGGTGAAGGCGCCCGTGTCGCCATCGCCGGGCGCACCGAGAGCCGGCTGCGCGAAGCCGCCAAGTCGCTGGCAAGCGACAGCCTCATGACGCATGCCGCCGATCTCGCCGACCCGGATGCGGTACGCTCGCTTATCAAGACTGTCACGGATCGCTTGGGGCCGATTGATATCCTCGTCAACAACGCCGGTCTCAACATCAAGGAGCGCACGTTCCGTGAGTTGACGCCTGACTCGTGGCAACTGCTGCTGCGGGCCAACCTGGACAGTGCCTTTTATTGCACGCACGAAGTGCTGCCGGCGATGCTGAAACGCAAGGATGGACTCATCATCAACGTCAGCTCGATCGCCGGCAAGCGGGCAGGCCCACTGGGCGGGGCCGCCTATGCCGCGTCCAAGTTTGGCATGTCCGCGCTTGGCATTTGCCTGGCGGCCGAGGAGAAGGACAGCGGCATCCGCGTCAGCAACATCTACCCTGGCGAAGTGGACACGCCCATTCTGGAAGTCCGGCCGCAAGCCGTCAGCGCGGAGCACCGGCACCGCATCCTGAAGCCTGAAGATGTGGCTGCCGCGGTGCTCTTCGTGGCCACGCTGCCGCCGCACGTCTCGATTCCAGAGCTGGTTATCAAGCCGACATGGCAGGTGTACGTGTAGAAACGCGAGCGAGTTGGCGAAAGCCGCTACGGACCGCCGGGATTGGCCGGTATGCTCGCCGATTCCCAATAGGATGACTTGCGTGCGGCTGATTCCATATCTGGCAACTCGACGAGGAACGAGAGATGACACGGATCATTGACTTCATGGCGTTGATGCTGGCTGTGTGTTTGGCCTCGCCTGGTGTCGCGCAGGACCAGCCGACGGGCAAGCAGGCGCCGAAGCGCTTCGCCAAGGCTGTGACGATTCAGGTCGAGGTGGATTATTTGCTGTACTTGCCGAAAGAGTATGGCAAAGGGGAGAAGTCCTGGCCGCTCGTGCTCTTTCTGCATGGCGCCGGCGAAACGGGGACGGACCTGGACAAGGTCAAGCTTCATGGGCCGCCCAAGCTTATCGCGGCCGGCCAGGATTTTCCCGCCATCGTCGTCTCGCCGCAAGCGCGACGCTTTGGCTGGGACCCGCTCATTCTGCATGCCCTGCTCGACGACCTGGCAAGACCTACAAGATCGACCCGGACCGCGTTTACGCTACCGGTCTGAGCATGGGCGGCATGGGCACCTGGGCGCTGGCGGCAGCCAGGCCGGACAGGTTTGCGGCCATCATGCCCATCTGCGGCGGCGGCAACCCCGCCAACGCCAAGAAGATCAAGAACCTGCCCATCCGCATCTTTCAGGGCGCCAAGGACCCGGTCGTTCGCCTCAAGACTGCGGAGGCTATGCTCAAGGCTCTCAAGAACGCCGGCGCCAAGGACGTCGAGCTGAAGGTTTACCCGGAGGCCGCTCATGACTCCTGGACGGCAACGTATGCCAACCCGGAAGTGTGGGCCTGGCTGTTTCAGCAAAAGCGTGCTACCACGGCAAAGAGTGAAAGTCGTTGATCGGAAGATGGGCTCATTTCCCTTGCCCGGCGGCGCGGCCACGCTTAAGCTTCGGATATGCAGAAACTTCGCTTTCGACTGACCGTGTGCATCTGGCTAGTCGCCGCGCCGACCGCGACGGGCCAGGATGGCAATATCGAGTTCTTCGAGAAGCACGTACGGCCATTGCTGGCCGAGCACTGTTACAGCTGCCACTCGGATGTGAAGAAGAAGGCCAAGGGGGGACTGCGACTCGATAGCCGGGATGCTCTGCGCAAGGGAGGAGACCAGGGACCGGCCGTGGTCCCCGGCCGGCCCGACGCGAGCCTGCTCATCAAGGCCATTCGCTATCGCGACGATGAGTTGCGCATGCCGCCGGCGGGAAAGCTCGCGCAGCGAGAGATAGACACGCTCGTGGAATGGGTGCGGCGCGGGGCCCCGGACCCGCGAGTCGGCGCCGAGCCGAAGAAGTCCGCAATCGATTCGCCGAAGGGGCAGCGATTCTGGTCCTTCGTCGCACCGCGTTTGCCGAAGGTCCCTGCCGTCCGCGACGCCTCCTGGCCGCGCGCGGCGATTGATCGATTCATCCTGACGCGATTGGAGGCCGCCGGCCTGACGCCGGCGCGCGACGCCGACCGCTGGACGCTGCTGCGACGCTTGACGTTCGACCTCACCGGCTTGCCGCCGTCGCCGGCCGAGATCGCCGCCTTCACTGCCGATCCGTCGGCAGACGCCTATGAAAAGGTCGTCGATCGGCTGCTCGCCTCGCCGGCATTCGGCGAGCGCTGGGCGCGGCACTGGCTCGACCTCAGCTGTCATGCCGATCTTGCCGACGTGGATGGCAACGTCGTCATCCGCGAGGCCTGGCGCTATCGCGATTATGTGATCGCCGCCTTCAATCAAGACAAACCGTACGACCGCTTCATCACTGAGCAACTAGCTGGCGACCTGCTGCCGCATGGTTCCATTGCCGAACGCCGCGACCAGCTCGTCGCAACCGGTTTCCTGGCCATTGGTCCCTGGTCGCTGCAAAACTACATCAAGCCGCAGCAACTTGCAGACGTTGTGGACCATCAGATCGACAAGGTAGGCCGGGTGTTCCTCGGACTATCGCTGGCCTGTGCTCGTTGCCACGATCACAAGTTCGACCCGGTGCCTACCACGGACTACTACGCCCTGGCCGGCATTTTCCACAGCACGCTGACGACGCGTCACGACGGACCCGGCGTGTGGAGCCGGATCATGCGCAGCCCGCTATCCGAGTCACCGGAGCAAGCAGCCGCCCGCGCGAGGGCAACGCAAGAGCATGACAATGCGATCGCCGCCGCGAAGAAAGAAAAAAACAGGTTGGAGACCGAACTGGCAACGCTTCGCAAGACGAAGAGCACGGATGACAAACCGCGCGCCATCGAGAATAGCCTCCGCGAAGTGAAGGATCGCTTGCTACGTCTGGACTATAACCGCCCGGAGCAGCCCCACGCCTTGGCGGTGCGCGACATCGAAAAGCCTGCGGATAGCCGCGTCTATCTGCGCGGCAACTTCCGTACGCTGGGGTTATCCGTGCCGCGTGGTTTTCCGCAACTGGCGACGCTTGGAGACCCGCCGGCGATCACGGCCACGCAAAGTGGCCGTCGCGAGCTGGCGCGCTGGCTCGTCGAGCCCGACAACCCGCTGACCGCGCGGGTCATGGTCAATCGAATCTGGCATCACCTCTTCGGCGTCGGCCTTGTCTCGTCAGTGGATCACGTCGGCACCAAGGGAGAGCCGCCCAGTCATCCGGAGCTGCTCGATTATCTTGCGTGGCGATTCCAGGGAGAGCCGGGAGCGTCAGCGACCGGAGAAAGAGCATGGTCCATAAAGGCCATGATCCGCGAGATTGTGCTGTCGCGTACTTACCAGATGGCCAGCGCGCACAACGCGACGGCGATGCAAGTCGATCCCAGCAATCGCCTGTTGTGGCGCATGAATCGCCGCCGGCACGAGGCGGAAGCCATCCGCGATTCGATCCTCGCCGTCAGCGGCCGGCTGGAACGCGGCGGCGGCGGGCCATCGCTAGGTCTGGATCTTCCCGGCAATGTCAACGGCATCGGCGGCAACGTCAATCCGCCGACATACGCCGGCAAGACCATCCCGAAAAACGTTCGTGAGCGGCGCACGATTTACCAGCCCCTCTTTCGGCTGCGCCCCGCCGGCGAACTGGAAATCCTCAGCACGTTCGACTTCCCACATCCCAACGAGATCACCGGCGCCCGCGCCGTCACCACCGTGCCGACGCAAGCACTCTTTCTCATGAATTCGCCATTTCTCAAGGAGCAGGCCAGTCACGCCGCCCATCGCCTGCTGGCGGAAGTGGACAGCGACGACGCTCGGCTGGCGCAGCTTTACCTCCTGGCCCTCGGCCGTCCGGCCAGCGCGAACGAGAGGCGGCAAGGCGTTGACTTCCTGCGCGCCGTGGAGAACGAGTTTCGTGCAGCAAAGTCCGGGTCAAGCAGCGCGCATGTTCAGGCGTGGACGCAGCTTTGCCATGCGATGCTGGCGTCGAATGAGTTTCTCTTCAAGGAATAGGCCACAACCTGCCACTCCCGGACCGGACAGGAGCGAAGCACCGATTCGTTCGCGCTCAGAGCCAGGCAAGTCCGACAATGTCTTCACGATTGCGGCAGGATGTGGCGCGTCACGCGCACGGGCGGCGCTCGGAGCTGAAGGCGCGCAGGACTTCGTACAGGTCGGGCGTCACACACACCTCGTCGTCGAGAAAGTCTTGCAACCACAGGTAATTGTGGCGCTTGGCGATGGTCACGAGCGGCAACAGTTCGGCAAGACTGACGCGCACCGAAGGTTGCTGAATATCGTCGCTGGCTTCGCAGGACTCCGGATAGACCCGTAGTTGCGCAGGCATGGATGATTCCTCCCTGTGAGTCGCGTCGCGCACGCCGAAACGGCGGTTCCATTCGAACGCCGTCCGGCGAAGCGTTTCCGCCGTTGCCACTGAAGCTTTTGAAAACCTTGACCCTTGTAGGTAATCATCGACAGAAAGAGGATGGGACTTGGGAGATTCTGTCATAAAGCTCGTATCAACAGCCGCCGGTTCGCGCGACGCTTATAATGGGGATGACCTGCGAAGCTGGGCAATTATGGGCAGGCATGGGCAAGCATGCGCAAGCAGGCACAAAGGGCAGCCATGGCGATTGAGCTGGCGATACTTGGGGCGGGGGCCTGGGGCACGGCCATGGCGGTCGTGCTCGCGCAGTCGGCCGAGCATCGCGTCCTCCTCTGGAGCGCCCGGCCGGAGAACGCCAAGATGTTGCGCGACAGCCGCGAGAACGTCCGCCTTCTTCCCGGCGTGCCCATTCCGTCGGCCGTCGTGCTGACGAGCGACATCGGCGAAATCACCGGGGCCGACCTGGTCATCGAGGCCATTCCGACGGTGCACCTGCGGCCCACCCTGGAACGCATTGCTCATGCCATCCCGACGGCAAAGCCGGTGCTGAGCCTGACGAAAGGCATGGAACTGGCGACCTTTCTTCGCCCGAGCCAGATTATCGAGCAGGTGCTGGGGCCCAGGCCGTTGGCGGCGTTGAGCGGACCGAGCCACGCCGAGGAAGTCGGCCGGGGCTTGCCCACCGGCGTGGTCGTCGCCAGTGCGGACTTCGAACTGGCATGCTGGGTGCAGCAGCGCTTCGGCACCGATCGTTTCCGCGTCTACACCAATCAGGACATCGTGGGTGTGGAACTGGCGGGGGCGCTCAAGAACATCATCGGCATTGCTGCCGGCATCAGCGACGGCCTGGGCTTCGGCGACAACACCAAGTCGGCCTTGCTGACGCGCGGGCTGGTCGAGATCGCACGCTTCGGCGTGGCCCTGGGCGGCGACGCGCAGACGTTCTGGGGTCTGGCCGGCATCGGCGACCTCATCACGACTTGCATCAGCCGCCACGGCCGCAACCGTCGCGTCGGCGAATGCCTCGCCAGGGGCGAGACGCTCGCCACCATCGTATCGAGCACGGCCATGGTGGCCGAGGGCGTCACCACCACCCGCAGCGTCCACGAACGCGCCGTCATGATGGGCATCCCCATGCCCATCACGACGGAGGTCTATCGCGTACTCTACGAGGGGAAGGACCCGCGCGAGGCGGTCACCGATTTGATGCTGCGTGATCCGAGAAGCGAGAAGTGACGCGCTGGCACATGACAAGCTCTTCTTCCGCTTGCGGTTTCGCGCACGATGCGCGCCAACAGTCCGAGCGGTCCGGTGTCGAGGAGATAGATGGTCGGCATTGGGGATGAGCGAGTGCATCGCCTCGACTAATCGAGCGCTGAGGATCGAAAACTGAGCCTACGGTTCTGCTCAAGTGCGGAGTGCAGACGATCTGCTTCCTCGTCCGACAGCCGCCCGTCCTCTTCTGTCCATGTTGCAACGAGCTGCCGCAGTTGCTGGACACGATTCGCACGCTCCGCATCCAGCGAGGCATGCGTCAACGGCTCCACGCGAACGGTCTGGCCCTCGTCGAGCTTGATCTGCGTATCGAGGACGATAACGCCGTTTTTCACGTGCCCCATGTACGCCTGTGTTGGATTCTCGGATGGCTTCATGTGCGAGATTATACCAGAATACACGAATTGCCCAAACCTCTATACGCGTCAGCCGGAAATCCCGCCCCGCGACGCGGAAGGAGAGTCGCTCGCCACGCTTTCCGCCGGCGGGCTGCTCTTGCCGAGCCACCGCGGACGGATTACGACGAGGCACAAGGCTGCGATCCCAACCCAGATCAGCGAAATAAACCAGTTGTCAGGGTCGCCGCGCGGTCCGCTTGCACCTAGTGCCGCCGCGAAAGCTAGCAGACTGCCACCAAGACGCGTGGGAAGATTGTCCGAGTACAAGAGGCAAACACCAGCAGCAAATGCCAATCCGAACAACACATGTGGATGGCTTGGATGCGCCCAAGCGATGATGATTTGTTCGGATCGCATGTTACGGCTCCTGTCTCATCGATGTTGTACTAGGCCATGATCTCGCGCACCACTTCCCCATGCACATCCGTCAGCCGAAAGTCCCGCCCGGCAACGCGGAAGGTCAGCCTCTCGTGGTTCAGCCCAAGCAGGTGCAGGATGGTGGCGTGCAGGTCGTGCATGTGGACGCGGCCGGTGACGGCGCGGTAGCCGAAGTCGTCGGTGGCGCCGTGCGTGAAGCCGCCCTTGACGCCGCCGCCGGCCAGCCAGATGGTGAAGCCGTGCGGATTGTGTTCGCGGCCGAACTCCGACAGCGGCGCCTGGCCCATGGTCAGGTCCTGGCTGTGCGGCGTACGGCCAAACTCGCCGGCCCAGACCACGAGCGTATCGTGCAGCAAGCCGCGCGCCTTGAGATCGGCCAACAGGCCGGCTATGGGACGGTCGGCCCTAGCGCACGAGACGGGAATCGCAGAGCGGATGCTGCCGTGATGGTCCCAGCCGTTGAGCGTCACCTGGATGAAACGCACGCCCGCCTCGGCGAGTCGGCGAGCCAGCAGGCATTGCCGGCCAAACTGGTCGGTCGGCTCGCGGCCGATGCCGTAGAGATCGAGCGTTCGCCGTGTCTCCCCGGTCAGGTCCACCAGGCGCGGCGCCTCAGCCTGCATGCGGAATGCTAGCTCGAACGACTCGATGACACCCTCCATCTGCTGGTCGGCCCGCAGCCGTTCCAGATGACGGCGGTTCATGGCCTGGATGAGATCGAGCCGACGACGCTGCACGTTCGGCGATGTGCCGGCATCGGACAGGTGGCGGATCGGTGGCCGGCTGCCGCCGACGTCTTGGATCGGCGTTCCCTGGTAGATCGCCGGCAGGAAGGCGCTGTTGTAGTTGCGCTCCCCCTCGCCGGGCAGGATGGTGATGTAGCCGGGCAGATTGCGGTTCTCGGTCCCCAAGCCGTAAGCGAGCCAGGCGCCCAGCGACGGCCTGAGGTCATTGAGCGCGCCGGTGTGCAAAAAGTTAATGGCCGTCGGATGATTCGGGCTATCCGCCACCATGCCGCGCAGCACACACAGGTCGTCGGCGTGCCGGGCCAGGTTCGGCAGCAGATCGCTCACCAGCAAACCCGATTGACCGTGCGGCCGAATGCCGGCCACCGGCCCGAGCAGTCGCGTGTTGTTCATCCCCACGGTCTGCTCTACGGCCGGCAGCGTGAACGGCAACGGCTGGCCGTGCGACCGCGCCAGCCGCGGCTTGTAATCGAACAGGTCCATGTGCGACGGACCGCCCTGCATGAACAGGAAGATCACCCGGCGAGCGCGCGGCGTGAAATGCGGCGCGCGCGGCGCCAGCGGATTGGCCGCCGCCCGCTCGGCCTGCAGCGCCGCCAGCGCGATGGCGCCGAAGCCGCAGCCGGCCGCCTGCAAAAAGTGACGGCGGGATGTCACTGGGTTTACGGGCACGAGCGTCATGGCGAGTCCCTGTTCCGCTATGAGGAACATGAAGTACGCCCGTATTGTACGCGGATTGACGCGCTGCTACAACGACGGAGTGTCGGCCTCTCGGCCTCGCCCTCACGTCGATTCCGCATATCACAATTGAGATGGCCCACGATGAAGTCGCGCAGAGGCGGCCTTTTCGGGAGGATGCCGGTGTCGGGATTGCTCTGGAGCGGGATTTTTTACGATGAGCTGGGCGGAAACACCGTGCTGCGGGCCATGCCGCTCATGCTCGCGGTCTTGCTGGTGCTGGCCATCGCCTATCGCTATTACAGCGCCTTCCTGGCGGCGAAGGTGGCGGCGCTCGACGATTCCCGGCCGACGCCCGCCCACACGCTGCACGACGGCCAGAACTATCATCCCACCAACAAGTGGGTGCTGTTCGGGCATCACTTCGCGGCCATCTCCGGGGCGGGGCCGCTCATCGGGCCGGTGCTGGCCATCCAGTATGGCTACATGCCTGGGCTCTTGTGGCTGCTGATTGGCGTCTGCCTGGCTGGGGCGGTCCAGGACATGCTCGTGCTGGCGGCGTCGGTGCGGCGCAACGGCATGTCGCTGGCCGAGATTGCCCGCCGCGAGCTGGGGTCGTGGGCCGGAGGCGTCGTCTCGGCAGCCATCCTGTTCATCGTCGTCATCGCCCTTGCCGGCCTCGGCTTCGTCGTCGTCAAGGCGCTCGGCGGCGAGGAAGTTGGCTTCGCCAAGGGCACGCAGATTCTCTTGCCCAGAGGCGAACCGCGCTTGCTCTCGCATGATGATGAACGCAAGGTCTACCAGTTTCCCGAAGGCTGCCAGATCATGTACCCGCAGGGCGGCCCGCCGGCACCGCGGCCGGAGGCATTTCGCATGTCCGTCCCGGCAAAGGAGTCGCTGACTCCCACTATCAGGCTGGTGACGCTGCCCGCCGGTACGGTGCTGCTCGTTCCCGGCAGTTCCTGGGGGACGTTCACCATCGCCTGTACGATTCCCATCGCGCTGTTCGTTGGGCTGTACATGTACCGCCTGCGCAAGGGCAAGGTGGTGGAAGCGTCGATCATCGGCGCCGTGGGCGTGCTCGCCGCCACGGTGGCCGGCAACTGGATTCCCGGCTCGCCGCTCGAGGGCTTTTTCTCGCTCGACCGCAAGGAGACCGTGCTGGCCATCACCGGCTACGGCTTCATCGCCAGCGTGCTGCCCGTCTGGCTGCTGCTCTGCCCGCGCGATTACCTGTCCAGCTTCCTCAAGATCGGCACCATCGCGATCCTGGTCGTCGGCGTGGTAGTCGCCAATCCGCTGCTGCGCAGTCCAATGGTGAACCCGGTCTTCTCCGGCGGCGGACCGACGTTTCCGTGGGGCGGCATCTTCCCGTTCATGTTCATCTGCATCATGTGCGGAGCGGTATCGGGCTTCCATGCCCTGGTCTCGTCGGGCACGACGCCCAAGATGATCGACAAGGAGAGCCATATCCGGCCCATCGGCTACGGGGCGATGCTCATCGAGGGGCTGGTCGGCGTGGTCGCCCTGATCGCGGCGGCATCGCTCGATCCCAAGCTCTACTTCGACATCAACGTCGACCAGAACCGCGTCGGCGACTATCAGCAGAAGCTCGACCGGCTCTACGAACTGCTCGGCGAGAAGGACCTGGCGCACCTGGACCTTGCCCAGATTGAGAAGGACGTGGGCAACGAGACGCTGCGTGGCCGGACTGGCGGCGCCGTGACGCTGGCCGTCGGCATGTCGCTCATCCTCACCAAGCCGCTCAACGAGCTGGGGCTGCCCTTCAGTGACGTGATGAAGTACTGGTACCACTTCGCCATCATGTTCGAGGCGCTGTTCATCCTCACGACCATCGACACCGGCACGCGCATCGCGAGGTTCCTGTTGCAGGAGGCGATGGGCAAGCTACATCCAAAGTTCGGCCAGACCGACTGGATGCCGAGCGCCGTGCTGGCCACCGGCATCGTGACGGTCGGCTGGGGCGCTCTCGTCTGGAACGGGTCCATCGATACGATCTGGCCGATGTTCGGCATAGCCAATCAGCTGCTGGCCGTGGTGGCGCTGGCGCTGGTGACGACGATCCTGGTCAACAGCGGCCGCGGGAGATACGCGCCGGTCACGCTGCTGCCGATGCTGTTCGTGACCATGACGACGATGACGGCGGCGTCGCAGATGCTGCCGCAGTTCATCCGCTTCACGCGCGACGGCGTGTGGAGCCCGGTCAAGGGAACGCTCAACATCGCGCTGACGGTGTTCGTCGTCGCCTGCGTGGCGGCGCTGCTACTGATCGCGGCCAGCCGCTGGGTGGCGGCGGCAATGGGGAAAGTTCCGGATCGGGGCGAGGGACCGGAGCCGGGCAGGTAATCCATGGGTGTGCCATGCTCACGGCTTTGCGTGAGCATGGTTGGGGCACGCGGTTGCAACGTCTCAAGCTCAACGGCAAGCGCATCGACCTCAGCGGTTCGCCATGCTCACGCAATGCCGTGAGCATGGCACACAGCATCTGGCCGTTTGGAGAGCTTATTCATTGCGTTGCCACCCCCCTCTCTGCACCCAGGCAACGAATCCAGATGGGGGATCTGGTGTCGCAAGCGAAATGCAGTGCACGACTTATGGCGAATGCATTGAAGGCCGATTCATTGCCCGTGGTACCGGAGACTTGCCATGTCGATTCAGGTTCAGAGCCTTTCCGTGGTGCTGTTGTTGACGGTGGACACCGATCGCCTGGCGGAGTTCTATCGCGACGTGCTCGGCATACCGCTTGAAGCCGAGGAGCATGACGGGCGGCACAGGCACTATGCGTGTCCGCTGGGGGCTATCTACTTCACGATTCAGCGCGCCGCCGATCTGGGAGCGCCGACACCGGAGCGCGGTTATGACTTCCTGCAGCTGTGTTTCACGGTGGCCGACCTGGACGCGTTCATGCGGCATCTGCAAGATCGCCGGGTAACGCCACTGCATCCACCCATGCCGTTCGAGCACACGCGTTTCACCACGCTTCTGGATCCCGACGGGCGGCACGTCCGCGTCATGACGCCATGGCATGCGTGACCGCCGGCTATCGCTCAGTCGTGCCTGTCGGCTCCCATCCTCACGAATGGCCTCAATCCGTCGAGTGTCTTGGGGCCGATGCCCTTGACGCGGCGGAGATCGTTGACCGTGGCGAATGGCTGCTTGTCGCGTTCCTCGATGATGCGCTGGGCCAGCTTCGGGCCGATGCGCGGCAAGCGCTGCAACTGGGCGGCATCGGCCTCGTTGACGTCGATCGTCTTGCCGGCCAGGGCGGCCTCCTTCTTGCCGCCGCTGGAACGCCCGGCTGCGGCCGACCTTGACTTCACCGGCGCGAACCGCGGCGCCTCGTCGCGCGACGCCTCATCCAGCTCGGCGCAGAGCCACGGGCGGATTCGCGCAAGCGTCTTGTCGCCGATGCCGCTGACATGGCGGAGATCGGCGACGGTCCGGAACGGGCCCGCCTCCCGGCGCGTGTCGACGATCCGCCTGGCAAGCTCCGGCCCGATGCCGGGCACCTGCATCAACTCCGCCGGACGGGCACGATTGACGTCGAGCCTGTAGATGGGCCCGTCTTCCGTGACCAGCTGCGTGTCGCGGGTTGCGTGGCCGGTGTTCGCCAGGGCATGGTACGCGAGCAGGATGAGAGCGCCGGCCAGCAAGACGGCCGCTGCCCACTGCGCCGACCTGGGCCAGGATGGGAGCACCTTCTGTGGCGGCGGCACGACGGCAGCGCCGCTCGACGGAGCAGCCGTCGAATCGGGCACGGCGTCCAGCGGCGTCTCGGAAGCGGCAAGCTGCATCGTTTCAGTCCTTTGAGGCCGATGCCATTGTCGCATGCCGGCGCTGGGAATCAACAAAAAAACCGTCATGTCATTGCGTCGTTGCAGCGCGGGGGATAAGATCGCCTTTCGTGCTTGGCCAACACTCGATTGTCACTCCGCTGCGCTACCATGAAACATCATCCAGCCGCGATCATGTGCTTGCTCGTGCTTGTTCTCCCCGGCCCGACCCCGGCGTCGCGCGGGCAGGCCGATCCGCCCACGCGTTGCGAGAACGTCATTGTCGTCACGCTTGATGGGTTTCGCTGGCAAGAGTTCTTCACAGGGGCCGATGAATCGCTCATGGACGGCAAGGCCGGCGGCGTGCGTGACGTGGCCGGTCTGAAACGTCGCTACTGGCGCGCCAAGACCGAAGAACGCCGCGCGACCCTGTTGCCTTTCTTCTGGCAGACCGTCGCCAGGCAGGGGCAGATCTTCGGCGATCCGGCGCGCAAGGCGGCCGCCAGGCTCACCAACGGCTTCAAGTTCTCCTATCCCGGCTACAGTGAAATCTTCTGCGGTTTCGGCGACAAGCGTATCGACTCCAACGCCAAGAAACTCAATCCCAACCTTTCCGTGCTGGAATTCCTCAATGGCAAGGAGGCGTTCAAGGGGCGCGTGGCCGCCTTCTGCACCTGGGACGTGTTTCCGTACATCCTGCGTTCGAGCAGCAACGGCATGCTGGTGCAGTCGGCCTGGACGCCTCTCGCCGACAAGCCGCTCAGCGAACGGCAACGCCGCATCAATGATACGATGGCCAATCTGCCGCGCTACTGGCCGGACAATGTTTATGACGTGATCACGATGGACGCCACCCGGGAACACTTGCGCCGGCACAAGCCGCGCGTGCTCTACGTCGGTCTGGGTGAAACGGACGAGTGGGGCCACGGCCGGCGCTACGACCTGTATCTCGATGCGGCCCACAATGCCGACCGCTTTCTCGGCGAACTCTGGCAAGCGCTGCAGCAAATGCCAGAGTACAAGGACAAGACCGCGCTGCTGGTCACGACTGATCACGGCCGAGGACCGACGCGCGTTGACTGGACCGATCACGGCGCCAAGGTGCCGGGCGCGGAATTCATCTGGATTGCGGTCATGGGGCCAAACGTCTCCGCCAAGGGCGTCCGTGAGAATGTCGAGGCGACACAGTCCCAGGTGGCGGCAACCATCGCCAGCCTCGTCGGCGAGGACTTTTCAACTGCCAGCCCCAAGGCGGCGCCGCCGCTTCCAGGACTCGTCGCCAAGCCAGCCCGAGAATAGGAGCGTCTGGAAAAAAAACGAGCCGCGCTTGCTTTCAGCAGGTCTGTTTCCTGCTGGTTGCACCTTGCGCGGCTCGCCTGGACTGTCTCAATGATGTCTGCTACGTCATTCCCGTCGCGTGAAGCGAGCGGTCGCCTCGCGGTTTAGTCTGGACGCTTCCCCAACGGCTACGGCCGCTTGGCGGCTGGCCGGTTGCACCGGAGCGGCGGAAGTGTCCACGTCGGCCTTGGACTTCTTGTCCTGCTTGCCCTTGTCTTTTCCTTTATCCTTGCCCTTGCCCGAAGGCGCCTTGAACTTCTTGGTGGCTTCCTCGAGCTTCTTGTATTGCTCGGCGGTGAGGATGCCCTTGAGTCCCTTGCGCATGTCTGCACGGCTGGCTTCCAGGGCTTTCTTCACAGCGGCGGCCTCGGTCTTGCGCAATTCCGCAATCTTCTTCGTTTGCTCCTCGGTGAGCTTCAAGCTCTTGAGTAGTCCGTCGCGGCCACCCATGGCGAAGGCGCCCTTGCCGCCAAATCCCTTGCCGGCGAAGCCCCTGCCGGCGAAGCCCCTGCCGCGTCCGCCGAAACCGGGCCGCGCCATCCCGAAGCGAGCACCCCGGCTGGGCCGGCCCCAACCACGGCCGCCACGATGGCCGCGGTGTGCATGCCGGCCGAAACCGCGCCCGCCACGTCCCCAGGCATGCCGGCCGCGATGGCCATGATAGCCACGGCTGGCGTACCGACCCCGGTGGCCACGCGGCCCGGCGGCGTAGCGCCCGCGATGATGTCGTCCCCGCTTGGCGAAGCCGCCTCGCGGCCCACCGAAGCCTCGACCCCAGCCACCGCGGCCCTTGTCGCCGTGTTTGCCTTTGGCCTTCATCTTGTCCGCTGCTTTGCCTTTTCCACCCGGCTTGCCCTTGCCGGGGGGCTGGGCCAGTGCTGCCGACCCGATCAACCCCACCAATCCCAGCGTCAACAGTCCCATTCCCAGCTTGCGCAGAAGCATCTTCATCTCCAAAAAAGGTCACAACCGAATCCGTCGCTATCTCTATTAACGGCGTCGGCAATTCTCCGTAGACAGCCTGGCGTGGCTTTTTTTTGATGGATTCGCTATGTTCGCCTTAACCTGAACCCTGATAGCATGTTGCTGAGCCGCGCGGCGGAGGGGCGAATGGGACATACGTCCGGATGGATCCTGCTGTGGTTGGAGCTGTTACATCGTCGCCACGGTTTGCCCGGCGATCGACGTTGGGATCCATGGTCTGGACATGTATAGCCGGCACTACAAGCTCGGAAGCCAGTGCCTGGTCGACACGTTCTACCCGATAAATTACCTGGAAGCACCGCTCCTGATTCTCTATGCACCTGTCAATCTCATGATGTTGCTCAGCGGGATCCTGGTTGGCGTCGCACGAAGCACCCGCCATGTGTGCGGCTGGCTTTTCCTGGCGTGCTTTACTGTCACTCTGACGGTTCCCTGGTGCGCCGCGGACCTCAAGGTACGGTACGGCTGTGTGCTCTGGAGCTTGTCGTTTCTGCAGCTGGGCATCGGCTGTCTGCTGTTGCCGGCGGAAGGGCTGCGGAGGAAAGTTGCTCGAGCGCGGTCCTATCGGGGCGCGCAGACTGTTGCATAGAATGATCAATGACGAGAGCCTGGCAGTGATCATGACAAGCGAATCGGGCGAATTGGGCGATCTGGTGGAGCGCCTCGGCCGCGGCGACCCGGGGGCGCTTGCCGATTTGTTTCAGCGATTCTCCGGCCCACTGCGACGAATGGTCGCCTATCGGCTGGACGCACGGCTCAACGGGCGGCTGTCCGCCTCCGATATCCTTCAAGAGGCATACATCGACGCGCTCAAACGCGTTCCGCACTTTCGGCCGGACATGCCGGTCGGCGCCTGGCTGCGCTGGATAGTCAATCAACGGCTGATCGACGCCCACCGCCAGCATCTGGGAGCCCAGATCCGCAGCGTGGCCCAGGAGATGTCCATTCATCCCATCGCGTTGCCATCGACCAGCGGCCCGCGCCTGGCCGATCACCTGATCGGACCGATGACCTCTCCAAGCCAGGCGGCCATGCGCAACGAGTTCGTCGGTCATATGGACGCGGCCCTGCGCTGCCTGGAACCGCTCGACCGCGAGGTGCTGGCCCTGCGCCACCTTGAAGAACTCAGCAACAACGAGGTTGCCGATTTTCTCGGCATTCACAAGGCTGCTGCCAGCAAGCGCTACGTCCGTGCCCTGCAGCGTCTCAAGGAAGCGCTCACGCAGTTCCCGGGATTTGTGGACGATGCGGAATGAGCCGCATCGCGAGTTTGCGGCCCCCATTGAACTACGACGGCGCGGCGGCTAAAATTGCGGAGCTTGGCGCAAACGCGACAATCACCCAGCGGACGCCTGGTTCAAGGAGTTGATACGTGCAAGTCAAGATCACTGCCCGCCATGGACATCTGAGCGAGCCCGCGCAGCAATTCATTCGCGACAAGGCTGAAAAGCTGCTGCATTACTTTCAACGACTCATGATGATTGAGGTCATCGTCGATCAGAAAGAGGAAGAATTTGTCGTCGAGTTCCTGGTGTCGGCGGAGCACAAGCACGACTTCGTGGCCACGGAACGGCACAAGGAACTGCTGGCCGCTGTCGATCTCGTGCTCGACAAGCTCGAAGGCCAGGTACGCCGCTACAAGGAAAAGATTCAGGACCATCGCCGGCGAACTCCGATGAGCGGCGAGCCGGACAAGGCGGAACTCGGGTAGCGGAATTCGCAGCAGGTTCGACCCGTCCGAATGTACGTGAGGGACTCTCACGAGTTCGGCTACCGGCGGAAGTCAAAGGGAAAGAGAGAGCGGTCATGCGCATGTCCGATTTTGTCGTCCGCGAAGCCATCTGTGCCGATCTCAAGGCCGGCACCAAGGAAGGCGTGATTCGCGAGATGGTTGAGTGCTTGCGGGCGGCTGGCTATTTCAAGACAGGTGAGCCGGAAGACATTGTCAAGGCGATCCTCAAGCGTGAATTGCTGGGCTCGACCGGCATTGGCCGCGGCGTCGCCATCCCGCACACCAAGCACATGAGCGTGGACCGGCTCATCGGCACAGTGGCCGTATCGCGCGGCGGCGTCCCTTTCGAGAGTCTCGACGGCGAACCGGTGCACGTGTTCGTCATGCTGGTGTCGCCGCAGGATCGGCCCGGCGATCACCTCCGCGCCCTGGAAAATGTCTCCCGAAGCCTCCGCGACGACAGTTTCGTCCGCTCGCTTCGACAGGCTCCCAGCAAGGAATCCATTTGGGGCATGCTCGATGACCACGAGCAGACTTAGGCATTGGTCTCAAGCTGCCAGCTGTGTGCGGAGCCCAAGTGAACATGCTGGCATGGCGTTACGAGGAGTCCATAGCGAAACGGCGAGCCAGGCCATGAACGGCACCCCCCTTCGAACAACCGTGGTCATCAGCAATCCGCAGGGATTGCACATGCGGCCGATCACGGCGTTTGTGGAAAGGGCCGGCAAGTTTCGCAGCGCCGTCTACCTCAGCAAGCAAGAGGGACAGCGCATCAACGCCAAGAGTCCGCTCGCGCTCCTTGGCCTGGCCGCTGAACAGGGCACGGAGTTGATTCTGGAGGTTTCCGGGCCGGACGAACAAAAGGCTCTCGAAGCGCTGGCCGAGTTTCTGGCAAGTTACAAGACTGACGAGGACTGAACCTCCAGCCCCCTGAAGAAGACCCGAAACGAATTGTGATTGTGTTCCGCGCCAATCGTCATGGCTCGCACCTCGCAGTTGTCTCGGATTGGCGAATGCCTGCTTCGGACTTCGAGATTCGTATCTCCGTGTCGGCATCAAGAGTCGGATGCTCTCGAATCATATGGACATCAAGCGCGGCATTCCGGTTGCTCCTGGCGTGGTCATCGGCCCGGCGTTGGTCGTGGACACGGAGGGTTACCGCATCCCGCAGAAATTCGTTGACCGCAAGCGCCGCGAGGCGGAGATCGAGCGGCTAGGCCAGGCCCTGAAGTCGGCGGCGCGCGAGGTTCGCGCTACTCAGGAAGCCATCAACGCGAAGATTGGCGAGAAATACGGCGCCATCTTCGCCGCTCACGCCCTGCTCATCGAAGACCCCGAACTTGTCAGGGAGATCGAGGAACTCATCCGCGGCAAGAACCACGCCGCCGAGTACGCCGTCAGCCGGGTGATGCGCCGCCATGCCAAGGCGCTGGAGGGGCTTGACAGCGGGCAATTCTCCGCACGATCCGCCGATCTGTTCGACATCGAGAAGGCCATCTTGCGCAACTTGCTGGGTTCGCGTTCTGAACCGTTGCAGCATCTGAAGCATCCCGTTGTCGTCCTGGCCCATGACCTGTCGCCGAGCGAGACGGCAACGCTGGACCCGCAGATGGTTCACGCCTTCGCCACTGAGGCGGGCGGTCGCACCAGCCACACGGCGATCATGGCCGGCGTGCTCGAGATACCGGCCGTCGTCGGCCTGGGTCGCTTCTTGACCGATGTTTCCGGCGGCGACGAGGTCATCGTCGACGGCAACCGCGGCGTCCTCATCCTCAACCCCGATGACGAGACGCGCGAACATTACGAAAAGGTCCGCAAGAGATTCCGGTCCTTCGAGAAGAAACTCGTTGCTCTCCGCGACTTGCCGGCCGAGACCAAGGACCGAGTCCGCGTCGTGCTCATGGGCAACATCGAGTTTCCCCAGGAAATCAAGCACTGTCTCGAGCGCGGCGCCGACGGCGTGGGCCTGTATCGGACCGAGTTTCTCTATCTCAACCGCACGACCGACCCGACCGAGGCGGAGCACGTCGATGCATACCTGACGGTGCTGCGCACACTTGGTCCAAAGCCCGTGGTGATCCGCACGCTCGATCTCGGGGCGGACAAGTTCGCGTCTGCCCAGGGCGCCTGGGGCGTGGCCGACGAGCGCAATCCCTTCCTGGGGCTGCGCAGCGTCCGCCTGTGCCTGCGCAATTTGGCCTTGTTTAAGACGCAGATGCGTGCCATTCTAAGGGCTAGCGCCTTCGGCGATGTGCGCATCATGTTTCCGATGGTCAGCACCCTGTTGGAGTTGCGGCAGTGCAAGATGATTCTGGCCGAGGTCAAGGAAGACCTGGAAGACGAGGGCATCCCCTTCAACCGCAAGCTGCCGGTGGGGACCATGATCGAGGTCCCGTCTGCGGCGTTGATTGCCGATCAGCTGGCGCGCGAAGTGAGCTTTTTCTCGATCGGCACCAACGATTTGATTCAATACACTCTTGCCGCCGACCGCACCAACGAAGCGGTATCGTCTCTGTACAGCCCCGGCGATCCGGCTGTCCTGAGACTCCTGGAGATGGTCGTTCGTGCCGGCCGCGATCACAATATCGAGGTCAGTGTTTGCGGCGAAATGAGCGGCGAGCCCATGTACACAGTGCTGCTCATCGGGCTAGGACTGAGGCAACTGAGCGTCACGCCCCACAATATCCCAGAGATCAAGAAAATCGTCCGCTCTGTCAGCGTGACTGAGGCAGACAAGGTGGCCCGTGAAGCCATGGAGATGGAAACCGGGCGCGATGTGAACAACTACCTGCGGGAAATCACCCGCCGTATCCTCCCCGAAGTGGTCGGTTGAGGATGGACGATGATGAACGCTGAAGGATGAATGATGCATTGAACGGCGCGCCGGGGAATCTCCCACTCCGCCGTTCCTCATTCATCACTCTGCGTTCATCATTCCAAGAAACGGCCAGGAAATGAAGAATCGCAGCCCGGCTTGACGAAAAACTCACACGCCGTGCTCCATTTCTTCATTTCCGGCAAGCCCCGCGCGAGCGGGGAGCAATGCCACAATGCTGGACACGGCTAGCGCCAGAGACAGTGCGTCTCCGGTGGAGGCGACCCAGCCCGTCACTCGGGCCCGGGTCCGCTTCCGCAAGGAAGGAGACCTGCGCTTCCTCGGCCATCAAGACTTGATCAACTGCCTGGAGCGGATGTGCCGCCGTGCGGAGTTGACGCTCCTCACCACACGCGGCTTCAACCCACGGCCACGGCTGACCTTTGCGCTGTCGCTGGCGCTCGGCATCATCGGCAAGCGCGAAGTCATGGAATTCGAGCTGGCCGGCACGCCGTCTCCGGAAGACATTCTCTCGCGCCTGAACGCCCATGCGCCGCCCGGACTGCATTTCGACGAAATCCGGCTGATGGGGCCGCGCGACAAGGCACGCGTCAGCCACGCACTGTATCGCGTCAACATATCCGCAGCACGACGCGACCAGCTGCCGGAAGCGATCCAGTCGCTGCTTGCCGCCGATCATTGCTGGGTGGAGCGCCGCCGTCCCCAGCCCCGCAAGTGCGATATTCGTCCATTCATCGACGATCTGCGCTGTGACAACGGCGCACTGGCGATCTGTTGCCACGTTTCTCCGGACGGCACGGCCCGGCCGGATGACATTCTTCGCCTGCTTGGCCTCGGCGACCTTGTGGGCGCCGGCATTCTCATCGAACGTAGCGACTTGCTGCTTGTCGATGAGAACAGCGCGAAAGCAACCACGAATCAGGAATTACGATACACAGGACGTTTAGCGACGGAACTGCCCGGACCGGAGCCGAGCCTCGAGGTCAATCCTCCGCCTCGGCCGCCCAGACCAGCATCATTGCTTCCAGGTCCGTTTTCCTTCGATAGCTAACCAAAGAGAACGTCCGCAACCTCAAGGACAAGAATGAAGAAAGAGATGCTCATCAACGTGTTGCAGCCCGAGGAGTGCCGCATTGCAATCCTGGAGGACAACATTCTCGAAGAGTTGTACGTGGAGCGGACCAGCCAGGAAAGCTATGTCGGCAACATCTACATTGGCCGAATTGTGAACATCGAGCCGAGCATCCAGGCAGCCTTCGTCGATTTCGGCGTCGGCCGCAACGGCTTCCTGCACGTCTCCGATGTCGATCCGGAGTACTACCGGCACCTCGAAGGCTTCTCCGAGCGCGAAGGCCGCGACGATCGCGGCGGCCGCGGCAAGGGAGGACGTTCGCGACGCGACGGCGGCCGCGGGCGTGAGCGCGGCGGCTCACGGCGCCGCGATGCCGCTTACACCTTGACTCGCGAGGACATCGAAGCTCGCGAAAGCCGCGAGGCCCGCTCGCGCGCCGATGCCGAACTGGCCACCCAGGAGCAGACGCCCTGGCCCGAAGCCGCCGTCGAGGATTTCGCCGGAATGGAAGGTGAATTCGCCCGTGAGCCGGAGTTGATCGACGAGCCGGGGACGTTGCCCGCGTCTATCCAGGAACCAGTCGCCGACGACGTGGCGGACATGGAAGATCTGGAGCCGCTTCCTCCGCCCTCGCCCGACCTTGAGCCGATCCAGGAAATGGAGCGCCCGGCAATCGACGCGCTCACCGACGAAGACCTCCGTTTCTCCCGGCCGGATCCTGAGAGTCGTGAGTCCTTTCAGGACCGCACGGAAGCCGATATTCGGGACTCGAGCCTTCCTGTCGTCGAGCGAGCTGAACTGGACAACGCACTTGCCGACGAAGACCTGTCACCAGCCGACCGCCGCGACGAGGAGCCAGCCTTGCCGCTGGGCGACTTCAGCGCGGACGAAGACGAGATGCGCCCCGAGTTCGAGGATGAGGACGACATCCCACCGATGCCGCGCCACCGAGGCCGCTCTCGTGGGCGCGACGATCGCCGTGGCGGACGGCGCGGCCCGCCCCGGCGCATGGGCGGCCGCCCCGGCTTCGGCCGGCCCAAGCCTCTCATTCAGGAGATCTTCAAACGCGGGCAAAAAGTTCTTGTCCAGGTCATCAAGGAAGGCATCGGCACCAAGGGGCCGACGCTTAGCACCTACATCAGCATCGCCGGCCGCTATCTCGTCCTCATGCCGGGCCTCAAACGCATCGGCGTGTCTCGCAAGATCGGCGACGACGAGCAGCGCCGCCACCTGCGCGACATCATGCATCAGCTCAAGCCGCCCCGCGGTCTCGGCTTCATCATCCGCACCGCCGGCCTTGACCGTACCCGCAAGGAACTGCAGCGCGACCTCGCATACCTCACCCGCCTGTGGAAAGTCTGCTGCCGGCGCAGCGAGAAGCTGCGCGGCCCGGGGGAAATCTATCAAGAAAGCGACATGATCACGCGCACCATCCGCGATACCTTCACCGGCGAGATCGACACAATCTGGGTGGATGAGAAGGCGGCTTACGACCACGCCCAGGAGTTCCTGCAAATTGTCATGCCGCGCTACGCCGAGCGCATCAAGCACTACGACGCACCGGAGCCGATGTTCCACAAGTACGGCATCGAGAGCGAGATTGTCCGCATCCAGCAGCGGCACGTCCCCTTGCTCAACGGCGGCTCCATCGTCATCGATCAGACGGAGGCCCTGGTCGCCATCGACGTCAACAGCGGCAACTTCCGCGCCGACAACAACGCCGAAGAGACGGCCTACCGCATGAACCTGCTGGCGGCCAAGGAAATTGCCAGGCAACTCCGCCTACGCGATCTGGGCGGCGTCATCGTCAACGACTTCATCGACATGCGCGACGACAAGCACCGTCGCGGTGTGGAGCGCGCCCTGCGCGACGCCGTCCGACGCGATCGCGCTCGCACCAAGATCTTGCGGATCTCGGCTTTCGGCATCATAGAGATGACCCGCCAGCGCATCCGCCCTTCCCTCAAGCGCAGCGTGTACCAGGATTGCCCGCACTGCCACGCCACCGGCCAGGTCAAGACTTGTGAGAGCATGAGCATCGAGGTCATGCGCCTTCTTCAACTCGCCGCTCACCAGGACACGATCCAGCGCGTCCAGGTCCGCGTACACGACGACGTGGCCCACTATCTGCTCAACCGCAAGCGCAAGGATATCAGCCGGCTGGAAGAATCCGGCGAAATCCAGGTACATATCGCCGGCGTCCCGGAAGTCTCTCCCGAACAACTGGAGTTTACCTGCTACGACAACAACAACAACGAGGTGAAATTCTCGCCATACGAGGACCCGCGGCCGTCACGGCGACGCTGAATCAACGCAGAAGCCCGGCCTGAGGAGGCCGGGCTTTTGCAATTCCATCTGTCTGTCCAGCTACCGCTGGGGCAATGGTTCCTGGACGACGACGATCATCACGACCTCCGGCCGTTTGCCAACGGCAGCTTCGACCGGATCCTCGATCTTGAAGCCCTTCTTCTTGGCGGCCGGCGGCGGCTTGGCCAGGTAGACTCCGACGATCTGGCCGGGCTTGAGGACGTCGTAGTCCGCCGGGTAGCCGGGAAGTTTGCTGCCTTTCTTGAGTGCCTTCAGCTCTTTCAGGTTCCAGCGCTTGAGCTTGCCCTTGTCGTCATAGTCGGTGGGTGGAAAGCCGGTGCGGATCTTGATGTCCGCCGTGGCCCGCAGATCCACGTCCTTGGGAGAAGTCAGGTTTTGCTGCCGCTGGACCGAGTCAATTCGGAACTGCGCGAGTGCCTGATTGTAACGGACCAGGTGCGTCTGCTTGTCGCCGATGTTGGTGGCCTGCACGAAGTTGAACTTGTGCTGTGCGATGCCCTGCTGTGCCTGCACCTCCCACACCTGGTAGTCGTAGATCTTCTTGGCATCCGGCAGCTGCAATTCGATGGTGAAGTCTTTCTGCGAGTTGGCGTCGATGGTCTTCATCTTGCCAGTGAGATACTGACCGTAGTTCAGCTTCTCGTTGTCGTCCTTGGACTTCTTGTCTTTCTTGTCCTTGTCCTTGTCCTTGGGATCCTTGTCGGCGAAGATGGATTTCTTGACCTTCTTCTCGACTTTCTTGTCGTTCTTCTTCTCCAGTTCGCCGGCCTTTTTCTTTTTCTCGTCCTGGGCCCAGGAAGGAAGGATCAAGACCACGACGGCCAGGATGCCGAGAGTTCGTGCGAATCTGTTCATGATTGTCTTCCTTTCGAACGACGCCCCATGACGCCCATGCTCCACCGGGCTGGAAGCCGATTACCACAAGCTTACTTCAGTAAATGTAACGAATTCCAGGGAAAGCAACAACAAATTTTCCCTAGGTCGAACGGCCCCCCTTCTCAGGCCCGCCTATTTTTGTTACCCTACTCGAAAGCGTCCAAGATGTCATTGTGTCGGAGGTTCTCGTGGCGTCGATTGAATACAGCCAGGTTCGCAAGGGGATGGTCCTCGTGGGTGAGGACAAGCAGCTTTATTACGTCGTCGATCGCGATCTGAACACGCCGGGCAACTGGCGAGCCATCTTGCAGCTCAAGCTGAAAAACCTCAAGACCGGGTCCATCACCATCAACCGCGTCCGTCCCCAGGACAAGGTCGAGCAGGCTTACCTGGACAAGCGTGAGATGCAGTACATCTACCAGGACGGTGACGGCTTCGTGTTCATGGATGTCGAGAACTACGACCAGACGACCCTCACCAAGGAATGGGTCGGCGACCAGATGCTATACTTGAAGGAAGGAAACAAGGCTCACGTCGTGTTTTACGAAGGTCGCCCCCTGAGCCTGGAATTGCCGGCGACGGTCGAGCTACTCGTGACCGAGACAGAACCGGCGGTAAAGGGCGCAACGGCGGCGGCCCAGTACAAGCCCGCGACGCTGGAAACAGGCTTCAAGGTGACTGTGCCCCCATTCGTCGCCATCGGCGAAAGTGTGACCATCGACACGCGTACCGGCGAATACCTCAGCCGCTCCAAGTGACCTAATCTCCCATGCAGATCGTCAATTTTCAGTGCGGCAAATGCGGCAAGCTGATGGGGGTCAGCTCCGAGCATCTCGGCACACAGGTGCATTGCCCGCATTGCCAGGAAATCGTCGAGACGCCACAGCCGGCTCCCAAGCCCGATTCCACCGAGGTCCGTGTCGAAATCCCCGATAGCAAGGAGCAAGAGAGCATAGTTACCCATCCGGAGGACGAGCAGGGGGACGACCGGTTCGGTGGCCCCACCAGGCCGCTCGTCGAATTGCCTCCCGAATCGGTGGCAAAACAGCCTGACTATCCCGCACAAAGCGATCATGCGCTCCACCGCACTGCCTCGCCTTTTGACCAGGCCCCGTCCGCATCATTGCCCGAAACAATCGAGACGCCTTCAGACCAGGACTCACCAGGTATAGGCACGCTGCCGGAGCCGACCGTCTCCAGGTCCGCCAGAAGCAGCATGCTCGGCCCCACCTTGCTGGTACTGCTCATTCCGTATTCGCTGCTGACGACCGCGTACATTATCTGGAGCATGTTCAACACCCACGACGCGTTCGATGCCATGCGCGATACCGGCAAGGACGGCGTACCAAAACGCGTGCATCCGGACCGGCCGCTGCCAGGCAAACTGAAGACGTCTTTGCGGCATTCGATACGCGTTGGCGAACTCGAAATTCAGCCGCTGAAAGTGGAGTTCAACCGCGAGGGAGATCTGGTACTGCTGCTCAAGATGTCCAACATGTCCACGGACCAGGCGTTCAGCCCCATCGATCACTCGTACCTGTTCTACGCTGAAACCAGTCGCAAGACGCCGCGACCATACAGCTATTTGGATGCCGGCACAGCGGGCAAGCTCCAGGGAGGTTACTTACGATACTTGCAGCAGCCAAGCGACAAGCACGAAGATCCAAACAACGGGGTTATTCGCCCCGGCCAGGATGTCTATGCGGAGATCACGACGCTTGACAAGTATCGGGACACGAAGGTGAAGTCGGTGTTGCAGTCGGGCGGGCCGTTGCTGTGGCGAGTGCATGTTCGCCGCGGAATCGTAGTCCTTGGCGGTCGCGACGTGTCTGCCACGGCCGTCATTGGCGTGCAGTTCTTGCCAAGCGCCGTTGAGAAAGCAAAAGCTTGAGCTTGCCTGTTGCCTCCCTCTTTGTATTATTGCCCATGACGGATGCATGTTCTCGTTTGCCCAGCTGCCGACTAGTGCCCTAGTATCGCGGCCCACATTGCCCCGCCCGAGATCGATGGATTGGAACCGGAACCGGTTTCTTGCCATCCTTCCACAATCCTGGTGTCTTGTCCCCGAGTAGAGGAGCACTCGCGCCTTGACAGGCGTGGGTGATGGAACCGATGAAGTTGACTCGTGCCTCGACGTATGCGCTGCACGCGGTGGTGTACATGGCCGGCCAGAAAAAGGGCCAGCCCATTGCCTCGCACCTGATCGCTCGCAAGAAGGGAATCCCGGAGCGCTTCTTGCTGAAAGTCCTCAAACCGCTGGTGTCTGCCCGTGTCTTGAATTCCGTGAAGGGCCCCAATGGCGGGTATCACCTGGCGCGTGCGCCCGGCGATATCACGCTGCTGGACATTATCGAGGCTGTGGATGGCCCCATCAGCGGTCAGGCCCCCGGTGGCCAGCAAGACGGCTTTCTCAATCGCCGTCTCGAGCACATCTGCAACCAGACTGCCGAGCAGGTCCGCAAGCAGCTCAGCAAGATTCGCGTTTCCGAACTGTCTACCAAGGACTGAGCGAATACAACGACCCCATGCAGTTGCTGCTGTCCTGGATCGTCGTGATACTCGCGCTGGCCGGCGCTCATCTGGCAGCGGATCGCTTCGCGCTTGATTGGTTGCTGTATGTCGCGCTTGCGCTCGATGTGCTCGCCGGCATTGCCTTGCTGATCACATTGCTGGGACTGCTGTGCCGGCGTACCCATCAGGTTTCGCGGACGGTGACCCTGAATCAGTCCGCCGATGCCGTCTTCGCTGCGATCAGCGACATCGCCGGCGTTCCCGCCTGGAACAAGATGGTGCTGAAGGCGGAGAAACTACCAGACCGCAACGGCCACGAATTGTGGCGCGAGACGTACACCGGCAACTATCCAGTCTTGCTGGAGACGACGGAATCGTCCCCCCCGAATCGTCTGGTCCGCACCATCGCCGACGAGAATGGTCCGTTCACCGGACGCTGGGAGTTCGCCATCGCGCCGCAGGAACCGGGCGTGCAACTCACCATCACCGAGTTCGGCGCTGTCCCCAATCCGTTCTTTCGCTTCATGGCCCGGATGTTCATGGACCCGCACCAGTACATCGATCTGTACCTCAAGGCGCTGGCGGGCAAGTTCAACGAGACGGCGGCGATCACTTTGCCGGCGAAATCATGAGCGGGGAGGCAGAAGCTGCTCGGCCTGAAGACGTGACCGCGCGTTTCACGGGACTCGCTGGCCTGTACGCTCGCGCCCGGCCGGACTATCCCGCTGAGGCCATCGACTTCATCCTCGAACGCTGCGGCCTGGACGCCACCTGCAGGCTGGTTGACGTCGGCTGCGGCACGGGCATCTCGTCACGCATCTTTGCCGGGCGTGGCCTGCGTGTTGTCGGCATCGAGCCAAATGATGACATGCGTGCCGAAGCCGAGGCCGTTCCGTTCGAAGAAGGAACGACCCGGCCGGAGTATCGTGTCGGGCGTGCCGAGGCGACAGGAGTGGCAGCTGGCTGGGCCGATGCCGTGGTCGCGGCCCAAGCATTTCACTGGTTTGACGCCGATGCCGCCCTGCGTGAGTTTCGCCGCATCCTGAAGCCGCACGGCTGGGCAATTCTCATGTGGAATGAGCGCAGCGATGTTGACGCCTTCTCGGCTGGTTACGGCCGGATTCTCGCGGCCACGCCGGACGGCGTCGCGATTCAGCACAAACGCATGACCGCAGGCCGGATTCTGCTGGAGCATCCGTTCTTTCGCGACGGGAGACGTGATGTCTTTTGCCATGAGCAAGTTCTGGATGAGCAGGGCCTGATCGGCCGGGCCCTGTCTGCCTCCTATGCTCCGCGGCGGCCCGACGCCGTCGCCGAGTTCATCGCAAGCCTGCGCAGCTTGTTTGCAAGCCACCATTGCGATGGCCAGGTTACGCTGCGTTATGAGACAGCAGTGTACACGGCGCACGTCGTCGATTGATTTCCGGCCATGATTGGCTGCCGTGATTGCCGCTTTGACTTTCCCTCCATGGCGACCTACAGTTGCGCGGGAGGGCGACAAAGCGTGGCGCGAGTCCAATCACTGGCTGTCGGCAGAGAGCCAGTCCCAGGCTATCGCCTGATGTGCCTGCTTGGTCGGGGCGGCTGGGGTTCTGTCTGGAAAGCCACCCGACCGGACGGCGCGACCTGTGCAATGAAGTTCATCCCCTGCGATTCTCCCGAGGCGGCCGTGCAGGAGGTCCGCGCCCTTCAGCTCATCCGACAGCTCAAGCACGCCCATCTCATCCACGTCGAGCAGATCTGGAGCATTTCTGGATACGTGGTCATCGCGATGGAACTGGCCGAAGGCAGCTTGCTCGATTTGCTCGATGTGTACTTGTCGGAATTCGGTCAACCAATCTTTGCGGACCATCTGTGCTTCTTCTTGAAGCAAGCGGCAGCGGCCCTCGACTTCCTCAATGCCCGACAGCATCTTGTCAACAACCAGCGCGTGGCGTTTCGCCATTGCGACGTCAAGCCGAGCAACCTCCTCGTGCAAGGGCGGAAGATAAAGCTGGCCGACTTCAGCCTGTCGGTGCAGACGACATCGTCCATGGGGTGCCATCGCCGTTCGGGCACGCTCAATTACTGCGCTCCCGAGCTATTTCAAGGCTGGTTGAGCGATCGTTCGGACCAGTATTCGCTGGCGGTGACCTACTGCCAGCTGCGAAGCGGCATGCTGCCGTTTCCCGACGAAGTGGGAGAGATGCGGAAGGAACACGTACGGCCGGAGCCGGACTTGTCGATGCTCTCGCCACTGGAGCAGCCCATTGTGGCGCGGGCGCTGTCGATCGTGCCACAGAATCGCTGGCCGTCCTGTACGGAACTGCTCGATCGCCTGGAGGATGCCGTCATGCAAGGAGCAGCGGCCACGGCATAGCTACGGGCACTTCAGAGACTACGGGCAGCAACCGTTGGCGCCGGGCGTGCGCTGCCATTGCGTGCCGCTGGCCACGGTGGCCGGAACGCCCGGCGTATAGCAAGTCGGACCGGCCACGGGCGGACAGCAGACCGGCGCCGGCGCAACCGGACACGGGCAACAGATCGGCTGAGCCGCTTGTCGCCGATCGCACCAGCGACAGCAGCCGCTGCCAATAAGCAAGGCCATCAGCGCGGTCATCAGACAGAATCGCTTGCCAGCCATCTTCTCGCTCCTTGCGACAATCCCTCTGGACCTTTCACGGGGCCACAGACACGGAGAGGCACGCGATAACCGTCTCCACATCTTCGGTCAAGGTCAAGTAGGCTCGCGTTTCGAGCTGGTCAGGCCAACGCGAGTCGTAAATCGCGGCTCCACTTGTCCCATTCTCACCAAGCTGGTAAATTCACCAACGCCGACCCATTCTCCGTTAAGGACATCTTCATGCTTCGCTGCTTTCTTCTGCTCGTGATGTTCATGCTGCCCGTGCCGCTGATTCAGGGGCAGGATAAGGCGGCGGCACGCTACTTCCCCCTCGAGATCGGCAAGGAATGGCGATACCGCAAGAAGGTGATCGAGAACGACAAGCTGCTGCCCGCGGAGGCCGGCGTAGTCGTGGTGCGCGTGACCGGCGTGGTGGACCTGCCGGACGAGAAGAACAAGGACGACAAAGGCAAGGACGATAAAGGCAAGGACGACAAGGGGAAAAAGGAAAAGCTCCTGGCATACACGCTTGAAGGTACCGTCGGCGACAAGAAAGGCGATAACCGGAAACTCGTCGAGCAGGTTGCGGTGCTGGCGGACGGCGTCTATCGCCGTTCCGCCGCCGGCAAGACGATCACGCCACCGCTCGCTTTCCTGAAACTCAAGGAGTCGTGGCCCGTTGACGCCGTGACCAACGACACACCCATCAAGGGCACGTTCAAGCTTGGGCAGGAGGACGTTACCGTGCCGGCCGGCGTGTTTCCCAAGGCCGTGACCTCGACTGCCGACATGCTGCAGATCGGCGAACAGACCATGTACGTCAAGTACTGGTTTGCCGCCGATGTCGGCATGGTCAAGCAGCAGACGCGGGTGAACGGCTACGAAGTCACCCTTGAACTGCAGCAATCCAAGTAGAACTTGAGGAATTCCGCGGCTCGCGCGGATTTTCTGCAAAAGTCATAGCGATAATGCCGATCATGAAACGGGATGCTCTCTCGCGGACGGAGATATTCTGCGCCGCGCGGACCAGTCCTCTGGAACCGCTGACCTGTGGGCATCGGGCTGGAGAAGAGTTTGTTCTGCTTGGTGCGACGTCTGAATGCAGAGCACCGGCCTGGAAGGCGCGTCGGTCCTGGCCGGCGCCTCGGGATCGGCGCACTCATGCTGCTGGTTCTGGGTGGTTGCATGCAGCATTATCAGCCACCGCTCTTGCCCGTGTTCATGCGCGAAGGGGATGATAGCGTCGCCGAATCGCGTGAGCAATCCGCGCCGCAACCTCGCTTTCTTCCAGAATCCCAGGCAAGCAAGATGCGTGATGAACCAGCCATCCTGACCGTGGCCGCCGAGGAACCGTTAACTCTTCGCTCCCAGGGCACCAGCAAGGACCATCCGGACTCAACAAGTGACGAATTGCTGCCCGCGCCGCGCTCCCTGCAAACCGGCCTGTCGCTCAACGATGCCATCGAGGCCACCGTGCAAGCCGACCCACGCGTTCACAGCGCCTGGGAAACGATTCAGCAAGCTCGAGCCGACTTTGCCACGAGCTCGCTCGTCCCGAATCCGCAGTTTTTCATGGACAGCCAGCTGAATCCGCTCGGCCAGCAGTGGACGCCGACGCAGCAAGGCGGCCCACCGCAGATGGACTGGTACTTCAACTGGCCGATTGACTGGTACCTGTCCGGCCGGCGCGTGGCGCAGATGAATTCCGCCCGTCTTGGAGTCGACATGAGTGCTGCCGACTTCGCCAATCTTGTCCGGCAACGCGTCGCCGCCTCGATCGCCGCCTACTTCGACGTCCTGGAAGCAAAGGCATTCGTGGACCTAGAACAACAAAACCTGGACAACCTCAAGGAAGTCGAGGACATTACCCGCAAGCGCGTCAAGCTCGGCGGGGCCGGGCCCATCGAACTGGACCGCGTCCGCCTTGCCGTCCTCGAAAGTCAGCGCGAGCTGCGCCGCCGGCAAACCGTGCAAGTGACCGCGGCGGCCAACCTGCTCGCGCTCATGGGACAGCGCCTGCCGGCCGTCGAATTGCGTATCCTGGGCGACCTGAAGGTTCCCAACCCCGCCGAGCCGCTGGAAACCAGCGATGCACTGCGGCTGGCGGAGGAAAGCAGGCCCGACCTGGCATCGTTGCGCGTGCAGGTCGAAAAGGCCGAGGCCGATGTCCAGGTCGAGCAGACCAAGTCTTGTCCCACGGTCAATCCGGCGTTCGGCTTCACACATCAATTTCAACGGCAGGTCCTGAACTTTCCGGACGCGCGGTCCTGGAATGTCGCCCTCACCATGAGTCTGCCGGTTCTCGACCGAAATCAGGGCAACATTCTCAAGGCGCGATCGAAGAAGAGTCAGGCTCTGTTCAACTTGCAGGCACAGATTCTGACCATCCAGGCCGAGATCGAGCAAGCCTTGCAAGAGTTTCGCATGGCGCACCTGAACGTCACGCAGAACGACGCGGAATTCCTGGAAACGGCCAGGCGCGTGCGCGAGCGGCTCACGGCTGCATATCAGCTTGGCGGCAGGTCATACCTCGAGGTCCTCGATGCTCAGCGTGCGTACCGCGAGACCTACCGGCTCTTCATCATCAGCCAGTCGAACTACTGGCAAAGCCTCAATCGTCTTAATGCCGCCATCGGCAAGCAGGTGCTGCGATGAGTGCCAGTCCCGAGAAATCCGCGTCGCGCGTCAGGTTGCAGGAATCCGTCCTGCAGTCCGTCTCCTTGCTCGTTTCACTGGTGCTGGTCGGCATGGTCCTCTTCCTGCTCTGGTGGTCGCCATTTCGGACCTCGGAGGAAGACAGCGACAAGGGGACGCAGCCTGACTGGGCCAGCATTGTCGGGCCGCGCTTGATCCGCGTCGAACTGGGCAGCCCGCTTGACCGGAAGATTCAGACCGAGATCATCGAAGACGTTAAGGGGGCCTGGCCACTGTTGACTGTCACCGGCGTCGTCGTCGCCCGTTTGGAAAAAGGCGCCGACAGGAAGGGCCATCCCCCGGAGGCGCACTGGGATTTTCAGACTCTGGAGCTGGCGACCGTGTATGCCGACTGGCTGAAAGCGCGCGCCGATGTGCCGTTTGCCGACTTGCAGCTCGAAAAAATTCGCGCACTCGCCAAGGCTCGAGTAGCTGCCCAGACCAAGGTGGCAGAACGCATGCGCAAGCTAGTGGCTGCCGGTACCGATTCGGAGAAGGACCTGGCCGCAGCCGAGGCCGACCTCATCCAGGCGCAGCTCACTGCCCAGAAGGAAACCTTTGAGGCAGAGACCAACGTCAAGACCGCACGCCGCACTCTCGCGACACTGGAGCGTCAGCTCTACCAGGCGGGCGTCGATCCATACCTGCTGATTCAGGGAGGCTCGGAATTGTCGCTGGTCGTCGCGGAGGTTCCTGAGACCAGAGTCAACCAGGTCCGGGTCGGTCAGGCGTGTCTGGCGCGTTTCTACGCGTATCCAGGCGGGAGTTTTCCGGCCAAGGTGGCCAGCCTGGCGCCGACCCTGACACGCGATCGCCGCACATTGCGCGTCTTTTTCCAGGTCCCAGATGCCCACGACCAGCTCAAGCCGGGGATGTTCGCCGACGTAGGACTGGGTACGGACACGCGACTCATCCGCGCCGTGCCGCCCGATGCCGTCGTCCACGTCGGGGCGGATGACTTCGTGCTCGTCCGGGACGGCGGTGACACCTGGCGGATTGCCGAAGTCAAGCTCGGCGAGAATCACGGAAGTTTCATCGAGGTCCTTGCCGGTCTGCGCGCTGGCGACCGCGTCATCGGCCGCAACGCAATTCTCTTCAAGCCGCTCATGGCCCGCGCGCTGTCCAATCAGCAGCGGCAGGAGGGAGCGGCGCCATGATACCTTATCTCATCGATTTCGCCCTGCGCAATCGCTGGCTGGTGCTGGGGTTCACGTTTCTGGTAGTGGGCCTAGGACTCGGGTCACTCGAGTATCAAAAAGTCGAGGCTTATCCCGACATCTCCGGACAGATGGTGCAGGTGATCACCACCTACCTTGGCCGGGCGCCGGAGGAAGTGGAACGTCGCGTCACCATGCCGCTGGAATACGGACTCGCCAACGTGCCGCGGGTCGAGGTCATTCGCTCTCGGACGATCTTCGGCTTGTCGGTCGTGCAACTCGTGTTCGAGGATGGCGTCGAGACGTCCTGGGCCCATCAACAGGTCGATGAAAAGCTGCTGCAGATTAGCTTGCCGCCGGACGCCAAGAGCCATATCGGGCCGCTCGCGACCGCCTACGGCGAAATCTATCGCTACGAGCTGCGTTCCCGCGGCATGCACGATCTCATGCAGCTGCGGACGCTGAACGACTGGGAAGTAATCCCGCGCCTGCTACGTGCACGCGGTGTGGCCGAGGTGACCAACTTCGGCGGCTACGGCAAGCAATACGTCGTGTCGCTACGGCCCGCCCAGCTGCTACGCTACAATCTGACGCTCAACGATGTCCTGGAGGCGCTGAAAATCAACAACACCGACGCCGGCGGCAGCGTCATGACACGCGGCAGCATGTCGTTTGTCATGCGCGGCCGCGGCAGCCTCCCGGACCTTGACACCATCGGCAAGACCTTCGTCAAATCCGTCGGCGGCACGCCCATCTACCTGCGTGATCTAGGGGATGTGGGGCTCGATCATCGCGTTCCCTCTGGCATCTTCAGCAAGTACCTCAATGCCGAGGCCGTCGAGGGCATCGTCCTCATGCGCCGCGGAGAGAACCCGTCGCAAGTTCTCGCCAGCGTCAAGGAAGCCGTCGACGAGCTGAAGGTTACGCTGGGGCTGCAGGGAGCTTCGATTGTGCCCTTCTACGATCGCACCCATCTGGTGCAGAGTACCCTGCGCACGGTCAGCCATAGCGTGCTCACTGGCATCACGCTGGTTGTGCTGATCCTGCTGCTGTTCATGGGACGGCCGGCTATCGCCGGGCTGGTCGCGCTCACCATCCCGTTCTCGCTGCTATTCGCATTGATCCTGATGAAGCTTGTGGACATCCCCATCGGCTTGCTGTCGGTGGGGGCCATCGATTTCGGCATCATCGTGAATGGCGCCGTCATCATGGCGGACAGCATCGCCCATCGCCTCGGCGCTCTCGGCAGCAGCAGCGCGCGCCGCGATCTCTTCAAGGCCATTCTGGTCGCGGCCCTCGAGGTCGAGCGGCCTGTCTTCTTTTCAATGCTGATGATTATCAGCGCGTATCTGCCGCTGCTGGCCTTGACGCGCATCGAAGGGCTGCTCTTCCGCCCGATGGCATTGACCATCGTCTTCGCGATCATCGGCGCGTTGATATTCGCGCTTGTGGTCGTGCCCGTGCTGGCAAGCTTTTTCTTTCAACGCGGTTATCGCGAATGGGAGAACCCGCTGCTGCGCTGGTCGCGACCGATTTACGCAGATGTTCTTGGCGTCTTTCTGCATCGCCGGGTCACGGTGGCCAGCGCCGCGGCTGCCCTTGTCGTCGGCATCATCGCCATCGTCGTTCCGCGGCTGGGGACCGAGTTTCTTCCGTACATGGACGAGGGTGTCATCTGGGTTCGAGCCAGCTTTCCCGAAGGAACTTCGCTGCAGAAGACTTCCGCCTATGGCGCCCGCATTCGCGAGATGGCACTCGAGTTTGCCGACGTGAGAACGGTGGCGGTCCAGTGTGGCCGCAATGACGCCGGCACCGACCCGTTTCCGCCCAGCCGCATGGAAATCATGATCATTCCGCGCCCGCGCGACGACTGGAAGGAGTATGCCACACAGGCCGAACTGGTACACGCCATTGCCGAGCGCTTTCGCCTCGAGTTTCCGACGACGCGCTTCAACTTCACACAACCGATCATCGACAGCGTCACGGAGGATACAAACGGCACATCCGCCAACCTGGCCGTCGAGTATTCGGGCGGCGATCCTGACGTGCTGCTGCGTATCTGTCAGCGAACGGTCGACGTGCTCAGGAAGATTCCCGGCGCCACCGACGTGAATATCGAGCAGGAAGGCCCGCAGCCCCAGTTGCTAATCCTCCCCGATCGGGCCCGCTGCGCCCGCAACAACGTCCGCATCGAGGATGTGACGCGGATGATCAACCATGCCATCGGCGGCGAGCCGGTCGGCGTCTTCTACGAGGAAGAACGACGGTTTCCCATCGTAGTCTGGTACGATCGCCGGCAGTTGAACTCGCCACAGGAGATTGGTCGGCTCTATGTCTACACTGCCGAGGGCGTGCCCGTGCCTCTCAACCACGTGGCCAGCATCAATATTGTCGATGGGCAGACACTGATCGCCCGGCAGAACAGCCGACGGCGTTTGACGGTTCGTTGCGATATCGCCGGTCGCGACCAGGGCGGCTTTGTTGCCGAGGCACAAAAACGCGTCACCGAGCAGATCGAGCTGCCCGTCGATTACCACCGCGCCTGGCTGGGCATGTACGAGAACCTGGACCGGGCGCGCAAGCATTTCCTGGTGCTCATCCCCATCACGGTGGCCCTCATCTACGGCTTGCTGGTGATCACGTTCCGTTCCTACAAGGCAGCGCTGTTGCTGCTGATGCTGGTGCCGTTCGCGTTCATCGGCGGGGCATTGGCCCTGTATTATCGCGGCATGAACATGAATGTTTCGACAGGCGTCGGCTTTGCCGCCCTCTTCGGCGTGGCGCTCATGGACGGCGTGCTGCTAGTTCGGGCCGTGACCACCCTGCGCTTGCAGGGATTGCCGCCGGACAAGGCCATCATCGAGGGCGCCTTGACGCGCTTGCGGCCGATCCTCATGACCGCGATCGTTGCCATGCTCGGTCTACTCCCTGCCTCGCTGGCGACTGGCCTCGGCTCCGACGTGCAACGGCCGATGGCGACGGTCATCGTCTGGGGCCTCTTCAGCGCCATGATCCTGACGCTGTTCGTATTGCCGGTGCTCTACCGGCTATTCCTGCCGTCGCTGCCAGCAACCGAGGAGGAGCAATCTGCCGAGCATCTGGTCGAGGCACTGCCGGACGTATCGGTAGCCGAACTCGTGTCGCTGATTGAATACATGCACTCGTGCGACGGCCAGCGCGACATCTATCAGATGGCGGAAGAGCGCAACCTGGAATTCGGCCGGGTGATCACCACCATCCAGGCTGCCGAGATGCTCGGCCTGACGGAATCGGGAAAGCAGCGCGTTGTCCTGACCGACAAAGGCAAACAGCTGGTACTGGCCAACGCCGTCGAGCGCCAGGCCATCTGGCGGCAACAACTTCTGCGCCTGAGCCTGTTCCGCGGCGTCCACGATACTCTCCAGCAGCAACCGGATCACACGCTCGACAAGGACTTCGTGCTGGAGACGATCATCACGCGCATGCCGCAGGAAAACTACGAACAGATTTTCAACATCTTTGTGCGCTGGAGCCGCTTCGGCAACCTGTTCGTGTTCGACGATCCGCATCACAAGATTTCGTTGCCGGGCGCGTAATGCAGGGCAGCCTGTTGCAGATTCGCGGAGCCTCAGGTGCGTCATTGCAGCGCCGGTGGACGCGTGGCAGGCGGATTCGCGAGGGCGTCGAGCCTGTTGCTGGCCTGGCGAAGCCAGCGCAGCCATTGCTCATGGCTGGTGCGGTCGGGGCCCTTGAAGGCGGCGTGTTCCGGCCCCATTTTGTCGACGTCCTCCAGGGTTTTCTGGATGGCGTCGCGTGCCGCGTCCATGGCAGCCTTGGCGTGTTCGGGGCTCAAATACATCACGCTGGCGCACGACCAGATCAAGTTGCAGGCCAGCAAGCCCTCCGGCTCGCCACGATACCTGTCAAGCAGAATACGATAACGGCGCAGCGCCTCGGGCATCTCGTTGAGATCCTTGCGCAGATCGGCGACAGCGAATGAGGATTTTCGATACAGCGCTTGTTCTTCGGGCGTGAGCGGTGCATCGGGCTTGGCCTTGCGCCCCAGATCGTCGGCCAGGTCCTGGTAAACCCGGCAAGCCTCCTCCAGCAAGTTTTGCCGGTTGGTTGTCAGGTATCTCTTGCTTTCAGGGGTGAGCGTGCCTTTGAGCTTCTTGTCCACATCCAGCGCCAGCTGGCGGTAGCATGCGCCCAGATGATCGCGCGCCACGCGTGCCTTGGGATCGTTGGGATACTGGCGGATCGCCTCTTTCAACTGCAAGCTGGCCTGGTCGTAATTCTTGCGCTCGTAGAGGAGCTTGGCGCACTCGTAAAGCGACTTGCCGTGCGCCTCGCGATCGATGGACGGCCCGGTGACAGTCAAGTTTTGCTTGAGGATGCTCTCCGCCTGCTCCGGATTTCCTTCCTGGATGGCATCCACTGCCAGCTGATAGCGGGCACGATAGGCGAACGGCGTGTTGGGGAATTCAATGCACTTGTAGAAGGCTTGCCGGGCCTGCTCCTTCTGCCCGGTGACCAGCAGCGCATCGGCCAGGGCCAGCCAGCCTTCTGCCCAGACTTCCTCGGTATTGTGGATCAGCACGAAGCGGCGAAGCAGACTGATCGCCAGCGGGACATCCTTTGCCAGCAGGTAGCACTTAGCGCTTTTCCACAACAGCGGCGGCTGCTCGTCGAGCGGCCGGGCGTCGGCAGCTTGCTCGTACGCTTGCGCCGCCCGCACGTATTTCTCGTGGATCTTGGTAGTGGCCTCGTCGATCTGCGCCGGCGTGCCCATGGCAGCCGTGGCTTCAATATCCTTGGCCCAGGCCTTGTCCGTCTGACCGAGTTTCTCCTCGGCCACACCGCGGTCGGCAATCTTGCGATAGAGCGTCGCCACCTGCTCCGCGCTGGCGAACTGCTTGCGCTCGTGGAAGTCGTTCCATGATTTCTCGATGATTTTCCGGGCGTCGGCCAACGAGACCAGTCCATTGTGGTAGTCAGCCGGGCGCTGGACCGTGGCCAGAGCGGCCGTGAATTCGCTCACCACTTGCTCGCGCTGAGCACCACCGGCGGACATGAGCAGGCTGCCCAGAAGCAGCCCGGAGGCCTGTCCTTCCTCGCCGCCCAGCTTGCCGACGGCGCGCCAGTTCTCCTGCGCCTCAACGATCTGTTGCGGCTCGGCATTGGCGTAGCAGCGGCCCAGACAAAAGAGAATGCGGCCCCGGCCGCTGTGCGTGTCGCCGTACTCCGCCAGCAATTCCTTGTAAAGTGGAATGGCCTGGTTCCACAGACCTTCGTCCTCACAGCAGCGTGCCTGTAGCCGGCGCGCTTTCAAGCGCACGTCGCGCGGTGCGTGCGTGCCGATTGCTTCCAGTTCCTTGATGGCGTCGATGCGCCGGCCCTTGCGAAAGAGCAGCTCACCGCGCACCAGCCGCGCCCTGTGCAACTCGACTTCATCCTCGATGTAGAGAAGCTGCTTCTGGTTAGCGGCCAGGGCGGCATCAAGGTCTACCTTGGGCATCGACATGTAAAGCTTGACGAGCATGCTGTAGCCGCGCGCAGGCTCGTCGGTCCCCGCCTCGACACCCTTCTTGAGATAGTCGATGGCTTGTTCCGGATCGGTCCCCTTCTGGAAGAACGCCGCCCCGAGGCGGTAATGGAGCCCGGGCCGATCCTCCTCGGCAACACCGCTGGCCAGCGCGGTTTGCAGATGTGTCGTGGCTTTCTGGTGCAGGGCGGCGGCATCGTCCGGCGGCGCCTGCTCGGCCAGACGCTGACACAGCCAGCCGGCCAGGAAGTGTGCCTGCCCTACCTTGTGTGACGAGTAGTTGACGGACCGCTTCAACAGATCTTCGGCCAGCGGCAGCTGCTCGTTCAAGCGGATTCCGGGTTGCTTCAAGGCCTGGCGTAGCTGCTCCAGGGCATCGTCAAATTCCTGCTGGGAGTAGTCACGGCGCAGGGGCGACGTGGCGGCCACCAGCGCCAGTGCCAGGAGCCCCACAAGGAATGTCGGCACCTGCCAGAGTTGCCCCAGCGTCCGGCTGGCCCGGCCGACACGGCTTGCGCTCAATCTGCTTTCCCCCGCGCTCATGTCGATCCCCTACCCCCGAGCATCCGTGCCGGCGTACACGGCCGAACCGGTTCCTCTCACCCGCGGAACCCGCTGGCCAATGCTCCTACTCTTTGCGACAATGGGGGCGTGCTTCTGGCAGAAACTCAACAGCGCGTCAAGGCCAGAATGCGGACTTTGAGCATTGAAGAAACTTGTCCGGTCGATCCAGCTTCCCCACTTTCGAGAAGCAACCCTGATGACAAGAATGCGTCCCGCCTGGACATTTCCGGCCGGCGTCGATCGCCGGCTGTCGAGCTATTTTGACGATCCAGAAGTGGCACGCGGCTACGATGACAGCCTCGACCATTCACACCTGGCACACGTCGATCTCGAATTTGTGGCCCGGCGTTGTCCGCCGCCAGGACGGCTTCTCGACCTCGGTTGCGGCACGGGTCGACTGCTCGTTGCCATGGCGCGGCACGGCCTGGCGCCGGTAGGCGTAGACCTCGCCGAAGAGATGTTGCGTATCGCCGGGGCCAAGGCGAGCGCGACCGGCGTGAAAGTTCAGCGACTCAAGGCCAACATCGCCGAACTGGCTTGCCTGGACGATGGCGTCTTCGATTATGCGGCATGCCTGTTCAGCACGCTTGGCATGGTGTGCGGCGACGAGGCGCGGCGACAAGTCATCGGCCATGCGTTCCGTCTGCTGCGGCCAGGCGGGACCTTGATCCTGCACGTCCACAACTACTGGTTCAACCTGTGGACTCCCGGCTTGCGCGGCTGGCTGCTGCGCGACTGGCTCCGCTCATGGTTCGGCAGGCCGCGCGGCGACTGTCCCATGCCGGCGCACCCGCCGTTCCCCGCTTTCACATTGCATCTGTTCACGCGCCGCGAGATTGTCAACCTGCTGCGCGGCGTCGGTTTTGGCGTCAAGGAGATCATGCCGCTGAGCCTGCGGCCGGATGGCAAGCTTGCATGGCGAGCGATTCTGCCTGGAGTTCGCGCGTACGGATTTCTGATTGCAGCGACGAGGTTGCCGCCCTTGTAGCAGGAAATCTTGATGCCGTGCTACGCTGTTTCCAGTCCGCGCAGTGTCCCGGTGCTGGAGCCAAAACGCTCGGCCTCGATGCCGAGACGCTGCAGCATGCTGACGTAGAGGTTGCACAGCGGCGGCGGACTGTTCGGGTTGAACGCGAGGTGCTGGCCGTGGCGAAAGCCGCCGCCGGCAAAGATCACCGGGAGATTGCGCGTCGAGTGGCTGCTCGCATTGCCCAGGTTGCTGCTGAAGAACACCATGGTGCGGTCGAGGAGGGTTTCGCCCTGCTCGCGCGTCTCTTTCAGCTTGGCCAGGAAGGCGCGGAACGTGCGTAGTTTTTCCAGCTCGACGGTGCGAAGCTGGGCGATCTTGCCCGCATCCTGACCATGATGCGACAGGTCGTGATGACCCAGGGACACGCCCTGGATCGGCGGCACGTTGCTGGTGCCCAGCAGCAGCAGCGTGATGAGTCGCGTCGAGTCGGTTTGCAAGGCAAGATGAATGAGGTCGAACATGAGACGCGCCCGGCCGACCAGGTCGGCGCCGTTCGTGGCATCTCGCGGCGGCTCGACATTGACGCGTGGCAGCGGCCGGCGCGACCATTCCTCCGACCGGGCCAGGCCGCGCTCCAGCTCGCGGACGCTGCTGAAGTACTCATCGAGCTTGCCGCGATCGGCGGTGCCGAGGCTCGGCCTCAGACCGCGCGCCTGGGCGCCGACGGCATCAAGGATGCTCCGGCCGTCGCGCAGCCGCCGTTCCTGCGCCTGTACTTCCTCCGGCCGGCCTGCGAGGAACAGCCGCCTAAACACGCTGGATGGCGATGTGTCCGACGGCACGATGGCGCCGCTGCGCGTCCAAGACAGGCTGAAGCCCTCGCTCGACAGCACCAGGCTGGGAAATCGTGTCTCGCCGCCGATACGCTCGGCCGCGAATTGGTCCAGCGAGATGCTGTTGCGAAAACCGGCGCGGATCTCCGGGTGCGGCGCGGCTGTCAAGAAACTGAAGATTGAGTCGTGGCTGGAGCCGACCTCCGGATGCGCCAGCCCCGACATGATCGTGAAATCGTTTCGAAACTCGCGGAGCACGTCCAGGTACGGCGTCAGCGGATAATCGCGGCCCGCACGCTCCGGGAACAGGAAGGGCGTGTGAAAACCAAGCGGCGTGCAGATGCACACCATGCGCCGCGGCGGCCGCGCCGCCGGCGCTTGCGCCAGCGCATCAAGCCAGGGAAGAGCCAGCGAGACGCCAGTAGCACGCAGAAAATGGCGGCGGTCAAGGTTCATGAGGAAATCCCCCAAGCGGCCGAAGCATCCCGCGATTGCTCAGATTCAGTGATTCCTTGATGTATTGTGGTCAATGCGCATGCCAGATGCAAGCATTTCCTGTAACAAGGCAAGTCCGGCATTTCATTCAAGCTTCGCGGCTGGTGATGCCGATGATATTCACACATTCCGTCGCGTCGGTGGACGACATCTCGGAGCCTGTCGGCATGAAAGCGAAGGCCGCGCAACTGCATGTGGAAACGCTCGAGGATCGCCTCGCGCCTGCCACGTCGCTGTTGACGGCGACGATGACCAAGCCGGCGCTGCCGCCGGGGACCATCGGCATCGACCAGGCCCTGCCGGCGAGGTTGCCAGGCCACGCCAGACCGCGTGGATTCATCTTCAACGGTCTTGGGCCGATGCAGATTAGCCCGGCTGCCGCGCTGGTCGTGATGGCAGCGCTTCCGGCCCCCAGGACCATCCATTTGCCGCAACAGGCGCGAGCCATCGACCCGGGGACCGGCGGCGGGCAAGACCTTGCGTCGCTCTCGCACCCTCACGATGCGAGTTCGATTATCCATACTTCCTTCTGGCAGGCCATCGGGCTTGACGCGCCTGGTGCGGATGATGCCTGGCTCGGGGAACTGATTCGCGTCAAGCAGACCGGCGTGTCGCCATCGACGAACTCGACGCCGCAAGCGCCCCCGAAGAACGCGCCCGGCGAATGGATCGCGCCGGAGTCCGGGCCGTACGAAGAAAGCACTCAGCAAACACCGCCGCAGGAGAGTGTGCCCCCGACGAACGACGAGTTCATCAGTCCGGCCGCGCAGGCGCAGATTGTCTGCCGGCTGGCGATGCAAGCACGGCCCGGCTACCTGATCGCCATCGTGCTGTTGCTTGGCTGGACGGCGTGTGAAATCGACCAGCGCCACCGAGAAGGCCGTTCGGGGCGGCTGATGCCGGCTCGCCGGCTGCCTGGACAGTGTCATCCGGGCAAGCATCCCGAGCTTCGACCCTGGCCAGCGCGAGCGCCGCCGACAGCGGAGCCGGTGCAGAAACGCAAGGGCAGACCGAGAGGTCTGCCTTGTTCATTGCAAACCACGGCTGGCTGCCGGCAGCAACCAGGGCGACAATTTGGTGAGATGATCGCCTGTCGTCGCCGTCGATTCTAATGAGCCATTCATCGACTCGCGGGTAAGCTGTTTCGTGGCTGCACTGCCTTGAGCGGCAGTCGCCGATCGTACGCAGGACAACCCGGAACCGAGAGGGGCCGCATGACCATGAACGCCAAGCGCATGGGGTTGTCGCCACGTCTGCTTTGCTGTGTCCTTGCGGGCGTGGTATTGACCTTTCTTTTCCTGGGGAAGGGCAGGCATCCGGAAAAGGAGAACGATCACATTGCCGGATTCAAAGACGTGGCCGAGCAAGCAGGCATCAACTTCCGCATGCGCTTCCTGCCGCTCGAACCGGGGGAGAACTTCAAGGGCAACCTGTACGATCACGGCAGCGGCCTCGCCGTGGGCGACTTCGACGGCGACGGCTTCGACGACATCTATTTTCTCAACCAGCTGGGGCAGAATGCACTGTACCGGAACCAGGGTGACGGCACCTTCATCGACGTCACCCGGCAGGCCGGCGTCGGCATGGGTGACCGGATCTGCGTCAGCGCGACCTGGGCAGACTACGACAATGACGGCCATGCCGACCTCTTCGTCACCAGCACGCGCGGCGGCAACGTCTTGTTCCGCAATCAAGGCGACGGCACCTTCAAGGATGTCACCAAGCAAGCCGGCGTCCACCATGTGGGTCATTCTCAGATTGCGGTGTTCTTCGATCACGACAACGACGGACATCTCGATCTGCTCGTGACCCACACCGCCAAATGGACCATGGACGATTTCAATGCCGACAGCAGGTACTATCCCGGCTTGAACGAGTTCTGGGACCTTGCGGGCCGCGCCAGAGAGTACAACATCCTGTACCGCAACAATGGCGACGGTACATTCAGCGACTTGACGGACAGGTCTGGCCTCAAGGGCAAAGGCTGGGCCAGCGACGTTGCCGTGTTCGACTTCGACCAGGATGGTTTTCTGGACGTCCTGGTCACCAACATGTTCGGCCGCAGCCAGCTATATCGCAATGACGGCAAGGGCGCATTCATGGACGTCACCGAGGACACGCTCAGGCGCACTTCCTGGGGCGCGGCCGGTTGCAAGGTCTTTGACTTCAACAACGACGGCAAGCTGGACCTGTACATCGTCGACATGCACTCGGACATGTGGATGCCGCATCATGCCTCGCCCGAGATGATCGCCATGATCGACGAATCCGCCAGATATCCGCTGGTCATGGGCCTGGCCAACAGGTATCGGACGCACGATGAAAAGAAGTTCGCGGACCTGTTTCAGATCCGCTATGGCGAGGTGATCTTCGGCAACACGTTTTTCAAGAACCTGGGGGGAGGCAAGTTCACGGAGACCGCTTCCAGGGTCGGCCTCGAAACCTGGTGGCCCTGGGGCATTGCCTGCGGCGATTTCGACAACGACGGCTTCGAGGATGTCTTCGTGGCGGCCGGCATGGGCTATCCCTACTTCTACTGGCCCAACTCCTTGCTCGTCAACAACGGCGATGAGACGTTCAGCAACCGCGCCAGGGAACTGGGCATCGAGCCGCCGGCGCTGGGGGAATACTTGCCCCAGCGCATCGGCGGCAGGCCGGCGGTCCGCAGCTCGCGAGCCTGCGCTGTTGCCGACTTCGACGGCGACGGCCGCCTTGAGATCGTCACCAACAACTTCAATGACCGGCCATACTACTTCAAGAACAACCTGCCGCGCAAGAACCACGTCGCCTTCAGGCTGCGCGGAACGACAAGCAATCGCGACGCCACCGGGGCCACTGTCCGCCTCTTTGCCGGCAATCAGATGATGACCCGTCTGCTGCAGCCGACCGGCGGCTACCTGTCGCAATCCTCCAGGACCATTCACTTCGGTCTGGGCAATCACACCAGCATCGATCGCATCGAGATTGACTGGCCAAGCGGCAAGCAGCAGATCCTGCGCACGGTGGAAATCAACAAGACACATGCCGTAACCGAACCCTCTTGATGTCCCGCCAGCTCGGTCGTGGAATTGACGGCCAGCCAGCAACTTTTCCGCCACGCCGCCTCGGTCCGCGTGAACCTTTCCTTGTGCCTATCCGTCTTGCTTTTCATCGACAATGAAGCCGCCCCGACCGGCGGCGCACCGGCCCCGTCACGCGGTTGGCCTGGCGCGTTCCGCACACGGGTTTTGACGAAGGCGGTTGCGTTGTGGTTAGCTCAATGGCAGAGCACCAGACCTTAACTCTGCAAGTTGCAGGTTCGAATCCTGTACCACCGAGCGAACGAGAGTTCGTTCACCCCGAACGCGTATGCGTTCTGACCACGGCCCGAGGGAGGCGGGCATCGGAAGGTCCGCCGCGAGGGGACGCAAGTTCTCGCGTGGCAACACGAGGCTCGGCCCAGCGGTGCGCGGATACCGCCGTCGCAGCCTCGGCAAGCCAGTAGATGAAAGCGCGGTTCCCGTGCGTCGCCCAGCGCACCACTCCGCCAACGCTGCACGCTTGCCGAGGCCACGACCGCTCAAGCGCCACCCCGCCAAGACTCGTGCGACCGGAAGATGTCTCTGCTTCCCAAGGGTCTTTTTTTCAGTGTTCAGTGTTCAGTGCATCACGGAGAGCTCTTCCTGAAAACTGAACACTGAAAACTGAAAACTGTTAGGAGGTGCGCCCATGCTCAAGCTCATAAACATCCGTGAACGCCACGTTGGCCTGCTGTTCCGCGACGGCGAGTTCCGCGGTCTGCTCGAGCCGGGCCGGCACTGGATCGTCGATCCGCTCCGCCGGATCAAGGTCGAGATCGTCTCGCGCCGCGCGCCGTGGCTCGTCCACGAGCAGCTTGACGTCATCGTCAAGTCGGGCGTGCTCGACGGCAAGGCCCAGGTCGTGGACCTGAAGGACTACGAGCGCGCCCTGGTGTGGGTGGATGGCCGGTTCAGCCACGTGCTGCCGCCGGGCCTGTTCGCCTACTGGACGGCGTTCCGCGACGTGAAGATCGAGGTCGTGGACGCGCGGCCGGTGCGCTTCACGCACGCGGACCTGCCGGTCATCGCCAAGTCGGCGCTGGCCGAGCGCGTGCTCGAGGTGCACACGGTTCCGGCCGGCCACGTGGGCGCCTGGTTCCGTGACGGCGACTTCGTCGAGACGCTGCCGGCCGGCCGGCATGCCTTCTGGAAGAGCATCGCCGATGTCAAGCTCGTGCCGCAGGACACGCGCGAGCTCAACCTCGACGTGGCCGGCCAGGAGATCATGACGGCCGACAAGGTCACGCTCCGCCTCAACGCCCTGGTCACGTACCGGGTCGTTGATGTGCGGCTGGCCCTGACGGTCGTGGACGACGCCCGGCAGGCGCTGTACCGGGAAACGCAGCTTGTGCTGCGGGCCCTGGTCGGCGGCCGCGAGCTGGACGCGTTCCTCGGCGACAAGGACGGCATCACGGCCGAGCTGGAGCAGGGTCTGCGCCAGCGCGTGTCGGCCTTCGGCGTGGAGGTCGTCAAGGTCGGCATCCGCGACGTCATCCTGCCGGGCGAGATGAAGGAGCTGCTCAACAAGGTCACGGAAGCCAAGAAGGCGGCCGAGGCCAACGTCATCTCGCGCCGCGAGGAGACGGCCGCCATCCGCAGCCAGGCCAACACCGCCAAGCTGCTCCAGGACAACCCGACGCTCATGCGCCTGCGCGAGCTCGAGGTCCTGGAAAAGGTGGCGGCGAGCGCCAAGCTCAACGTTGTGCTCGGCGACAAGGGACTGACTGAGCGCATCGTGAACCTGCTGTAAATGAAGAAGCCTCGCGGTTTGGTGCGAGCCGGCCGCGAGGTTTTTTATTCGTTCAAGTGTCGGTTCACTGTTACAATGCCGGTATGGCAACTCTTCGTCGCCGATGCTGGCTGCTGCTAATCGTCGCTGCTCTTTTGCTGGCTGCGGCTGCCAACCTTGTGTCGTTTCCCCTGCATGATTCAGACAAGATCGACGCCGCTCGCAATCTGGTTGCGTGGATCGTTAACGGCCGTTCCGTGCCCGGGTTCGGCGATCAGTATCCTGACGCACAACGAGTGCCGGAAATGAAGGAGTTCCTCGTCATCTGCGATTTCTTCCCCTCTGAAGTCTTCTCGTTGAGCGAAGATCCGCGCGTGTGGCAGATCACGGCACGGAAGCAGGACGGTGTCTACAAGTTGAATCGGTTCAATGACGCGGCTTACCTGGTCATCGAGTTGAAGGCCGAATCGGCAACCGAATTGGTTGTGGCTGAAACAAATCAAAACCAATTCGGACCCAAGCCCGGATACCGCTACCGGTTTGCATTCCGGCGCACACTCTGGGGTCTGCGCGCGAGCGGCAAGATGCTTTGAGTATCTTGCGACAGAGCCACATCAGGGGTCGGCCAGCCCGCCTACCCATTTGGCCGCAAGAGGTGCTGCTCAATGTTCAAGAAGGGCGACTTCGTCACGATCAACAAGGAAATCGGCGTGGTCGTGATGACGGGAGAGGAAATACCCGGCGATTCGTGTGATCACACAGGGGTCTGGTTTGGGACGTATGACAAGGGTTTTCCCGAAGTTTGGATCATTCCCTCCGAGTATCTGAAACACGGCCCAGAATCGGTGTTGAAGCATTGACGCTACGCTATTGCAAGAACACTGCTTTCCATGCTTCCCTGCTTCCCGCTTCCCGAGCCAGTTGCGTTGCTGGGCCGGCGGGGGGGGGCAGGCGCGGGGCCGCGGGGTGACGGGATGACGCGACGCGGGCGCGGAGAGGCCGGGCACGCGATGCGGACGGGGGACGGGACCAGGGGGTGAGCGCGGGTCGGAGGCGTGGACGTTACACGGCGGCGTCTTGCTCGGTCGGCGCCATGGGTGCTTGGATCAGGGCGCGCAGCGATTTAGCGATGGGCGACAACTTCATCTTGCCGTACGT